>Ga0214544_1010480_pt1 | contig 13604 bp, 8 predicted proteins | sample CNSS3metaG_FD_160074 | JGI IMG/M metagenome (GOLD analysis project Ga0214544, IMG submission 160074) | Root nodule microbial communities from cowpea collected in UCLA plant growth center, Los Angeles, California, USA - CNSS3 | ecosystem: Host-associated > Plants > Roots > Nodule | place: USA...
CTGGCTTCTCAGAGTAGGCAGAAGGCCTATGCTGATCGTAGGAGGAGACCTTTGGAGTTTGCAGCAGGAGATCATGTATTCTTGAGGGTGACCCGAACCACGGGCGTGGGAAGGGCTCTCCGCTCAAGGAAGCTTTCACCCAAGTTCCTTGGCCCGTATCAGATCACGAGGAGGATTGGGCCAGTAGCTTATGAAATAGCTTTACCCCCACAGTTGGCGAACCTTCATCCAGTGTTTCATGTGGTGTGCCAGGTTGTAGGGGTTGCGTTAAGGACCCCAAGATTACGCTGCTATACTTTATCGCGTGACGTTTCCTTTAATTTCGTTTATTCAGTTAGAGGAACCAATTTTTAAAACATTATTAATGATCTAACAATTTAATGGTTAAATAATTATATTATTTTGAGCCCTCCAAAACTTGTGATTAAGATCCACCACTAACTATGAAAATAATATTGAAGAGTAATTAAACATCATTTACTGTTAATACAATAATACAGTAACAATAACAAACTTAAATGATTTCGTGTATAACTTTCTGTTTTTTCTTGTAAGATTTTGTAGACATGGCCGTGTTCCGTGTTCATTCAATTAGGTAATATCACGACAGTTAACGGTGACTCTCAATATATTACTAATTTTCATTGTTTGATCAATAACGTTTGTTGATACCAAGATTGAATTTACTAATGATTTATGAAACCTTAAATAGAGTTTATGATGATATTGTCAATTAGAAATCGGGGTGGGAGGTGTAGTTGAATTCTGTAATTGTGGGGAAGTTATCGGGTTTAGCTTAATCAGTGATATTCTAATGTTCTTCTGTTGGTTCTAAAATGGTATTGATGAGTTGTGTAACTTGGCAAAATAGATTGGTTGTTGTTTGATAATGGAGAATTGAATGGGAAAGGAGATATGGGGTATTAATTATGCTTATTAATGTTTATTTATTGATTGTGGTTGGAATCAAAGCAATCGGTGAAATGAAGAATTACAGGTTCGAGTTTAAATTACGAAATGATGTTTCGTTTCTCGGAATAGGGAATCATATGATTTGTAAAGCCTTGATTACTTTATTGGAGTATATGATTAGTGAAGTCCTGATATTTTTTAGTTGCTTTTAAACAGCATAATTTGCTCTTATCTCGAATAAATGTTTACCATTGTTCACTTATGGCCGGATATGTACAAAGTTAAACACAAAATTTATTGAATTAAAAAAAATTATAATTTTTTTGAAGAATTTACATAAGAACAATTTTTTTAATAAATAACTTATAATATAATTATACAACTTCCATTAATTATTATCAGAATTGCATTGGTAGAGAGGTGTTTGCAAAAAATATTATTTGTAATGCATCACAAACTTTGTAGTTGTTTAAAATTAGAAACAGTTGCTTGTATTTGTAACCACTTCTTCCTATGTGTTTTACATTTACATTAAATATAGGAGAGAAAATACAAAGATTGAGAAGAACAAAATATTAATGAGTTAAGCTTGCTGTCATAACAAAATTTATTGAGGGCAAAAAGTGTGGAGGTGCAGGAAGAAAAATATGGGGTGCATGAAAAAGTCCTTAAAAAAAATGTAATATGTAAACTCCAATAGGTTGAGTCCATTAAGAGCCCAGGAAGCGATAACGAGTCCAGTTTGTTCATCAAACTCGTTTATCTCATTGATCCATTGCTTGCTTTGCTCACTCGATTCCTTAGTTCATCAAATCTCCATTTTTCTCTCTATCGCGTTCACGCTTCCTTTAACTTCACCAAAACCACATTCCTTTCAAATAAAACTATAAACACAACCACAGCGTCAGAATAAAAACCCAGAATATTCTGTTTTCCATTCCAACAAGGTTTCATAAAAAAAAAAAAAAAACAAAAAAATAATGGGAACCTCGTTAGCGTCGTTGCAAAGCTGGGTTATTTTGCCATTCTTCTTCATGTTCCTGGCCATCTACCTCGTCGGCTACTTCATCGTTTTCCGCAAACAGTCCACCAAGATCCGACCCGAATTCTCCAGCTGCCTGATCTCGATCTTCCACGGCACCCCCGCCGCGCTTCTCGGCAGTGCCGCCCTTCTCACCGACGACCAGCGGGGCTTCGCAGCGCCCACCACCGCCTTCCAGAAGCTGGTCCTTGATTTCAGCGCCGCCTACTTCCTAACGGATCTGCTCCACTATGTGGCCTTCTACCCGAGCGACGTGCTCTTCATCGCGCACCACGTGGCTACGCTCTTCGTTGTCCTCACGTGCCGTCACGCCGTATCGCACGGGGCCTTCTCCGTCCTCGTGCTCCTCGTACTCGCCGAGGTCACCAGCGCGTGCCAGAACGCGTGGACCCTGGCCGGCGCGCGCCGTCGCGAGGATCCCTTTGCTGCGAGGTTCTACGACGCGCTCTCGCCGCCGTTTTATGCGGTTTACTCCGTTGTGAGGGGCTTCATTGGGCCCTACTTCATGTACCGGATGGTGACGTTCTACGCGAGTGGGGGCGCGCGTGGGCTTGTTCCCGCTTGGGCCTGGGTCTCGTGGGTTTTGGTGGTGGTCATGGCCATTGGGGTTAGTATCATGTGGATTTCTAATCTTTGGATTCAGTTTTTTAGGGAAAGAAGGGGCAAATTGTTAGAACAGAAAATTAGATAAGTATTCTTATTTTGTTTGCAACTACAAATATCAGCATTAGGATTGTTCTCTCTTTTATTTTAATATCATTTATTATTATTCTTATAATACGTAACATCTTCAGAACTTTGATTTTCATTTGATGTCTCATATGATTTGGTGTGTTTTGATTGGTAATTTATTATATCCCTATGCATCAAAATTAATGGGTGTTGGAAAATTAATAACCTCTGATTGTCACGGATTTGACATGGTTTTATGAGATATTTTGAATAATTGTGGGCGTAATTAATATGCATTTGCGGGAACTAAAATAGATTTTGAAAATTACAGTTTGGCTCTTCTTATGGAAAATGAATGTTTTGGGAAAATGATTGATATTAAGTCGATTATCTCTTAAATCAATGTAGGTGCGTGTCATACTATTTTTTATGAGTTTTTCATTGTTATTTTTATTTTATGTGTTTCCATACTTTTAAAAGAATTTGAACCAATAAATTTATTCATATAAAATAGTAAATGTCAAAATTTAATAATAGTTCTACTTTTAAATATGTCAACATCACAAAAATCAATTTATAAAATCTATTTTGCTTACTTATATTATTTTTTTCTTAATTATCATGTTCAATGATTTATCATTAACAAATGTAATATAAAAGATAACATCAATTATTAAAAAAATATAATTTGACATTAAAATAAAAAAATATAATTGATTATACATTAAGCATTCAAAGAATATTATGTTTTAATTATTAAAATATGAAGTTTTGAGTTTTTGTAAATTTAAAAACTTTTAATTTAATTTTTATTAAATTTTTGAGTATATTAAGTTCCTAAAATTTTAAATTTTTTAATTTAGTATTTTGTTATAAGACATTATGATTAAGATGATAAGTTTTGCTATCCCATGTTAATTTTGGAGAAAAAAATGGATTTTGTTATCTCATATTCACAGCATTATTAAACATTTAATATTAAAAAGAGTGTATTTTTGCTTCTATAATATCAAAATTTTAAAAAAAAATTATAATTATATATCTTTCAAATTTATATACCAAAGAAATAATTATGAGATCTAAAACATTAGTAAATTTGTAAACGTTAATATTACTTAGTTAATAAAATTTAAAAATACATTTAAAAATTTATAAAAAGAAAACAAATATTTAAAATAAAAAATATTTTAAATGTATGTTTACTTCAACTTTTTAAATTATAAAGAAATATATTTTTTAGTATACTAATAAAAATTATAATATATCACCTGATCAAAATCACACAAAAAAAAAAAATTAAACTAATAAGAATTGAAATTTAACATATATATCTCTCATTTGAACTTTAATATATGTTGGATGGTGATAAAAAAAATTCATGAAAATTACTTTAACTTATTATATTAAAGTAAATAAAACTTTTTTATACAATTATAGTGATAAAATTATCGGTATAATAATGAGTTAGAAAATAAAAATAATTACATAAAAAATATCAAAATAGTATTCTACATAATATAAATAAATAATAAATTGTTATAAGATAAGCTAATAATAGATGAAAGAAGAAAAGGAAGAATAGATAATGAGAGAATATGGAGCAACCCTTTTATAGATGTCTTATTACTGATAGGAAAAGTCTTATTTATAGATACAACATGTAACCTATAAAGGGTACAAATCAAACAATTAATACAAATATTTACATAAAGAGTAATTATTCATACGAGTACCAATCATGTTAATCATGTGAGTAACTATATCAAATCAATGGACGACCATTAATTCATAACGCTCCCCCTTGGGTGTCCATTGATAAGAAAATGTGCTCGTTAAAACCTTACTAGGAAAAATCCTTTAGGATAAAAACCTAGTGAAGGAAAAAAAGTATAACATTTTGTATTCTTTAATACAATATTGTTCATCACATATTCTATTTTTCCTCCTCGTGTAAATTTACATCATTAAGATGACGAAGTCCAAACTTGTGAATCATTTGCTCAAAAGTTCTTCTTGGCAAATACTTTGTAAATAGACTTGCTAGATTTTCGCATGGATGAATCTTTTGGGTATCTATATCATCCTTTTAATTGAACAATACACTATTATCTTCATATATGGTTGTTGATTCCATCTTTTGGGGATAGCCACAAGTTTCTTGCACATGTTGAATTATAAACCTTAACCAAACAAATTTACAACTTTCCTCATAGTTTTGTATGAGTAAATGATGTTGTTGCTATAATTTGTTTCATATACCATTATGAAATCATTGTGCTACTACATGTAAACAAATATCTTGTTTGTAATCAACCATTGTCACACTGTGAAAATATGTAAAATAACATGCATATGCATAATCCATTAGGTCTTTTGAATCATTTAGATAAAATAAGCTCATATTCGTAGTACCATGAAGGTAACAAAGCATATGTTTTACTCCAATCTGATGTATTTTTTGCAAGTGAAGAAATATATATTGGTTAACAAATTTACAACAAATTCAATATCAGGACACGTATAATTAGTAAGAAGTTCTTCAACAATTTCTGAAGGTCTAAAAAAAGATTTATCAATATCTAACAACCTCACAACCATTGGAGTGCATAATGGATGTGAGTTGTCCATTTAGAACCTTCATTATATAAGCCTCTTGATGTACAAAAACACCTTTAAATACTAAATTTCTAATCTCAAACAAAAATTTTGCCTTTTCAAGATCCTTCATCTCAAATTCCTTCTTTAAGCAATCAATTGTCTTTATGAGCTCATTAGGAGTTCCAACAATGTTTATGTCATCTACATAAACAATAATTATGGAAAATTCATTTTTTAATATTTTCATATAAGTACAAGGACAAATGAGATCATTTCTACATCCTTCTTTTAACAAGTACTCAATAAGACGATTATACCATATACGTTCTAATTGCTTTAATCAATAAAAGAGCTTGTTCAATTTTATTAAATAACTCTCTTTAGAATTTTCCTTGTTGGGCAAATTAAATTCATCAGAGATTTTCATATAAATATCATTTCCAAGAGAACCGTACAAATAGGTTGCAACATCATCCATTATATGTAAATGCAGACCTTGTTGTGCAACTAGGATAATCAAATATTGTAATGTTGCATCCAAAACCAGTGAATATGTCTTTTCACAAATAAATAGCAGGTTTTTGTGAAAAACCTTAAGCAATCAACTGTGCTTTGTTTCTAATAATTTCACTATTCTTATTTTGTTTTTGTGCAAAAAATCCATATGTACCTAACAGGTTTCACACCCTCAGGTGTGTGAACTATGGGTCCAAAAACCTTTCATTTAGCAAGCAAATCTAATTATGCTTCTTTGCATATTTTCATTTTGGCCAATCATTTCTTTGTCGACAATCTTCAATGATCATTGGTTATTGATCTTCATTGTTATTCATAACATTCATCGTTATATTATCTGTAAAAGTTTCGTCAATGTAGCCTTCATTATGATTCCATATCATATGATTCATGACATAATTTATTGAGATCTCATCATTTTCAACAATTTCAGGTGCTTGAGGTTCATCTGCAATCGAATAATTTATTATGTCAAATGAATCTTTTGGGATTTCCACCTTTTCGATTAGGTAATCTTACATTTTAGCTTATTTTCTCAATCAAGAGTTTTTATCTTACGCTTCAAGCGTATCTTTGGAACCGACAGGCCTACCACGCTTCAAGCGTGTTATGAAGTAATATCAAATATATTTGGAGCATTAATAGTTGATATATATGATTTAGTTACCATTTTTGTCAATAAAAACATATGGTAATTGATTGAATTATTTTTTAAATGAATTATCCTTTGAACTTCCGGTTCACATTCTTGTAGTGGCCTTTGTTCATCTCTTAGTTTTGGGAAGAGAAGGAAGAATGGTGGTGCACATGTTGCTTTGGAAAACTCTTTTTGTAGGCAAGTAACACTTTGGTGGAAACTTGTCCCTTTTCTTATTTTTCTTATTTTACTTTATTTCTATCCTTATTAACTTCTTGAGGTGATAGAGGTAATAAAGTGATTTTTTTCTCATTTGTGAAGAAAATGTATTTGTTGGTATGACCATAATGTAAAGTTTGTTTATCAAATTGCCATGGCCTACCTAGTAAGATATGTGTGACTTCCATGGGAACAACATCACATAGGACCTAATCTTTGTAGCTTCCTATAGAGAAGTTAATTAGGACTTGTTTATTGACATCTATTTCTCCTTCCTTACTTATCCAAGCAAGTTTGTAAGGCTTAACATGAGGAATGATTACTAAGTTAAGCTTTTCCACCAACCTTGTGCTAACCACATTGGTATTTCTTCCTCATCAATAATTAAAGAGTAAACCCATTTGTTAATCTTGCATCTTGATTGAAAACTGTTTTCTCTTTGAGTTGGCTCAGACTCACTTTGATCTTGGCCTATCATGCACTTTATTAACATAGGGTCTCTCACAAAGTTTAGTTTTACTAGAGGAAGAAGATTCCTTTGAAAGAGTAGGGGGGATGAATGTTCACTCTCAACATCATTACTTTTCTTTAAGATCATGGTCCTCTTGGTTGGACAATTCAAAGCAATATGTTTATACCCTAAACATTTAAAACATTTAATGGAACTCGATCTTTGAGAAGTGGAATGGTGAGTGTGACCACTTGGTGACTTACTTTTACTTGATGGTTCTTGGTGAGACTCAGAAGGGAATTTATCATGTTTTCTTTTATCCTTCCCCTTCCATGAGTGACTATAGTAATGGTTGGGTGAGTAACTCTTCTTTGCCCTACTTTTTCTTTTCAATTGAATTTCAATTGCAAGGGCAAGTGTGAAAACATTTTCAAGGGTGGAGTATGTCTCTCCTAAGACCATTCACAAACCTTTTCATTTTCTCTTTGTTAGTTTCTTTTACTACAACCCTAAGCATTTGAGACTCTAATTCTTTAAAGTACTCACTCACACACATAAGACCTTGGTGAAGCCTTTGGAACTTCAAAAGAAGTTCCTTCCTATAGGAGGGAGGAACAAATCTGAGGGAGGAACAAATCTAGCACGCATAAGGGTTTTAATGTCCATCCAAGAAGCTGCGGGTGGCCATTGGTCATAATGCTTACAAACTTTATGCCACAAAGTTTGGACATACTCCAAAAATCCTAAAACTACTAGATTAACTTGTGCTTGATCCTTTATATGATTTTCATTGAAAATTCGCTCAATTTTAGCTTCCCAATCAAGGTAGATTTTGGGATCACTTCCACCCTAGAACTTAGGAATCTTTGGAGTTTGCTTCTTTTGTGATGGGTTATGCCTAAAATGCCCTTTTTTCCTAGCCTATCTTTCTTGCTCTCTAGCTTCAAGCCTTTGAATGTGCTTTTGGATTCTTAAGTCAGTTTGCTCCTATTCTTTTCTCAATTGTTCAAAGGCCTCGTTCCTAGACAACTCCGAATCTTGAAGCAATCTCTTCAATATATTGTTTTTGTTAGAAGTAGGTGCATTTGATGAACTTGCAACGATTCTTATAAAAAAACACTCAAAGCCGAGATAAAAGAAATGAATTAGGGGTTATACAACATAAAACCAAGACCAATTCCAACCCGAAGTGTTTGGATCACACTCCTAACGTAACAAGGCAAAGCTAGCACTCAAAGTCCACCAAAGGAGTGAAGAAAAACACTTAAAAACTTTTTTGAAACCTTTCAAGATACAAGCTCAATATGTTTTGACCAACCACTCAAGGAATTCTAAGAAAAGAAAATTACGAAGACAAAAAAGGATCACCTAAAGACAAGCAAGAAAAGCATAAAACAAGGAAAGCTAAACCTTAAGAGAGAAAATTTGAGACAAAACTTTCAACAAGACTAACACAAGAAAATCTCATTTTAAGGACTCTATGAAAAGTACTTGAACATGCATTACCAAGTCTCAAATCAGGCATAGACCAAGAAAGATAGTAACCAAGTTTAAGAATTGGGACTAATTTTCCAATATCACCTAACACTCAAATATGAAAACTAGTAGCATAACACCTACTGATTTTTGTAATTTTAGTTCACCAAGGAGCATTATTGCTCTCGCCATATGAGAAAAGTGCAATAAAAATTTTCTTCTTCCAAAAACTAGTTTCATAAGATGATGAAAATGTTTTTGGGTGGCTTGGACACTTAGTTCCCCCAATTTTAGGCCAAAATCAATTTCATGGAGCATACATCAAACAAGACATATAATTCATGCAATATTCAAATACTTTAGGAAACAATAACAAGAAAACTTCAAGTACGCAGAAGACAAAGGACTCAAAAACAAAGTTAAGCATAATTAAAGACACTTTTAACAAGTAAGACAAAAGTTTGGCATGGTAACATTTCATATAGCTCTCAGTTTTGGACCAAAATGGTATCAAACAACATGCTCGCAACTTCAGAAGGCAACAAAGATATGGAGAGTGAGTTCTAGATACTTAAACCTCATATGAGAGATCCACCAAGCACAAAACACAAGAAAACAATGGTTAGAATATAAAAAGTACCATATTCAAGATAACCTAAGTTCTAGACACCAAATGAGGAAGGATTAAGTTGGTTACTTTTATATTTTCGAATATGGTGAGAATTTATTTAAGAAAGTCTAGTGAAAGTGAACTTCAAAAGACTCCAGAGAGGAAGAGAAATGGATTAAATCAAGAAAACAAAACATGATAAGGAACATATCATAAAACCGCAAGGAAAAGGAGAATAAATAAGGCAGAAAACGAAAAAGACAAGAGATGAAATATGTGAGTGAAGCACGCCACTTCAAGGAAAGGCCAAGGCCATCAATCCTTGGAGATGAGTGGAGATGTGCCGCCACTTGAGTAAAGCTCAATATAAGACTTAAAAGTTTCACTCCAAGAGAGCATACTCAATGATTGAACAAATGTGTATATTAACTCAAAATGATTAACCTTTTTACAAGCCTAAGAACACCCTTTATATAGAAGAGTTTAGGGGCCTCTAAGCAAATAAAAGATACATAAGGATATCTCTACAAATATCTAACCCTAGGTTCTAAAAACTAGGTTAAAATTAGGTTACAAAATGAGACAAAAGGAGCTAACTATGGTGTACACAAAGGGATTTTCGTTCAAGCTCTAAAGGAGACCAAAAAGTGTGTCTCATATATCTCCAAAAAGGCCAAAAAGGTGCTAAAGACAAAGGAGACCAAGTGGTACAAAGGTACACTTGCTTTATGCTTTTTACTTTATGATTTTTCCTTTTTTCTCTCCTCCACCCATGCTCTACATCATCTCCACTTCTCCATTACGGTTGTGCCACATCATCCACCATACTTAACCTTAATTAAACCTACAAAACACATAAACAAGGATTAGCATGTTGGATTAAGTCAAGGCAACTATATTCAAAGAGTTAAGCCTAGTTAAAAGTCAACAAGTTAACTAAGGTTGAGTCAACTTAGGCAATTTGAAACGTAATGAAAAAAAAAACAATGAAATGGATTAAGGAACTCCCTTTCTCCTAAGCATATGCCATGGGCCATCATTCTTAGTAGGGGTCAAGCCTTTGTTATGATGGAAACTGCCACTTGCAAATAATATAAAGCAAAAAAGAGTCTCCAGTCCTTGGAGGAGAAAGAACTCACGGTTTGGTTGAAGCACTATAGTGTATAACCTCAAAATGATAAATCCTTTTACAAGCTATGGAGAACCCTTTATATAGCGAGTTATAGAGGTCTCTAGGAAATAAACAAAGAGTTCAAAAGGGCTACTTAGCAAATAAAGAACCCTAGATTCTATAAGATAGGTTAAAGTGATGCAACAAAAGGAATGAAATGAACACTCCAATGTGGATTCTTATCCTAGAGAAGTTGGCACCTCCATCTGGTCCATTTGTACCACCAAGGAACAAGTTGCTTTTGTTTTTACTTTATGATTTTTCCTTTTCCTCTCTCATCACTTTTCCATGTGATCTAATGATGCTTTGCCATGTAGGAGTGCTTTTATCTTCATTAGTGATCATTCTACCCTAATCATGCTTAACCTACAAAGAAAACAAGACAAACAAGTCAACATGTTGACTTGAGCCAAATCAACTCTAGTCTACTAGTTAAACTTAGTCAAGGTCAAACAAGTCAACTAAGGTTGATCTAACCAAGCCAACTTTAGAGCATTCAACACAATGAAATACTAAACAAAGATAATAAAGACAAAACAAAAGTCTTCCCTTAGTCATGCTTCTTGTCCTTCTTGGGAGAGCTTCTATTGGATATTGGGTGGTCAAGCCTTCATCATCCTCCCCTTCATGATGAGAATTCAACCAAAATTTCTTATAGCCTACATCAAATGGATAAAGATCACACACATTAGATGAGTTACTCATGTTATAACTAGAAGGTAAGTCTAACTCATAAGCATTGTTGTTGATATTGCAAATCATTTGGAAAGGACCATACCCTCTTGGAAGGAGCTTGGACTTACTTTGAGTAGGGAACTTTTTATTTCTCAAGTGAAGTCAAACCTAATCTCCCTCCTTGAAGATGACCTCATTTCTCCCTTTGTTACCAACCTCTTGATGTTTCTTAACTCTTTTCTCAATGGTTTCCTTGACTTAGGCATCCAAGTCTTGGATCATCTTAGCTTTTTTCTCCTCATCTTGGCAAGTTCATGCCACATGAGTGGAAAACTCTTTAATGGAGAGTTCTCGTACAAAGGTAGTGGCCATGTGTCATTGTCCTATAGGAGAAGCTTTTTATAAAGTAGTTTTCCATATGACAACACATGAGTGGTTTGTTTTGTGAGAGTGAGGATTGCCACATGACAAACTCTCTTCCACAATGATAAAATTTTTAGGGTTTTGGTGCATGTTAGAATTTGGCACTTTGAGACACCTTACTTTATAAGTAGAGGTGTCCCCCCATGTATTTGGTACTTTGAGAATGATAATGTTATGCTGCCAAAATTATTTTTGAGCCATACTTCTTCTCTTAGTCATTTGCTAGAGCATCCCAAGAGGTCCCTCTAGTACCCTTTTCTCTAGAGTTGGCCTAAACTCTCTTAGAGATCCAGAAACCACCTTCATCCCACCATTAAATCACCCCAATCGAGAGTCATTTTCTCTCAACAACAAGCTTCTGCGAACCCACCATCCACTATAGTCACCATTTCAAGCTTTGTCCCAACCTAGCTTGAGGAGGAGGATATCATTTGGTATCAAGAGCTTTGGTTCTACAAAAGCTAAGTTTCTTGTTCTTTACCTACATCATTGTTATTCTTTGTGTTCATGTGTTTTTCTTTCTTGTCTTGTTTCCAAATCAATTTCTTTTCCACACAAAAACTGTGTTGGAAGCAACATGGGTTATTTTCAGTGGTCCAAAAATTGCGTTCTTTATATAAAAAGAAAGCCCTTTGAGTCTAGTTTCCAACAAAAAAATAATGAACACAATTGGAGTTCTGTGGAGAAAGTTATGAGCAAAATAGTCAACAAAGGTCAGATATGCCAACATCAACGTTTTTCATGCGTTTTTATGTTTAGGTTTCCATATTTTGTGTTGTTTGTGTGCTTTTATGTTTTTTTAGTCTTGTTTCATGTTACCATTTGGTCATCTCATATTTATTGGGTTATTTTTATTGTCAAATCTATCCATGTTGTCTAGAGTCATGTTTAGTCCTTTTAATGTCATTTTCTTCTTGTTTTGAGCTTTCAAAAATCACAAAAATATATGTTCTTTGTTTTCAAAACTGCATCATATACTACCTTTTGAGTGCTTTTTCTTTACATATTTGAGTTCATATTTTTCATTAGACCATTGGCAAATTCCTAGAGTTAAGTTTCCTTTATGTTTGTTTGAGTTTCATGCCCTATTTTGATTCTAGTAGGTTTCTCTTCTATTTTGGCTTCTTGAACCTTTGAGTTTCATGCCCAAAAGTGTTTTCAAAATGTGAAGAGAAAGGAAAAAAAAAATCACAACATTGGGTACATTTAAAAGCAAGAAAAAGTAGAAAAGCAAAAGCTAAAAGTGAAAAGTTGATGAAGGCATGACCACCTCCTTAGAAGCTCCCTCAAGAAGGATCACTAGAAGCATGTCTAGAGGGGAGTCTTCTATTCCATCACCTTTATCTTTGTTTTGCATTACTTTAGTTTGAATTCCCTAAGTTGGTTTCTAGTTGATTTATTTTGGTTGACTTGTTGACTTTGATCCAAAGTTGACCTTTGACCAAGATTAGATTAACTTAAACCAACATGCTAATCCTTGTTTGTCTAGTTTTGTAGGTAATTAAGAGAAAGTAGAGCATGGCTAGGTGGCACTTGGTGATTGGAGAAGGCAGCTGAATTGGTGAAGGAAGTGGGTGATGCCGAGGAGGTGGCCCCTGACGCAGCAGAATAGGACCTCGACTTTTATTGATTTGAAAATATTATTTGAACCTATGTCTGTAATAGTTGGTTCATTGCGTTACATTGATACACTCTTGCACTTTTGTTTAATGCGATTATGGTTATGTATGTTATTGTGTATGATGGGTTTTGATGATTTGTGGTGTATGTATGGCGCGTTCGATTGTATGTTAAGGGTGTTCAACCCAGGCCGCTTACTTGTGGTAAGGGTGGGGAACTAAGACGGATTAAACACAAGTTAAGGGTGTTCGACCCAAGCCGCTTACTTGTGGTAAGGGTGGGGAACTTAAACGAATTAAACACAAATTAAGGGTGTTCGACCCAGGCCGCTTACTTGTGGTAAGGGTGGGGAACTTAAACGAATTAAACACAAGTTAAGGGTGTTCGACCCAGGCCGCTTACTTGTGGTAAGGGTGGGGAACTTAAACGGGTTAAACACAGGTTAAGGGTGTTCGACCCAGGCCGCTTACTTGTGGTAAGGGTGGGGAACTTAAACGAATTAAACATAAGTTAAGGGTGTTCGACCTAGGCCGCTTACTTGTGGTAAGGGTGGGGAACTTAAACGGATTAAACACAGGTTAA
>Ga0214544_1010481_pt1 | contig 13604 bp, 12 predicted proteins | sample CNSS3metaG_FD_160074 | JGI IMG/M metagenome (GOLD analysis project Ga0214544, IMG submission 160074) | Root nodule microbial communities from cowpea collected in UCLA plant growth center, Los Angeles, California, USA - CNSS3 | ecosystem: Host-associated > Plants > Roots > Nodule | place: USA...
GTAATTTAAGCGGGGACGGGTATTTGGGCGGGTATATATATATCCCCATCCCCATCCCCATCCCCAGTTGAAAATTTCGGGTATTACCCATACCCATACCCATACCCAGTCAAAGCGGGGATTCCCCATCAAAACGGGGACGGGTTCGGGTGATACCCACGGGCACGGGTTTATTTGCCATCTCTATATGTGTAGGTCCTTTTGACAAGTTATTCGTAAAATTGTGTTGTTTGAAAAAATATTTGTTATTAAACAGGGTTAAGTTGTCACGGGAGGACAAAGCCAATTTCTTTTTTTAAAAAGAAATAAAGTTGTCAGGTGCAAACATAATTTCTAAAAATCTGAGGTCAAAGTCGCCGTAGGGAGTCCGGTTTCACTTTTAGTTTTTTTTTTTAACTTAACAGTTTTATTTTATTTTTTCAAAATTTTCACTTTTAAGTTTTTTTAATCTTTTATTTTATATATATATATATATATATATATATATATATATATTACAAAAGTTTGTTAACACTAGAGATTAAATTTATTTTTTTTTGTAATTATTTTTGATTGGTACAATAAATTAATTTAATAAAATACATTAGATAATACAAATAACATAATATAAATTACATAATAAAAATGACATATTAAAAATTTCTAGTCTAAAAATGACATAATAAAAATGAACTAGAAAATTGGATAAAACAATAAATTACTGACGATAGAGACAATTGCCCCTATGATGTCATTCATTTCTATAATATGAACATTTACTTTGTCTGTTGAGATTTGGTTCATCCATCTCATTATGGATCGATCCTATTAGTTGGTGGTCTCCCCCTTACCCTACGACGCATGTTTGGATCTGGAATAAAATTTGGGCCAGTGTATATGGACCAATATTCTTTATTCCTAACTGGATGAAACTATATTTCATATGCTTTGTTGATGTTGTAGAGGCTATAAACTGGATGGATGTATGAGGTTAGGTCTATATGCAAGAAAGAGCAGACAACTATTACGTGATGACAAGGTAGTCGAAGAGCTTGAAAATGACCACAATCACACCACCAATCATTTAATTTAACTGTAAAAGACATTGGTAGGCGGTGATCATGTGGAGAAAACATCTCTTGAACTTGAAATTCATTATTTTCTCTTGAGTATCGACGCACTTGACACATTCCCGCTTGTTGTTGATTCTTTCTAATTATAGCATTAATTTCCTCGGGATACTGGTGGCCTGCTTGTAACATGGAGTTTGCCTTAACCCCTATCTCAACAAACCATGTTCTGGTCCTTTCAAATATTGCCTTAATTAGAGCACAAATTGGTAATGAACGGGCTCTTTTTAAAATAGCATTCATACATTCTGCCAGGTTTGTTGTCATGTGTCCAAATCTACTACCCCAATCGTAGGCCTGAGTCCACTTTTGTAGTGGTATCATGTCGATCGAAGATGCCACTTCTGGTGAATGAGATCTCAATGTCGTCAATTTAGCATCCAATATGGGTTGTTTGACCTCGTAAGCTGTAAAAATGCAATTATATTAGTTAGTTTAATTATTGAATACTTTCGATGAATAGGTAATATGGTGAATGAAAGAAAAATTTTATTACCCATATTCTTTAACCGGCTTTTCAACTCGTGATTCTTGAATTTTTTGTTGAAATTCGAAGAAATATGACGTATGCACTATACTGATTGCAGTCCATCTACTTCCCATTGTACTTCTTCAGATTGTAGAGCCACCAATATGTCTTTCCCCCTATCTGTTATCAAGCAGAGGTTTGATTGTGGTGTAACGTGCTCCCTTAAGAGTTGAAAAAACCATATTAAGGCTCCTTTGTTTCTCCTTCCACTATCGCGAAGGCCAAAGGGAATATATTACGTGACCCATCTTGAGCTAGTGCTGTTAGCAATGTCCATTGATATCTTCCTGTGAGAAATGTGCCATCTACTTGGACAACTAGCTTGCAATAATTAAACCCTTGGATGCATGGTCCAAAATACCAAAATACGCGTTCCATAATATAGCAAGAAGGGTTAGGTTGGCCACTTACAAGTACATGAGCTTCAGTGCATTGAATTATTGTGCCGGGATTACTTTCTTGTACGACTTGATACCACCTGGGAAGTTCATTGTAAGACTCTTCCCAATCTCCAAACTCCTTAGCAAGTGCTTTTTGCTTACCATTCCAAGCTTTGTCATATGAAACTGAATATCTAAAACGATTTTTTATTTCAGCTATCAAACTTTTGATAGGTATGGAAGGATTTTCCTTTATAGAGTTCATCACAATAGAACCAATTTGGTTGGAATCAAGATTGAAATGATCTACAGGTTGCATGGTTGATAAACACGTGTGTGATCCGTCAATCTTTCTAATTTCCCAATTGAAACTCCGCTTGCTATAAGAAGCTCGTAAACGCCACGGGCAACCTTTTTTGTAGTCGACACATCGACATATAAATTTATCAGATTTTCTCTCAACAACCACAAATCTATAACCATTATCGATATGGTATTGCTTGATATATGACATTGTGGACTCTTTTGTGTCAAAAGACATGCCGATACATAGTGAATTTTCACTAACTGGAGTTGAAGCTTCAAATGAGGTGTGACTTGATGAGCCACTATGATCCGTTGTAGGGATTGTGTATTGGTTGGTAACCAACTCATCTTCACTAAAATCAGACAACATATCAGGATATTGACTCAATTGATCGGCCATTGTGTGCAAATTTGGTGAAGAGATGAATAATAATATTAAGCTAAGAAAATTTTGAATGAGACTCGCATGTTAGTAAATTAGGTGTTAATGGTATAAATAGATACAGAAACCGCTATTAATGTCAACGACTTTGTCATAAAAATTTCACTAAACCCATATTTAATGCACAAAAGGTACTATTAATACCAACACTTCATTAATTGAAACTGGTGCATGTCAGGATGTCTTTGGTGTGGTAATTAAATGAAATTGTCACCTGTCCTAGCGACATCAATTGGTTGTCGTCCGCATTGATGACGACTTCTAATTGGGTGTCATCCGCATTGATGGCAACTTTCCTTCCTAAATCACTGACACCATCACGCATGCACATTTATTTTCTTTGACTGTGAAAGCCTGCACTGCACCACGGGATTCAGGTAAATAGGGGAATTAAGAAATTTCTCCTACTCCCTATGCCATGCACAGTATAAACATTGCATGCAGTGGTCTAAATTGGTGCCACCTTTGGCAGCTTTTAAGCTTTATTTGACTGCCCTTATAACCACATTCAACGAAAAAATCAATGCATTGAATAATAATTGATTGAGGACAACTGGATTGTGCATTCACGTCAATAAAATGCTAGCATTGGTTCAAATTCATCAATTTGGTTTGCTGCATTGTACTTGCATTGACAGAAAATAGTTTCCACTTGCGCATTGGGAGAGGATTCAAGACTTCAACACTTGTTTTGTTGCTTCTACTTTCAAGGTTCATGTCTTTCACTTACCGTTATTTAACATTTAATTTGTTTTTTTGCAATTAATTTCCAAACTTATCTTCTAACTTTTGTTAATTTATTTTCTCTTTGAAATATGATTTCTTGTCACGTTTAGCATGACACAAACGAACATATCACTCATGACTTATGGGAAGGGAAGGAACGAGTTCTTAGACCGAGAAGAGCTAAAGTTTGGGTACTAAACAACCAAGACATAATTGATCCACGTGTGATAAATTTAATTCAACAGGTTGGATTCGGACACGCCTTGTATATTCCAGACATGGATGTCAACCACTTCCTCATCACTTCCTTATTAGAAAGGTGGAGATCAAAAACTCACACATTCCACTTCCCACATGGAGAGACCACTATGACACTAGAGGATGTAGTCGTCCTCCTTGGTCTACCGATAGACGGAGATGTGTTCATTGGTCCCACTATGGTTGAAGACATATTCTCCACCTTCCATGAACATCTAGGGGTAATTCCACCACCGACGATGATAAGAGGGAACTCAATTAAAGTATCTTGGTTAAATAATACTTTCCAATAGCTTCCACCGAATGCAAACAATAATGTTATTTCTCAATATGCGAGAGCGTACATTCTAACATTGATTGGAAGCATTTTAATGCCAGACATGTCTACAGCTAGGGTACATGTCATGTATCTACTTAAGTTAGCTGACTTGAATGCGGTCGGGAATTATAGTTGGCGGATGCAGTTTTGGCCTGTCTATATTGTGGCCTAGATAATGGCATTCACCTAAGCCAAGAAAATATTGGTGGATGCATGATTCAGTTACAATGTTGGGCTTGGGAGATGATTACTTTTATAGCTCCACAACTTCAGTCTTTAAGTGATGAGGAGATGGTTGATGGGGATGGTTTCCCCGTCTGTAGAAGGTAAAAGCTAACTTTTAAATTAATTTTTTTTCTTGTAATTTAACTAACTTGAAATTGGTACACTTTTTTTAGGTGGATGAACCTAACGCAACGAATAAATCCAACTTCAATTTCAGTTAGTGAATTTTGGTTGAGATTTGATCAAATACGTACAAGACAGGTAATAGTGAAGGTAATTGAAAGATTTTTGTTTTTTAACATTTGAAACTAATGTCTACAATTTTGTTTCAGTTCTTGTGGAGGCCTTACATTCAAAACGAAGTTAGTCGATTGATTGTGGTTGACATCCCTCTGATGTCCAGAGTAACAGTCCCAATAATTTGCTTTGCGACAATAGAAATCCATCAGGCAGATAGGGTCATGTGTCAATTTGGTTTAAGACAAAAAATTCCACCTAACCAGGTTAACTTGGATCAAGTTCACAGGGATAACTTGAGGGGGAGAAATGACAAAGATTGGGTAGCACATCATCACCAGTGGATTGCAATTTGGAATGATCGACAAAATTGGATCATTCAAGGTACACCGTTTAGCGAAAACGGCCATTTGAATGATCAAACACCATATATGCAGTGGTACATAAACCACACTATTTGCTATATATCTCCATCCACAAAATCTTCTGGCGATGAGGTTATTTTTACTACAATGTTGTGCATCTGTTTATCATACATACTTATTCATGGCAATAACCCTACTATTTATTTTACAGTATGATATGTCACAAGAACCTTCCCAGCCTGCTTCACAACCCTACACTGGCCATGTTAGGTCTTCTCCAGATTTTATACATCATCCCCACCAATTTTTGAGACAGTTGTGTATGGGTCAGGGTCAAATGTTTGGACATTCACATCCTCAATTTGGCAACCCATCAAACACCTCATTCCAACACATCCCTTCGTCATATGGTTTCTTCCCGCATCAGTCAAGTTATGGTGCTGGTCCATCACATATGTCTGGCACCACAACCATGACACCACCATTTGCCCATTATCTAGGATCTACATCATCAATGTCATTCTATCCTCCACCAATGCCTTCCCAATCACCACAAATAACAGTTCACCATCCGTAGAATCCCTAAAGTCATCAAGATGAGGATGATGATGATGATGATGATCAACCACAACAACAACAACCACCAAGACGACCTAACAAACCCAGAAGATGACCAACATGTGAAACTGGAGGACATAGACGATTGTCTTATTAATTTCTACTAACTTAATTATTGTACTTTAATTTTTAATCAATGTTAAAATATATTAATGTTTATTTTTATTTTTATTCCATTTTTTTTACCACTTATTGTTCAAAAAAAAACCTAAAAGTGAAGTCGTCAACTGTGAAGACGACTTCAACCTCAGATTTCCAGAAATTGTGCTTGCACTTAATGACTTTGTTTTCTTAAAAAAAAATGAAACCGGCTGGGGGGAGGATGATTGCACCTTTAATGTCGTCCTCCCTCATGACGACTTAACCCTGTTTCACAAAAAAAAAATCAAACGATCCAATTTTACAAATAACTAACTGGTCAAAAGGACTCAAAAATACAAAAAATGTCAGCTATGTGAAAAGAGAATATAGAAATGAGAAAACAATGTGGTAGTTGAAAAGTAAAAAGGTAATATGAATATATCCCCCAATTAAAATGAATAATGTTGGTCATTATACTTTATAATTATATTTTTGTTATCATATTTATAGTACTTAATGGTAAAATTTCAATCCAACACATTTTAATAATACGATTTTACGTACAAAATTACCAAAATAAAATACATGAATAATTTTGTAAATATATTAGAGACTAATTTAGACACGTAACAAACATTTTTATAATTAATATGAAAGATTAATTTAAACTTTAAGTTTTAAATTAGTTGTAAATTTTTATTTATAATAAAAACTATTTTACATATTTATAATTTTAATTTACAAATTAATATTTAAATTTATCATTATAATAATTAATTATCTTTTATTTCTAAAATTAGTTGATATTTAATTATTTTCTTGTAAACAATATAACTATAATAAGAATGATTAATTTTAGTATTAATATGCAAAAAAACATTTTTTATTAAATATGATTAATTATTTGAATAATGAAAAACATATAACTCCTATTGAGAAAAAGATTTCAAGTACAAAAGAAACATTTTACTTCAGATTTAAGGTCAAATTACATCACCAATGTGAATGCAAGAGATGTAAAATACCATGACCTTTTACATTTAATATAGACGTGAAATGAAAAATAATGTTTACACTTACATTCATAAACATGTTGGGTAATTTTATGTCGGATTAATATTGACTAATGTATAAGCTTCTAAGAGGATATATGACAATTAAGATTTACATCGGTTTCGAGAAATCCAATGTCATTTATAACCACAAGGTTTAATCATGTCCTTGGTCCCCATTTTAGTGTCAAAATCTCAATTTGGTACCCCAATTTTTAAAAGTCTCAATGTGGTCCCTTTTTTGTTAAAACGTATCACGTTTGCCCTTTCTATTAAGTTTGGATAAATGTTGTTTGTGGTTGTTGAGGTGGACTTTTGTTACTGAAACATGTCAATTACATGTGGAATGACGTGCAAAAATATTGTTATTTAAGCCAACAACAATGTTGGATTTGGAATCCCTAAATTTCTTTTCATTTTCTCCTATCTTCCCTCATGAATCCAGCCAATTGTGGGTCCTTTCAAGTCCAAATGTTAGAGGAAAGCACAAGCGTAGCGTCAATTTTTGCAATGGTGGTAGGTGTAGAAGCATCAATGTCATGCCCAATTGTTATTGTGGGGATAAGGCAATGTTGAGAACTGCGAAAACAGCCAAGAACAAAGGGGAAAGATTTTGGGGTTGTCCAAACTTTAAGGTAATGTTAATTTGTAATTTGTGTATTGTTTTTGTGTAATGTTTTTGTGTTTTTTGATAAAGACAAACATTAATGGTATATTTGCATCAGAGTGGAGGTGAAGAGTGTGGTGGGTGCAATTACTTCAGCTGGTTTGTTGAGTATGGGATCGAAGAAGGGGGTTCTGCAAGCACGATTGTGATTGAAGATAAATGTTGTGGGGATGTGAAGAATGAAGAAAAGGTTGGTGGCAATGTGAAGATTGAAGAAAATGCTGTTGGGAGTGACACAAATGAAGCGTTAGCTGGTGGTAGTCTCAATTCCCAAGAAATGAGAAGGAGTTGCGTAATGGCCCAAGAAGTGGTTGCTGATATCAAAATATGTATTAAGTCATTAGAAAAAAGGATTAAGGTGTTGATTAGTGTGGTTTGTGTTTGCGTTGTAGTGAACATGATTAGTGTGTTTTTGTTGTTGAATTAGAATTAGTGTGTGACCTACCAGAGGTGTTATTATAATGCGCAGGGGTAGATTCTGTTGCAGCACATCTTTAATGCAGTAGTTTTTGTTGTTTATGTAAGGTTTCGAAAGTGAATGAATGGTATCAGTATTTATTTTACAAGATTTGGCACCACAACTTTAATGCACTGGCTTTAATGCACCTGTACTGAAACTTAAATTTCATATGCAAAAGGTGAAATTAAATTGGACAAGAATTGGATATATAAATAAAGTGTTTCAACAGTAAATGTTTAACATGTGTGAAGGAAGTGGACCACTATTACAGAACTGAAATGCACAAAAAAGTGGTCCCCCAATAACCAATTACACATAATGACAAAATATATTAGTCCAATAGTACATAAATTGTCTTTCAAAAAGCTAATTATAGACCAAAGCTACAAAATTTTATAATACAGAAAGCACATGTAGTCATGGTTTCCATATGCGTCCCCTCCTTGCATTCAGTTTTGGCCTCATCATTGCTTTTCCACGCCCATGTGTTCCTTGCTGAGAATGTTAAGCAGAAGCCCTTGGTGCTGCAATAGTCTGCACACTTGATTGAGTAGAAGCACCACGAGTTATGCCTTGGTGTGATGGTTAGAATGTGGTTGTGATGCTGGAGTAGTAGGTTGTGCAGCTTGTGAATGTGGTTGTGATGGTGCAGGGGTTGGCTGTTGTGATGGCTGAGTAGAAGCCTGAGGTCTAGGGGTTAGTTGTTGTGATGGTGGCTGGGATGACTGAGTAGAAGGTAAAGGTGCATTGGTTGGTTGTTGTGATGGTGGCTAGGATGACTGAGTAGAAGGTTGAGGTGCAGGGGTTGGTTGTTGTGATGGTGCCTGGGGGCAATGTCTCCTGTTATGGCCAAGTTCCCTACATATATGACACCTCTTGCGTAACCCTGCTTTGCTCATTTGTGTCTCATCTTTTCTTAGCTCCCATTCTTGCAATCTTCTCTTCTTTTTTAGTCTACCTGGCAATGCTCTTTTGGGAGGAGGCAAAGTATCTGGATAGGGTGTAACCTCCCACACCTTTTGGCCATTGATTGGGTATATGATGGATGCATATGTCTCTTTATACGTGGACTTCTTATACCAATTGGAGATGAAATCTTCTCTATTTATGTTTAGAAACCTCATGGTTGCTAAGGCATGACAGCATGGTATCCCAGTGATGCTCCACTTCTTGCATGTTCACCACAAACTTGTCCCCAACATGTGATGCATGCCTCACTTCAAAAATTTTATCTGATGACCAACTGCAAAGTTTTGGAAGAACATCATATAAGTAGTTATATAGAACTTGTTTGTACAATGAAAATGGAACTATAGCACAAGGAAATTTACCTAGGAATCCAGTGCCTTATCAACTGTGTTTCTAAGCGATATCTTGTCAGGATTTTGGGATAGATGTTCCCTTCATATGATGCAACTTTCTTTCTGTTTTTAGCCCATATATGCATCATGTATAGCCTTATTTCCTCCAACATTGTAATTATTGGCCTGCCCCTAGATTTCACTAGAACACTGTTAAATGCTTCAGAAATGTTGTTAACCAATGTGTCACATTGGGTAATGGTTGTGAATCTAAAGCATGACCAAAACCTGCTCCACAATAATTACATGATTACTATCCTAGGTGTTAACCAAAAGTACAAACAATGATAGTGTTCAAAACATACCTTGGTAGAATTGCCAGCAAGTATTTAAAGGCATCTTTGTTCACATCTTTGATGTTCAAATTTTTACTTGGAATTTTTTTCCTGAAATTGGCGTAAAGGTGCCTAACACAAAATCTTTGATCTACTCCAGGGAGTAGATGTTGTATAGCTAGTAACAACTCCTGACGTTTGAATGACACAAAATAAATGTTAGTAGGGAAATTATTTATAAATTTAGATATAACAGATTACTGAACATGTGATTGTACCTTTGGTTGGTCTAAAATCCAAGTACATCTTGTACATAATTGTGTCCCACCAATGTCCTCAGTAAGGAACTCCAAAAACCAGGTCTAAGAATCCTTATTTTCGACCTCCACCACAACATAAGCAATAGGTAACATTTGATCATTTTTGTCTCTTCCAACAGCAGTTAATAACTCTCCTCCATACTCCCCTTTTAAAAAGCATCCATCTAGTCCAATAATGGGCCTGCACGACATGAAACTGTCTTTGCATGCTTTGAAACATGCATAAAACCTTTGAAAGATAGGTTAACCTTCATTCTCATGGACCTTTAGTTTGACTGTATTAGTTCTAAGAAGTTCATGTGCATAATCATACAACCTCTTGTATTGTTCTGCAAATGACCCATCAACATTCTCTACGGCCATTGCCTTTACCCTATAAGCCATACACCTAGAAATACCTATGTTATACTTATTGCTAACCTTTTCTCGAATGTCCACAACCTTGGTATTTGGATTAGATCTAACTGTCTTCTCCAATATCTTACTTAGCCATTTAGAATTAATTAAATGAATATTAAATTCTCTGATTTTCCTCAATTGCCACGTGTTCACTAATTTCATATACCCACAGTATGCATACCACGAACATTTTCCATTTGCACCAACACATTTAACTCTAATTCTTCTTTTATCACTTTTCAAAATTTTGAGACATCTCCCATTTTCCAAAGCATAGGTTCTAATGGCTTCCACAAATTCTGGCTTCTCAACGAAATATGTACCAACCTCCCACTTATATTCACTCTTGGATTTGGGCATTAAAAATGTTTCAAATTTCCCATAACCCTTTTCACCCTTATCTGTTTCATCAAGATCACCTTTATGAATAGGTTGATCACTGTCCAATTCCTCTGAATGTCACTCATCATCTGACAACCCTCTATCTTCTATCACATGCGGGATGTCACTCTCCTCACTTGTTGTATCATAACCCATGTTAGTCGTAGATGGGCCACCCAATTCCTCTCCAATGCTTCCCACCTCAACATGTACACTACCCTGCCATTTATGAGGTTCGTGCTCTATATCCGAATCAATTAAGACATCTATTAATCCTTCATCATGATGACAATGAACACTCTCATCAATACTTCCATCAAGTCCAGAATCACTCCAACTCTCCACATGAGCAAATCTATCACCACCCTCAACTAATCCTTCAGTTGTACCAAGATTATCTAAACCAACTTTATCTTCCCCATCAGCTTCAGGTTGCAAAGGTTCAGGTTCAACAGGTTGAGGTTCAGCCTCTCCCACCTTATCTAACTCACATTCACCCTGAACACAACCATGTAGCTGAGTTCCTTTTTGTGACTGACCTTCATCTCCAGCCACCTTATCCAAATCAAACTCAGCAACACCATCCTATTTTTCACCACCCAACTCACCACCTTGGCCCACATCACCACCATCTATTGTGCCACTATCGGGGACATCTCTAATAGCGGCACTAACGGTGATGGTTGCAGATGTTGGCAACTATTTGCGCTGACGTCGGTTTTGGTAAGGATAAACTTCCCAAATTCTAAGTCTCTACATCAATGTATACCAAAGCACACATACTTTAAAAGGATTTTCCCATTAAAATACATTAATCCTTCTCAATTCACAATTTCATACATCATTGTATTGCAAAAGTTCATATCATCCCCACACATTCGCAAAACCCCAAAGTAATTTACACAATAACTTAACAACGCATATGCAAATTGGTTGGCGGCTTTAAAAAATAAAACTGCAACTTATACAAAACTCCAAAAATTATGTTCTAACATTCAAATGAAAGATAATTGAATCAAGAATTCAATGCAAAAAGAATCAATCCAATTGGGTACCTATAGAAAAAGTTATGCACTAAACAAATGACAAAGGTCAAAGTTGCCAACAACCTAATCTACGGGAACATTACAAGAAAAAAAACTACTTTCACTATACACTTTCAAACAAAGATCACATAGATATAAACAAAGCATCATGTGTCTAGGACCTACTGTAAAAATTTCAGCTCGATCTGTCAGTTAATGAAGCAAGAATTCAAAATTTTCCTTGATGACTTAAAGTTAGAAAGCCCAACTTGCCCAGCGAGATATTGGGATCGTCTAACAAGTCTTCATAATGCAGAAACTCGAATTTTGCAATTTGACAGCGTCAAATGAACCTAAAACCCATTTTAAGCCTTATTTAAGTTAGAAACATTTCTAATTCCTCGTTACAAACTCAATGTCCATTAAATTTATCTTAAATCACATGCATTGAACAAAACCCCAAAATTTTTCTAACCCATACATACCTAAACATGAAATTATGGATTTTTCATCTAACACCCACAAAGAACAACATCAACCGATCATTTTGAGCTACTAAGCACAACATCAATACAGAACTAGACATTCAAACAAAATCATCATGCAAAAAGTAAGGTTTAACTTCCCTCACCTTTGAAGATAGACTTGAACTCTAAGAACCTCCAAGGCACCTTCGAACTCGTGAAAGTTCAACCTCAACCCCAAACAAGAAACTAATCAGTATGAATCAATGGCTTTGTTGTGAGGAACGATTCTACGATCTCAATTCTATAAACAAACAAACAAACAAACAAAGCATGAGGAATAGAGGTTCAAATATGGAGATAAAGGAGATGGAGTTAAGAGAAAGGAATAAAGGGTTTCTGCTTCTCTTTTTGAAAACAAAAGGCTTGGAAATTTAGGATTATTTAGGAAAAAAGAATTTACAAGGTTTTACAACTGGAATTAGCACCACTCCTCTTGTCTTTGTCATCGGAAGTTTCTCCGTTAATCACCGTAGATGCTACCACTTCGACTCACACATGAGCATCTCAACCAATCCTGCTACCTTAAACACTCATAGGAGATCAAAGGCAGCAGTTCGAAAGCCCCTAGTTGCATTATGGTGGCATCGATGAGGAAGAATGGAGGAGCACCACTGCCTCTCTTCACGATGGGAAGAAGATGATGTCATCGGCTCCGGTGACGTTCAAAATCTAAGCGATGACCTGACCGAGATGCAATGAGGAGCGACTGTTCTGACCTGCATGCAAGAAGAAACCCTAAACGAGAGAGAACGCTTTAAGAAACATTTGTTAGTGTTTTTATAAATAATATAAAATAAAATCTACTTTCTATATTGTTTGTAACTAGAATCGATATAGAAAGTTTTCTTCTTTATTATAAAAATGTCTATACGCCCACTTTCTATACGGGTTATACTAGAACTAGTATATAAAATTTTCTTCTTTATTACAAAAATGCCACCATACCCACTTTTTATACTAGTTATAACTACAACTAATGTAAAATGTGTTATCTTGTTTACAATTTGCCACTGCATTACTTATTATAGCAAGTGGATTATAATCGGTATAAAAAGTCGTTACAAAAAAGTGATTTTTGCACTATTACCTCTAGTCTAATTTAACTTAGAAGACCTAATGTTACAAATATAGTGATAAACTTAAATATACTTTACAAGTTGGAGAAGATATATTTCCCACTTTTGAAACATGCTACTAAATATAGTGTTGTTTTTAGTCAAACTAAAAGAGTAGAATGTCTAATACAAGTTAATGAGAGCTTCTTGATTGTCGATTGGATAAAAATAAAATTAAGTTATCAGATCCAAAGTCATCTCTCAACAAATTCAATTTAATTTTAATAAATAGTGTATGGAGAATTAAGTCTTAAGAGGTAATTCTAAAAAATTAAAACACTCCTATTTGTCTTGTTTTTCGCATGGAAGGTGATCTTGAATGGGTGGCCATAAGAGATAATTGAAGTCTTAGGTTAACGATAGATAGTAATATATATATATATATATATATATATATATATATATATATAAATATTATATAAAGAGA
>Ga0214544_1010482_pt1 | contig 13604 bp, 10 predicted proteins | sample CNSS3metaG_FD_160074 | JGI IMG/M metagenome (GOLD analysis project Ga0214544, IMG submission 160074) | Root nodule microbial communities from cowpea collected in UCLA plant growth center, Los Angeles, California, USA - CNSS3 | ecosystem: Host-associated > Plants > Roots > Nodule | place: USA...
TATAAAAATATTTAATAAAAAATGTGAATTTTAATATAAAAATTAAATTTGGTTTTAATTTGGAGAGGGACCAAATTGGTTAATGTTAACAAAAATTGGGACCTAATTGAACAAATATAACAAATATTGGGACCAAATTGAATATAGAACATTGACTTTGACACGTGGCACACTACAGGGTTGACACGTGGACATTTATAAAAATTTAAAAAAAATTCAAAAAAACCACAAAGTGACACATGACACACTACTGGGTTGACACGTGTACATTTAAAAAAATTCAAAAAAATTCAAAAAAATTCAAAAATTCAAAAAAACCATGAAGTGACACGTGGCAGTCACTGTTCATGACCGTTAATGATTTAAACAGTGTTAGAAAAAAAGGACCCAATTGAATAAAATTGACAAAAATTAGGATCTATTTGAACACAAAACCAAAATTAGGACTTACTTGAAAAACCTTGACGAAAATTGGGATCAAAAAGGTATTTTAACCTATATAGAAAGACAATATTGCAAAGTATTCGTTTTAATTCAAATATATATTATCGTTTTCCAATTAGTTGTAATACAAGCACGCACAATGGTTGTCATCCATTGCATTATATAGTAACCGCACTCACGAAATTTTTCCAGCATTTTGCATTGGTCTTTAGGATACACAAAATTAAAGTGATTATCAACCACCATCAAATATGCATCTGAAGATCAATACAAAACACAGATGACAAATATTCATAAATATTAAGATATGTATATTAATATATTAATATATTAATATATTAATATATTAATATATTAATATATTAATATATATATGTGTGTGTGTGTGTGTATGTACTAATAAACTACTAAAAAGTGATTAATCTTCTTAAAGTGTCCAACTGGACAATTCAAGATTGAATGCATTTAAATTATTAGCATTGTCTCCTTTTAAATTATATCTTATAAAATACAATTTCTTCGGAAAAAATAATTGGAGACAATAAATATTTTTCGTATTCAATATCAAACGGGAAACTAAGACTAACACGATAGGTGCAATACCAATCACTAACACTCCCAACTTTGTGCACACTACAACTTTTGAATAAATATCACCTTCAAAACAGATAACATTCCACTCATTTACAATAAACTACATGGACTTTCTCTTCCAACCATCTTTCATTTCACTAAATTGCACAAAGCATATAACATTCATGTTGCTACCTTCAATGCACACAAACGGGCAATAAACACAATGCACAAAAACAGTAATACGAAAAGCAAAAATATCACAAAATCACTCACCAAAGGAATCGAAATTCAGCGATATGAGGGGAATGGACAAGTAGTTGAAGAGAAGAAGTAGCACCACCAACTCATTCAAGGGGAGATGAGTCGCCGCTATCAAAGACAAAAAGAGGAAACAGAGCTGCGAGGAGGTGTCCCTGCGCTACACGGAGCTGCTATCATCGACGAAACAACCACCACCATAGAGGTCGATGTTGTCGTGAAGAACCACCCACAAGCACTGTTGTTGACGATGATACAACCATACCCAGCATTGTGAGGAGGAACCTATTGTAGAGGACAAGCCAATCGTGACGTTGCAAAGGGGAAAAGAAGCAGGCGCGAGAGGAAGAAGACGACGCGTGCTGCGAAAAAGTTTCCAAAATAAATCCTAAATTGAACTTTAGACCTCGGTTCTAATTAATAACCAAGACACATACCTTTATGCTTCAATTATAATTTCCACCTAAAGCATATAAGCTTCGATTTTGGCCTCGGTCAATTTTAAACCGAAGCATATAACCTCCACCTCATTAAGTAATAATAAAAGTGGTCCAAAATTGAATTTCTACATGCTTTTAGGTCTCAGTTGCTTTTTAACCGGAGCCAAAAAGTGTTACATGCTTCAGGTTTCATGCAATTGAAGCCTATAAGTTCTAGATAATTACATAAATGACACCGCATTTTTATAGGATGCGGGTGCGCTGGAACCGAGACCTAAAGGCTGAAGTAAAAAGCAAAAAATGCACTAGTGAAGAGTGGTTTTGAGTTAAAATAATACTTAGATTGAACCAAAAGTGATTTATTGAAAGAATACTTGGTTAAGCCAAAAGTGGTTCGAAAAAGAATACTTAATTGAAACAAGAGTGCCTTGCTAAAAGAGTACTCAAGAAATTAGTCGAGAGTGGCTACATGCTCAAACAATACACAAGGGGTTAGCCACAATCCCAAAGAATACTTGCATAATACTAATCATAATTATCCTACTTAGTGAAAACAACCAATTGATTGAGAATTAGATGTAGTCTACGTGGTCAGGCGAACCTATGTAAAACTACACTATGTATTTCATCTTTCTCCTTATCTTTGTAGATTACATATATTCGTATTTGTATTAACTTAGAAGTGAAGTTGTCGTGAGAATATATATCTAATAAGTAAATTAGTTAAGCTATAAAGTTGCATATATTACTCTTCATCATATGCAACTACCTCACACTAATAACTGGATATATAAAACTATCATTCAAAATATTTATTATAAGGCAATATTTCCCCAAAGTTGTTAAAAGAACTTAAAAACAAAATTCAACCCTTTCTTCTTGTATTTTTCCTTATTTTAAATAATCACATTAAACAACATTTGGTGATACCACAAAGAAATTCAATTAACAAATTCAAAAACGAACTTCATGAACATTTGTTTTCACCAAATATCACTATATATGCAATTGGAAGCATCTTCTTACAAGGATCATCCCTCCTACAAAAGGAATTTTTCATTCATTGTCTCTCTGAAAAAGCAACCATTCAAACTAATAATGAGTTAACACTACAAAATTTTCGTTACTTTGAAATTGATTTATAACCTTTGAAAGTTGATAGGTGTGAAAAGAATAAAAGGGAAAAGGATATAGAGTAACGAGATGAAAATTTGTATTATTCACACTGAAAAAAGTTTCAATACCAGCCCATTATATAGATGGACCTAAGCATGTGTTAAAGGAAAAACTAATTACTAACCAATATAGTTGTAAACGTAACAGAATGACACATGCTAAAAGCACAAAATCACTAAATCCTAAACAAAATAACAAAGGCTAAATATTACGCACGCTAACATCCCCCTGCAAATTGGACTGGATGTTGATCATTCGAAACTTGGAAACAAGATATCGAAATGACCCTAGAGCAAGAGGTTTGAGGAGATCTGCAACTTGGTCCTTAGAAGGAATAAGCATGAGGTGAATAAGTTTGGACTAAACTTTCTCGTGTACCAAGTGACAATCCAGCTTTACGTGTTTGGTTCTTTCATGGAAGAATGGATTTGCTACAATGTGAAGAGTCGACTGGCTATCAGAATAAAGAACTATTGAATGGTGAGAGAAATGCCAAAATCTTGTAAAATATAGACCAACAATTGAGCTTCGCAACTTGCTTAAGCTAGAGCTCTATATTTGGCCTTATATGAAGATCTCGCAATAGTAGTTTGTTTTTGGATTTCCAAGAAACCAATGCAGATCTAAGAAAGAAACAAAAGCCAATGACACGTCGTCTTATGTCAGGGCAAGCCCCCTAGTCCAAGTCAGAGAAACCAGTAAGGTGAAGAGAGGATAGAGTGGGAAAGAAGAGACCTTGTGCAAGATTTCCTTCGATGTATCAAAGAACATGAAGAGTGGCTTGTAAATGAATGGAAGATAGTTGGCTGAGAAATTGACTAAGTTTGCTAACAACAAAGCTAATGTCAAGCCTGGAATTTGTCAAGTAAACCAATATGCCAAGAAGTCTTCTATATATAGAAGCATCGAGAATAAAAGATCCAACAACCATAGAAAGCATAAGAGAGTAATCCATTGGTGTTGAAAGAGGTTTGGAGGCCAACAAACCAGTATCTTGTAAAAGGTCTAGTGCATATTTGTGTTGATTAAGGGAAATGCGTTTAGAAGATCTTGCAATTTTAAACTCTAAGAAAAACTACAAAGGACCAAGGATTTTTAAGCCAAATTTGTTATGTAATTGGGATTTGAGTTGGCTGATCTCATATAGATTATTCCCTGCAAGGATAAAATCAACATAAGTAAGCACAATGGTAAAATTAGTGATTGACCTCCTAGTAAATAAGGTGCAATCACATTTGGACTAAATAAAACCCTCTGCGGTGAGAGTAGTAGTCAAGTTAAAATTCCATTGCCTACTAGCTGGGAGAAGGCCATACAAAAATTTCGTGAGCTTGCAAACAAGAGCAGGGTAAAAAAGATGCAAACCAGTTGGTGGTGTCATGTAAACCTCATCATCTACATCATAGTGTAAAAAAGTTGTATTCACATCAAGTTGTTCTAAGTACCAACATTGAACTACAACAATGAAGAGAAGCCTTTAGATGGTGGTGATTTTAACAACAGGGCTAAAAGTGTTAACGAAATCAATTCCTTCCGTTTGAGCAAAACCATTTACAACCAAACGGGCCTTATACCGTTCAATTGAGTCATCTGCTTTATGCTTAATTTTGAAAACCCATTTACAGTCTGTGATCTTCTTTCCTTTAGGCAAGTGTGTCAATATGCAAGTATGATTCATGTCCAAACCAATCAGTTCATTTTGAATTGCCTCTTTCCACCAATCAAACTGAACAGCCTCTTAAACAAAACTGTTTGTAAGAAGAGAAGAGAAAATCACAAGAAAGAAAGTCAAAGAGGGGATACCTGACCTGAGAGGAGAATGATGTAGAAGAAGTCTCAACCAAGGCACAATGATAATCTTTGAGGTAAGTAGGAGGTTTGATGGTTCTTTGAGATTTTCTTTATGGAATGGTAGGGTTAGGGGAATTGAGCAAAGGTTCAGCAGGTTATGTAGTCTGAGATGGCAACGGGTTAGTAGGTAGAGGTGGAGGCTCAGATAAAGGTATAGGTAAAGGAAATAGGCCTTCATATGGAAGATGAGGAATAGAATGCAAATCAGTAAAGGTAGAAGGTGGTGAAGAGCCTTATGATTGTTTGTAAGGAAAAATGATTTCATAAAAATGTACATGTATGACCCGGGAAATTTATATAAATAATAATTAATAAATTTCAAATAATGGTGGGTTGGAAGTAACCCTAAGAGAATTTCTTGGCAAGTCATAAGTAAGGAATAGTACTAGCTTAAGTGGTTGAGAATGCTTAGCAATGTGAGAAGGCTTGGGTTCATGTGTATGCCAATTGTGTGATATTTTAATTGTGTTTTATTTTTATATATATATTGTGAATTCAAGAGTATGGTTAGCATTATATGTGTGCGTGAATTGGTGTGAAACAAAATTGGTTGAATTGGTTGTGCACTTGAATTGTAATATTGTGGTGGTGAGTTTGAATCTTAGGTAGCATGAGTAGATTTTTTTATGTTTTTAATATTTTTGCTAGGTGGTGAAATAACCTAGAAACTTTAGAAATTCTTTAGGAAAATAAAGGGGTGGAAGGGGGGAAGTTGGGGTAATGGCCACTAACCATTTATTTTTCCTTAATTTCGATTTATTAATTTGTTTTATTTATTTTTGGGCTGGAAATTATGAGGGAGAAGAGAGTGAGTGAGAAAATAGTGAGTCATAGTGAGCCATCAGAAATGAGGTTGAGGGGGACTGAGAAATCGTGATTTTGGGAGGATAGTCAGGTGCTGGAAAGAAGTGGAGTGGAGGCAAGGGTTGAAGCCTTGGAGACAAGGAAGAATCATTAGGATTACACTCGGAGCAAGGCAACCAGGTAAGGGCAGCTATCCATACATGTTTTATTTTTGTTTAATTTTGTACTGGGTGATAATTGGTCTGAATGCTTGAATCCTTTTTCAATTTGCACTAATTTTCGTGAATTCTAGGTCTCTGCCCAAAAACCGCCTAGCGACTATGAAAGCTTGTCAGGCGACACAACCATTTTACTCATCATTTTCTGGGTTTTGTGATGAACCACCTGGTCGCAATGAAGAACCGTTAGGCGATGTGCATTAGAATCGCGTGTTTTTATACGTTTTAGGTGTTTTCGTGAGGTGTTAGATGTTTTGTAGTTATAGGAAGTTGTTAATATGTTTTGTTGGCAAAATCGATTGATAGTATATGTTTTTTTACGGTAATTTGATGAATTGGGGTTGTATGCATATAAGGGATCAATATGCATTTAGGTTTGATTGCGAATTATAATGTGCAGAAATTGGAAATTGATTGTTGGAAGATTTGGTTGGATTAATAGAATTTTGAATGCATGCTAGATATGTGATTGTTGTGATTGAATTGCAATTGGAATGTTGGTTAGGGATTGAGTATATTACGCCTTCCAACAAGTTCAGGGAAATTGGAAATTCCAGAATCTTGATGCGCCGCCTGGTAGTAACTGTGTGCTGCCAGGCGATGAAGAGTGGCCAACAGCTTGTTTTGGCATGTTTAGTGGAAAAATAAGATTGTGGTTACTAGAGATAGTTTTTGGTATGAAAATGGGTGTGATTGTATGATGTAAAGGTATTCAATTGGGTTGTTGATGCATGAGTTAGAGTTAGGGAATCATATGAAACTTGAAGTGATTGGAGATATGGGAAGAAAATGAGCTAAAATAGGTTATGTTTACACACTAAATCACTTCCATGATTTACAAATTCTAGAGATTGCCATTTGGGGCATTTCAACTACATGCATGGTTTCTTGTTAATGTCAAATAAACATTAAGAGCACTCATGGATGGATTAGTTATAATTTAGCTTGATAATTCCTAAATTTAGTATGTGATGATGCAGTAAAATGAAAGGGGTATCATAGTATTGTGGATTTTGTGTAATTTAATGTATGCTTGGACTGTTGGTATCAAGATTCACCCATTTGATGTATATTTCTAGTTACCTTAAAGTGATGCACTACTTTCAAGATGGAATGCTTGAGTTTTATGTTTGATTTGTACTTAACAAATTGTTATGATGAATTCTGTGACATGAGAACTGTAATCATATGAAATTGGTATTATGGTTGTATGATTGCAATGTTTGGATGTGCTAGAAAAACGTGTTGTTGTGCCTAAACTAGTAGAAATCTGATTTATTGGCGGCAGGGATGTTCCCTCAAGCAATAAGTCACAAACAAAGGAGTCAGTGGGTGCGAGGCACCTGGTGGTAGGGGAACACCGCCAAGCGGTCTAGAGCACAATTTTGCCTAGCGACGCTTAGGCACCGTCACGCAATAATGCAGGGGCAGGGGTCCGTTACAGATTATTTTGCATGGATGATCCTAATGTGTTGGTTAGGGATATGCTGGATTAGTTACGAGTAGGGAGGTTCATAATGGAGATTGGAGATGCGTGATTGATGCGGGTAGGGAGGTTCGTATTGGTTGTACTCTTGTGTGGGGATACGAACGGGGAGGTTCGTATGTTCCATGCTTACATTTGAGGCTGCTATGAGCAGGGAGGTTCATAGTAGGTATTCGTGCATGTTGGACTACGAGTAGGCAGTTTTGTAGAGTTGGACTACGAGTAGGCAGTTTTGTAGAGTTGGACTATGGGTAGGGAGGTCCGTAGAGTTGGACCACAAGCGGGTAGGTTCGTGGAAGCATGATAATCCCTAAGGACCAAATTTGTGAATGGATCTTTCTAATATAGGTTATGAGATTAGGGTGGAACGTTAAAAAGGAGTTGATGAACTAAGAATTAGTTAAGATAGATTGGGTGGGGATTAACTTTCATTATTTAATAATAACGTTATTTTCTTTCTTAGCTCATCCATTTTGTTTGTGATTGGCGATGATCGTGTGACTTATCATGCAGGAGCAGAAGTGAATACAAGTGAGGACGTTGATGCATAGATACGGAGCGGGGTAAACTTTGGGGAATTTACTCTAAGTTTTATTTACAAACATTTTATAATAATTTTTTATGATGCTTTTCTCTATAATGGACTTGTAATAAGAATGATTCAACGTATTTAAACTTCAACGATATAAGTTTTACATTTTTCCCGCACTTGGGAACTTTCTATGTATTATTTAATTCCATAATTTATATTTAATTGATTTATCAAGTAATATCCACCTAGGGTGTTACAGTACATGCCTTGACAGAAAGATCTCCGTATTGTGTAGATCATATAGAAGAAAACATTTAATACATCTTTTATATCCTAGAAAAATACATTTTTGTGCTTTAGAATATAATTTCTTGCGTTGAGATGTATTAGTGGATGCAAAAGCAAGACAACCAAACACACGTGAATGTGAAATATCAGGGAGTTTATTCTACAACAGATAATATTGTCCAATAACGAAGATGGAACTCGATTAAATTAATTGGACAACTAATGTAGCGACGTAGTTTCAAAAACAGTGTGGTAAACCAGAGTGAAACAATAATGACCTAATGATATTTAAAATATGATAATGTTTATGTTCAACTAGGCCATTTTGGTGTGGTGTTTCCACACAACTTTTTTGGTGAATAGTCCCCTTTTTAGTAAAAAGTTGAGTAAGATTAAACTCAGGACCATTGTCAGTTTGAATACATTTAATGGTTTTATGAAATTTGGTTTGAATGAGAGCAACAAAAGATTTAACTAAAAACCCATTTTCAAATTTTAACTTCATAGGATATAGCCAAGTAAATCTCCTAGTATGTTCAATAATAGTGAGAAAATATTTGTGACCATGTAAAGACGGTGTAGCAATAAGACCCCAAATGTCAAAGTGTACAAGATCAAAAATTTCATAAACATGGTCACTATCAAGAAAAGATAATACTTCTATTTAGAGAAATGACAAAAATCATAGGGAAAATCAGTTTTATTGCATTCAATTAAGGGGTACAATTGTTTCAAGCTACAAAGTTTTTCATGGGAAAGTTGACCAAACCTAAGATGCCAAACATTATTCCTGTAAGAAAAAAAATGGTGTACATTGTGTAAGATGGGTTTAGCTCGAAATGTCATTGTGTAAGGACCATGTTGGACTTCAGCTACACTAATCATCCTCTTGGATTGTGAATCCAGAATCTGACAATCATGAAGGGAGAAGAAAAATTGACAAGTTAATGAACGAATAAGTTGAGAAACATAAATAAGATTCAAAGTAAAATTGGGAATATACGGCACATTTGTGAGAAAAAAATGGAAAAGAAAACTATGCTAGAAATGTTGGCTTCAATATTGGCACCATTGGGAAGTTTAACATGAATAGGGAAAATTTGTTTATGGTGTTGAAACAAAGACAGATTGTTACAAACATGAATGGAGACACTAGTATCAAGGATCCAAGTATCTGGAGGAAATAAACTGGAAAAAGTGGAAACGATACCTGAGGGTTTATTAAGAAGAGGAGTAGAAATTTGATTAACCGTGGTACCATTCAAATTTGATTGTTGCAAGAGTCATTAAGGCTTGATGTTGCTCAGTAGTCAGAGTCATAGTTAGAGTAGAAGACACTCTTGTTGCAGAAAGAATAGTAGTTGTATCATCACCCTCGTAAACTTCTTCGAGGATTTGTACATTATACGCAGAATAAAAATTTGCATATGAGGAGGGAAGCCATGTTTCCTATACCAGGTTTCAATCGTGTGACCAGGGTGATTACAATAGGAACAAACTTTGGGGTTCTTACCATGACTGTGACCTCTATCGGACGAAGGAGAAGACAGAATACCAGAATTGCCACGTCCGTGTGAAGAGGAAAAAGAAGCAAATGTGTAGGGATCATCAATAGGGACTCCAAATTTACGCTCATATTGGATGAGTAACCAGAAAACATAATCAAATAGAACAGATTAAATACAGTATGTGAAAGTTGAACCAAGTCGTCTCCCAATGACCAATATTTTCGTCCAAAAGGGGGTTTTGATAGCTTCGCACAAAATTTAATTCGCAATGCAGAGAAATTTAACAGTTATATAAAAACACAATGATTCCTTGATTCAATTGAAAGTCCATCAATCACAAATTACCAAATTACTTGTTCTATTTGATTTTGCTCTCATGAACCCTAAGTAATCAACAAAGCGAAAATTACCATGGATTCATTATGTTATTAAGCACAACAAATTTCAGGCAGTTAATTAACACCCACAGATTTAAGCAAGCTATGACAGAACCCATAAACATTAATCAAGAATACAAGCCATTAATGTGCACAAAACACGAATTTGAGATTAAGCATGCATCAAAAATTCATTTTATCATGAAAACGCAACCTGAAACAAAGTCAAATCCGGACACAACCCAGAAATGACCAACAATCTCATGGTTTCATTTCCATTTCGTCAAGGAATCAATGCAATCGAGTTTACATGGTCATAGTATTTGAAAAATATCTCAAACAAAAACGAAAATGCATTGAAAGTGAAAAAGTAGATGAAAGGAAACAAACCAATGAAATCTGAATTGAGAATAGATGAAAAACAAAATTTGTATAATCACCAATATGTAAAAGAAAAAAACGAAGTGGAGAAAACCCAAAACGAAAATGGAGGCTGCCAAGGAGAAGAAGAACTCGCTGCCCTGAACAAAAATGACCTAAAAACATGGTCACATCAATTCTGCCACTCAGAATTACAAAAATGTCATTCTGTCACTCAGAATTACAAAAAGGCCACTATGGGCTGAAAATACTGGCCAAATGACGTGGACGGGCTGACTGACATGGCACAAATGTGGCAATGATGTGGAAATCATGTGGTCACTATCTCTTGACCTTAAGATAAATGTCCAAGCTCCAAAATTTGCTCCACCCAAATACCTAAAAATAATTAAAAACGAAAATTAGGCCAAATAAGGTGAAATTAACCCAAATTCGGAATAGTGACCCAATAAAGCCCAACAGACGAAAATACACTAAGAACAACAATTAAGCACTGAACAACTATCAAATGGGTACACAAAGGCTAGTGGAATGGAGGAAAATAGTGACTCATCAATCATCATGATTTGAGATCAAACCGTAGAGTATTAATCGTTGAGTCCTTTTAAAAAGCAAATAACACAGTTCTTTGTCTTAATAAGAGCGTGTGGTAGGAACAAGATTACAAGAACATTTGATGTCACAAGAACACAAGGGTAGAGGACTAAATTAATCCAATTCTTGCCATAAATTTTGTAATTGATTGAAATAAGCAATGATACTAAAGGAACCTTGACAAAGGGCATAAATCTCTTCTTGAAGATCAGAAATACGAAAAACATCACCCTAATAATAGTGTTTGCGTAAAATATGTCAAATCTTAGTAGTAGTGTCAATCCAACGAATGCTTGGAGCAATACGGGTATCAAAGAATTAACCAGCCACGATATAACAATGGAATTGCAGCGATCTCATAGGCCAAATAATTCAGAATTAGGGGTGGGGGAGGAAGAGTGCCATTGATGAACTGAAGTTTATTCTTCGAACGCAGAGTAGTGAAAACATCACGGGACCAAGAATGATAATTGAAGCCATCCAGTTTTATTGGAACAAGAGGATTCCAAGGTTATCGCCAATAAGGTAGGGATTGGAAGAATTAAGAAGAGTAATATGATGGGTTGACATGGAGGAAGCGACAAAGAGACGAAAAATCACTGGAACCAAAAATGGCTCGATGATACCATGTGAAAAGAATAAAAAGGAAGAGAATATAACATAAATGAAAATTGTAATATTCACACTCATAAAAGTTTCAGTATCAGCCCATTATATAGATGGACTTAAGCATGTGTGAAAGAAAAAACTAATTACTAAACAATACAGTTGTAAACGTAACAGAATGACACATGCTAAAAACAGAATCACCAAAAGCTAAATAGAATAACAAAGCTAAATATTATGCATTTCTTAGGATCTAGTTTCGTCATTGTCTTTTATTCCCTCCAATTTGTCTTTCAATGAGCCAAGATTTGACTTTAATAATTCATATATATTATAAAGAAAAATATAATATCTTTTTGAATGAACAATCAACCTAACTTTTTGAAACTTATGATGTTTGCATCTACTAATATTTGTGTTTCATTTCCTTATAGTCTTATAATGAATATTGCTCATTTTTAATGTTATATTCTCACAAACAAGATACAACCTTATCACTCGACCATCTAGTATTGGCTAAGTCAATCTTGAATTCTCTACTAGAGCTACGAACATCCTCAAAGACCTTTGTGTATGCATTCCACTTACATTCTTCCGTTTGCGACTAATTGCATTATGCTTGATTAAAAAAAGGATCGCATTGATATGTTCTTTAAAAAAAGTAAACATAGTTAAGAACTTTAAAAATAATGAGATAAATTTGAGAACAACGAAATAATAAAGGATCACGTTGATATGTTCTTTTTAAAAATAAATAAATAAACTTAGTTAAGAACTTTAAAAACAATGAGATAATTTTAAGAACAACCAAATAACACTATCGCTTGCTACATCAAAATACCTCTCATGAGTTACTTACCTCTGATGCTAATTACACCCCTCCATTAGACCAATGCCACTGCTACACCTCATTGTTGCTGCTAATTACACCTCATTAACTTTTCTCAAACATTTTTTTCTGCTTTCTTCGAAACCATTGCACTGTTCCAAGTGATTATTTTTTTACCTTCCAGATAGTGTAATTTGGAAAAACTTCTAGATTGCTCAATTTGCAATGTTTTCAAATTATGCAAAGGGAAGGTGGTTGTTTATGCAGTGTTTTGGATTTATCATTCTAAAAACACTTTTATGATTACCTAATCCAAAACATGTTTTCAGAATTTGTGATCTAGAAACACATTTTAGATTAGACAATCCAAAAAGATGCATAGAAATGACCAATTAAAAAACATGTTTAGAATAAGTATTCAGAAAACTTGTTCTAGATTGGACAGTCTGAAAGAGTATTTTTGGAATGACCACACCGCAACAGTATTTTTGGGACATAATTTTTACATACTATTATTAATACAATTTTAACATAATTTCTTATTTAAACAGGTTGGCGGGTTAAACAGGTTGGCTCACTGGCTCACTTAATTAAAATGCAATGTAAAATGATCCCAAACCTTAGAAGTAGTTCCCCTAGATCTCTTACTTTCTCTACCAAAATTTGTACCCTCATTATCAACCTCTTCTACGGTTGGTGGCAAAGAATCATTCAAATTATCATTAACACGTTGATCATCTACTATTTCAAAATTCATTTTGTTCTGTAATCACTACAAACATTAACTATATAAACAAACAATCAAAAATGTCAAGTAGAATAACTTTAAAACAAAATAAAATATGAAGTGAAAGTAAAGAAAATAAATAAGAGATAGAAATTAGAACCGTGAAAATGATGAACAATCAAATAATATGAAATCCAGAAACAACGGATTCAAAACAATAACAACAAACTAAAAAATGCAATAATGAATTAAAGAGAATGTTTAAGTTTTATTTTTCTATTATATATAATATATATATATATAATATATATATATATAATATATATACATAATATATATATATATATAATATGTATATATATATATATAATATATAATATATAATATAATATATTATATATAATATATAATATGTATATATATATATATATATAATATATTATATAATATATAATATAATATATATATATATATATAAAATATAATATATAATATATAATATATAATAT
>Ga0214544_1010483_pt1 | contig 13603 bp, 5 predicted proteins | sample CNSS3metaG_FD_160074 | JGI IMG/M metagenome (GOLD analysis project Ga0214544, IMG submission 160074) | Root nodule microbial communities from cowpea collected in UCLA plant growth center, Los Angeles, California, USA - CNSS3 | ecosystem: Host-associated > Plants > Roots > Nodule | place: USA...
ACCCAAAATGTATTTATTTACAAAAGTAAGGTAAAATTGAGGATTAAGTAGGTTAAAAGCTTTGGAAGAGATGATTTTGCTAATGAAATATAGCTTGGATAATGGTAAAAATTAACATTATCAATTATCAACAAGACACAGATCTTTATTATTGGTGCTAGTGCCAACATTCATTCTTGATATAAACATAAATATCAATATTAGATATTAGTAGGTAAGAGGAGAAGAATAAAAAATATTTAGAAGATTTAAAATATTTATTGATCAAGAAAAACTTATATATAAGCAACATGAAACATGAATAAAAATATAATGCATTATTTAAAATAATAATAATAATAATAATAATAAAAAGAGGTGAAAATTGATAAAGTCAAACAATTCTTATCACAAAAATAAGATTATAAGATAAAATTGTAGATGAAGAAAGGATTAGAGAAAATCTGGACTGAGACATGCAGAATAATGTTCTTAGAGAGAAAACACTCTCAATAGCGCTCAGTTGCTGATAACGTGTTAGAAAATAAAAGTTAATAATAGAGAGAAGAAGAAAAGGAAGGAGAGTGAATGGAGAACAAATTTTATGTCTTATTACTGATAGAATGAGTCTGTATCAAATCAATGGACGACTATGATAGAAAAAGTTCGTATCAAATCAATGGACAACCATTAATTCATAACATTGTTCATATATGAGTTGAGTTTTATCTTGAATTTTTACTATATGCTTATCTTTGTCAACTATCTTAACACACTTCTCCTAAAAAATTATTAGGAATTAAATGAGTTAGATTTTCTTTTCATCTTTTTTTAATTTTTCAGTTTTATGCATGAAGTTAAAAGTTGTGTTGTTGTTTCTGTTAAGAAATAGATTTTAAGTCTATCTCAACCCTACAAAATTGATTTGTAATGTAAAGTTTGCACCTAATTATATACTCTAAATTAACTTTATCCCTAGTTAATGTGAGACTTTCAACACCTCCCATCACGCCGAGACATATATATCTCGCGCGTGGGACTAGGGATTAATGAATAATGTAATAGTAGCTCGATAGCAAATGAAACAATAGACTTAACAATCATCAAATTTCACTAGGATAGGCTTTAATTCATGACTTTGATATCATGTTAAAAAGTGATTTTTAAGTCTAACTCAATCTTACAAAAACGACTTGTAAGTTGAGTTTTGCACCCACTATATACTCTAAATTAGCTTTATCTTTAATTAACATGGAACTTTCAACCCGTTTCTATTCTTGGAGGTTTACCTCAAAATGGACATTTTATGTTTATACGTGTACTGTTCCTATGATAGGGTAGTAACATGTCTCTTCTTCAAAGAAATTAAGGTGTTATGATTTTTTTAATAAATGCTATAACCCATTTTGTTTCCAGTTTAGCCCTCTCTCGGTTCCTTTTCATCAATGTCATCAAGAAAAATGTACGAAAAAGATAGTTTGAATACTTTGTAATGAGAAAACCAATTATAATAATTTTATTTCATAATAACCTTACTTAGTACAAAATTAATAAAACAGTAAAATGGTAGTATAAAATAATAGAACTATCAATTTATACACCATTTTTCAAAATTTATAACTAGATATATATTGTTATCATTCACTTTTATCTAAACATGGTTCATTACTTACCTGTAGGGCTTCACATTTTAAAAACTTTTCTTTTCTATTAAATAGCCACATCAAAAGTTGTATACATCCATGTTTGCAACTTTTTAAAATATATTTTAAAATATTAAATTCAGTTTTTGATGAATGCATTCTAGAAGCGGAAAAGAATAACAGAAAAAAAAAACTAAAACAAATCCAAATTTGTATAAGTAAACTTTTACAAGAAATACAGATTGTAATATGTTTAGTTGATAATAAATGTGTTTATGAGCATATTAATGTTACGAGAATAATTTTTTACAATTAAATTTTAGATAACCTTTTTTATAATCTGAAATAACATTTTTTAAATAGTTTTAAAATATAAAAAAATGGATAACCATTTAAAAAATATCACACTTCATGTTGATGTTGTAAGAAAAAAATTGTTCAAATTTAATCGTAAAAAATTCATTTTCCTTAGATGTTATGGAGATGACCAGAGCAAGTCTCTGCATTATAGGTACTCGTCTGAAAATTTTTGAAGTACTGCACAAACAAGAAATTGCTCCAATTTCAACACAAGTCCCCACTGTGAAATGACAACAATTATAAACACTACGAGCCAAGAAAAATACTGTTAAATTTCACAGTTAAGATATCTGCGAAATATAACTAGAAACATGTGGTCTAGTGTGGCACGACAATAGAACGTGTCCTTGCAAGTGGGTTGGGAAATCTGAAGATACAGTTAAAGGACATTTATTATGAGATATATAGACTATTGAATGCGCCATATCTGGCTCCAAAAATCTCCATATCTTTGCTTTGTGGTTAGGAGACCAATATTTTCATGTGATAATATTTATTATTGTTTACTGTTAGAAATCAGTTTAGTCAAATTCATTCCAAAATGTTTATAGTGGGAAATCACACACAAAGAACCTTAAAACTTATGCATTAGTTACATATAATAACAAACATCCTTAAAACTTATCAATTACAAATAATAAATCACAACATAAACTTTGCACATCCTTGTCGATGACATATTACGAGAAAAACACAACACCAAGCCATTTAAATCTCAATGATAAAACAAATTTAAATCTGGGATGTCATAGGCTGAGATTACTGAGATACAGAAAGAACAGAATGGCAGAAAGGCTAATCCTTTAAGACAGGTTTATGGATTTCCATATATTCAACAAACTCATCTATATATTTTTGGTGCAGTTCTTTGTCCCCAACTATCTTACTCATCTCCTCTGCTTCACTTTTGTAAGTTTTTTCCAGCATCACTGCTCTCAATGCATTGGCCAATGATTCCCTGCTGAATTTCTCATCATTCTCACTTCTCTGTACTTTGACCCCTACCCTTTTCTCCTCCATATGCTTAGCAATTATAAATTGTTCATTTTGGAATGGCAACATCACAAGTGGACACCCAACTTGAAGACCCTCAATCACTGAACTCCAACCACAGTGAGTCAGAAACCCCCCAACAGACCTGTGTGCTAAAATCCTCATCTGTGGTGCCCATGTTCTCCACACCAAACCCTTTCCTGTGTTATTCTCAAGCAAATCCTGCAACCTAACGTTAGAGGTGTTTTGCTTCTTCAGAACCCAAAAATAGGGAAAACCAGACATTTCTAATCCCTTTGTAATTTCAGTAAAGTCTTCATCACTTAGTGTCACTTCACTTCCAAAGGCTACATAAACCACTGACCCTTTTTCCTGTTTGTCTAACCAATTAAGTATGGTATCCCAGTTTTCATCATTGCTGTCTTCACTGAACTCTAGTGAAGGTGGCAATAACCCAATTGGCATCACTGGTTTACTGAATGTACTATTACACAATTTGAGAGCCTCACCTTCAATCTCCATGCAGCTCCTTGAAGCAGTAAATTGAGAAGCTTCAGAAGTTATAATCACTCGAAACATGTCTGAAACTCCTGATTCATTTGTCTCAATAACCTCTTCAGGCATATCTTTGTTCCGCTGAGACTCACTTGTTTTTCTCATAAAATATTCTGAAATAGAATACATACCAGTTGCACTAAAAATAGAGAATGAAATGCATAGGATTCCTAGTTCAGTTGTTATTGGTGGCAACCAATAGGGTGCAAAGTCGTATATTATCCAATGGGGTTTGCATCTCTCCAGAAACTTGGCCAAAGGTTGTTCAAGACCATCAAAAGCCAGCTTGAGGTATGGAATGAGGTGGTGAGGAATGTCCATTGTGGCCTCTGCATTTTCTGGGAGCTTTTCAACACGGGGTAGTGGCAGTTCTATCAGATCCAGAAAAGGTTGCAAGCTTTTAGGCACTTTGGGTAGGCGATGGATATTTCTAGGTGTGGAAATGAAAGATATTTTGTGACCCTTTTGAGCTATGAGTTTTGCAAGCTCAAAAAATGGACCTATGTGACCAAATGCTAGCCATGGAAACACCACAACGTGAAGCTTCTCGCGCTGTTCCGCCATGGATATGCTTGTGTTTAAGCGTGATTCGTGAATGTGTGGGTTCTTTATCCTGGTTACATGAATTCCTATTTATTCAACAATGTAAGGACTATATCAACTTTATGTGGGACCATTTTGAATACTTACTATTCATGATAGCCTTTTTGCTTTCATTAGTGTCTCTCTTGTCAAGTTCAACACATGAGTCAAGAGGACTAAGTTTAAAATGTTTTGAAAAAACAGAATATGTTGAATCATGTGTTGTATTTTTCTGATTCTGGAACAGGAAACTTTCATGGAGGAAAATTTCTCAGACAAATGAAATATGAATGTCACAGTTTTGGATTTTCCGCTTAAGATTTTACCTTAGGAATGTCACATACCTGTTTGTTATGGAAATACCATTTTTGTTGTGTTTAATAAACAGGAAGTGAAGTTTTTAGTGAAGCGAAATAATGCTCCTCTTGATTAAATTACAATGGGAACTATTTTTTCATTTATATTTCTAATTGGTATTTTAAATGTGAAACTCCTCAGTTTTTCATAAGGTAATATATTCTCAAGTTAGACTTACATTACATATCAATCTTTCCTTTATTTATTTTTTCTTATATATAGGTATCAAATTAAGATGAATACATTAATTCTAGAAGCACAACAGAATAACTTAAAAAGAAACTAAAAAACATATTCAAATTTGTATAAGTAACCTTTTACAAGAAATATAATGTTATGGAGATGACTAGAGCAAGTCTCTCCATTATAGGTACTCATCTGAAAATTTGTTAAGTACTGCACACAAGACATTATTTGCTCCAATTTCAACACAAGTATGACAAAAACAATGATAAACAAAAATACTGTTAAATTTCACAATTAAGATGTCTGACGAATAGAACTAGAAATATGTAGTCTAGTGGGATAACAACGTGGAAGTGTCTGTCATAGTCCCAACTCAACCATTGCAAGTGGGTTTGAAAATTAAAGGACATTTATTGTCAGATGCAGACTATTGAATGCGATATTGAAGTTTCAGCTAACACCCCATATCTGGCTTCAAAATGTTCATATCCTTTGTTTTTTACCTTTATAGAAATGGGCTATTGCTGTTTATAGGATTGCATGTTTGCAAAGTGATGGAATGGGAAAGCCTTATTTGCTTTAGTTTCTTTACTTGGTACGGAGACTATAATATTTTGACGTGATAATACATATTAGTGTTTACTGTTAGAAATTATTAGTTCATGAGTCAAATTCACTCTAAAATGTTTATCATAATCAGCAGTGCTAAACGGTAGAGGATAAACATTAAGGAAGAAAACAAAATTACACACACAAAGAATTAACGTGATGGTTCAACTGAAGTGTTTATAAGTTTTACCCTAATTCTACTACGGAATAATACAATATCCTATTTATAGTGTAAATACTGTTACAACTAACACAAGTGAAATGCATTTATAATTAACATATAAATGTTGGCAACAAAACAAAACAATCACCAGACAGTTACATTAGACGGTCCAGAACTCAATAAAGGCTAAAAGACTATTTAATGTAAGTACTAAGACTATCTGTAACATATTAAAGTAGGTGGTGGTACCATCTGTTACATATTAAAGTTGATGGTGTTCTACTACTAGTGAGACAATCTAAGAACCTTTGATAAAGATTCTACTGGACCATTTTTCTTACAGTTTGTTCAAAGTTTCTTTCTATTAGTGACTCTCAAATATTTGGAGTTGCATGTGTTTATCACAAAAGAACCACGGTGTATGTAAGCATTGCTTGGCTTTCAAGGGGCTTTGGAGATTGCTAAAAGAAGCTATGAGGAGCGACAAGATGAAGATATATTATCTTTAGATGAGATGAAGACTTTGCTGAAAGCAAGGAAATCAACAAACCCTTATTCTCATCCATCAATGTTTGGATGACTATATGTCAAAGAAAGTCGTACGTCAAAGGAAGCTCAGAAGATCTTTGGAAAAATCTCTCCAAAGTGTCGACAAAAATAAGGCTTTAATCACTAATGAGTGATTTTAAAGCTTTGAACACGAAGGAATCCAAATCAATTTTGGATTATTGCTCAAGATTAAAGGAGATTGTCAACTAATTGAAAAAATATGAAGATAAAATAGAAGATGTTCTTGCGACAAAGAAGATCCTTCTTCATTTACTCCAAATTTTGATTATGTGTTATGTGTGATTGAAGAGTCAAAACATCTTGACTCCATGAGTCTTGAGAAATTGGCAGGTTCTCTACAATCTCATGGAGAAAGAATGAAGAGGAAATTAGAAGAACCGTTGGAGCAAGCCCTCAAAGTTCAAGCTTCTTTTGAAGAATAATGGAGGATTTAGGAGCCAACAAGGACATGAACGAGAAATAGGATATATGGTCATGGACAAGGAGGAAAAGGACATGCTCATGCATATGAAGGAAAAAGAAATGGTAACAATGAAAGAAAGTGTGGGAAACCTAAATTTTAATGTTAAAATTGTCATAAGCTTGGACATTCTTGGGAATGTTGTCTCAATGACATAGAGAAAAAAAACACTAATGTTGTTAATGAAGAAGAGCCAACATTATTATTAACACTAAAAGGTGAAGATAAAGACACCAATTGTTCGTGATACTTAAACAATGGAGATAGTAACCACATGTGGATACAAGAAAAAGTTCATGTCGAAATGTGTCTTTTGGAGACTCATCGAAAGTTCAAATTGAAGGAAAATGTATAATGCTAATATCTGCCAAAGATTAAGTCATAAGTTAATCAATGATGCTTATTATATGCCTAAATTAAAAAGCAATATTTTGAGTTTAGGCCAACTTCTTGAAAAAGGATGAGATTCTCATGAAAGATAAATATTTATGAGTTAAAGATCAAAATGAAAATTTGATTACTAAGGTGTTTATGTCAAGAAATAGAAAGAAAACCTTAAGCAACTAACCATGTTTTGTATCTAACAATTTCACCATTCTTATTTTGGTTTTGCGAAAAAATCCATCTTTACCTAACGGGTTTCACACCTCAGGTGTGTGAGCTATATGTTTAAAAACCTTTCCTTTACCATGCAATTCTAATTATGCTTCTATTGCATCTTTTCATTTTGGCCAATGATTTCTTTGTTGACATGTACAATCTTCTTTTGATCATATTGGTTCTTGATCCTCATTATCACTCATAACATTCATCGCTATATTATATACAAAAAAGTATTGTCAATGTTGAATTCATTTTGGTTCCATATTATCTTATTTATGACATATTTTATTGAGATCTAGTCATTTTAAAAAATTTCAGGTACACATGAGGTTCTTCTGGAACTGAATCATTAATTATGTCAAATAAATATTTTGGGATTTCCACCTTTTTGATTAGATAATCTTGATTTTAGCTCATTTTCTCATTTGAGAGTCTTTATCCATGGAACCAATAGGCCTATCACACTTCATGTGTGTCTTTGCAACCAAAAGGCCTACCACGCTTCAGGCATGTTATAAATTAACATTAATTCTATTCTGAACATTAGGAGTTGGTATATATGATTTAGTTATTCTTTTTTTTTGTCATAGTAAAAAACATATGGTAATTGATTGACTAATTTTGTAAATGAATTATCCTTTGAACTTCCAGTTTACATTCTTTTGTATGAGGACCAAGACAAGATAATGATAATTCATTCCAACCAATGCCTTTTTCCATTTATTTTCTTTATCCCCTAATGTTGGAGGAACTTATTCATCAAAATGACAGTTGATAAATCGAATTGTAAATAAGTTTCATGTTAATCATCTTTGAGGATCCATCATAATTCCTTTTGGTGGAAAAATTGGAACATATACACTTACTGACCAAAAACCAACTACATAATAGAATATTTGTGATAACTTGTTAGCTTGATGCAAATCAATACTGCAACATGCAAAATTGTATATAGCCAACTAGCCAATGGAGGATTAGCTCTCATTACTTGCAACCAGTTTTAGATGTTTTATTAATGATTTTGCAAGTCCATTTTAAGTATGAACATGTACTACTGGATGTTCAACTCCAATTCCAATTGACATACAATACTCATGAAAAGCATGAGATGTAAATGCACCAGCATTATCAAGACAAATTTTCTTAATCGGATAATCTGGGAGTGAGCTCTTAACTGTCTTAATAACTTTGCAAATGTTTTATTGCAAGTTGATAATAAACAAATATGTGACAATCTAGTTGATGTATCAATTAAAACCATGAAATATCTAAATGATCAACATCATGGGTGTATTGGACCACAAATATCACATTATACTCGTTCTGAAAATGAGATTGACTCATTTCTAATTTTTTTGGTGATAGTCTTATTGTCAACATTTTTTTTATCACCGTGTAATACATAAGAAATCATTGGACTAAAAAGTTTTTGACTTTTAAGTGAGTGTCCACATGAATTTTTCAACTATATATTTTCCACATCATAATAGATCCAGAATGATCCAACGAATCATGCAAAACAAGAAATTCATATTTATTCATAAGTTTCTGCCTTACAATGACATGTGTTTTAATTGCACTAATATTATGTTATACAAGCCATAAGAAAAGACTAATAGTTTCTCTAATATTTTTTTTCAACTCAGTTCTCTAATACGCATTTTTTTTATTCAACTCAATTCTAATGTATAAAGATATTTCATATCTCCTTCTTAGTGTGTCTCGAAATGATATCCATTTAAACAAATATTCTTGAAATTTAATAAGTTTCTATTAAAGTTCTTTGTAGAAGTACATTAACTCTTCTGAAACCTTTAAATATATTTGTAGTACCAAAAACAATGCTAATATTGACTTCTTACATAACTGAACTAGTGAAAAAAAATTATTATTACTCTTGTGAATTGTATGAGTTGTTGCATTATTAACAAGACACAAATCTTTATTATTGGTGCTAGTGCCAATATTTGTTTCCAGTTTAATCCTCTGTCGGTTTCTTGTCATCAAGAAAAATGTACGAAAAAGATAGTTTGAGTACTTTGTAACGAGAAAACCAATTATAATAATTTTATTTCATAATAACCTTATTTAGTACAAAATTAATAAAACAGTAAAATGGTAGTATAAAATAATAGAACTATCAATTTATACACTATTTTTCAAAATTTTTAACTAGATATATATTGTTATCATTCACTTTTATCTAAACATGGTTCATTACTTACCTGTAGGGCTTCACATTTTAAAAACTTTTCTTTTCTATTAAATAGCCACATCAAAAGTTGTATACATCCATGTTTGCAACTTTTTAAAATATATTTTAAAATATTAAATTCAGTTTTTGATGAATGCAGTCTAGAAGCGGAAAAGAATAACAGAGAAAAGAAAAACTAAAACAAATCCAAATTTGTATAAGTAAACTTTTACAAGAAATACTGATTGTAATATTTTTAGTTGGTAATAAATGTGCATGTGAGCATATTAATATGTTATAGAACACTAGAGCAAGTCTCTACATTATAGGTACTCGTCTGAAAATTTTTGAAGTACTACACAAAGAAGACATTGTTCCAATTTCGACACAAGTCCCCACTGTGAAATGACAGAACAATAATAAACACTATGAGCCAAGAAAAACACTGCTAAATTTCACAGTTAAGATATCAGCGAAATATAACTAGAAACATGTGGTCTAGTGTGGCACGACAAGGACGTGTCCTTGCAAGTGGGTTGGGAAATCTGCAGATACAGTAAAAGAACAATTATTATGAGATATATAGACTATTGAATGCGCCATATCTGGCTCCAAAAATCTCCATATCTTTCGTTTTTTTCTTTTTATCTGATTGTGTCGAGAGTATATATAATGTTGTTATGATTAGTTACTATATTTGTTAATATAGCTTCTGTCACGCTAGTCTAGCTCTAGGCTTGCCTATATTAAGGCTTTCTGTGTCTCTGTATCAACAGATTCATTCATTATTCCATGCAACGTTCTTTTTCCTCCTCTCTCGTAATCACAACAGATTGAAATCGGCTATGCTGTTTATATAGTTGGATTTTTAATAAACTTAGATGTATTAGGCGTTGTAGTTGCAGGTAACTAACTATTCTAAAAAACTAGTCGTTGGATGATTAATATACTAGTTGTTAGATAATTAATACACTAGCCGTTGGATAATTAATGTACTAGTTATTTATAGTCATCAGCAGTACGACGGAAGAGAATTGTAAGCCTATAAATTATATCGTTAATGACATGAATAAGTATAACGAAAAGTCAATAAGTTTTTTCATCCAAGAGGCTATTTCTTCTCCCCACAAATATTGATTGAGAAAGCCTTACCTACTTTAGTTTCTTTGCTTTGTGGGTAGGAGACCAATATTTTCATGTGATAATATAAATTATTGTTGACTGTTAGAAATTAGTTTAGTCAAATTCATTCCAAAATGTTTATAGTGGAAAATCACACACAAAGAACCTTAAAACTTATGCATTAATTACATATAAGAACAAACAACCTTAAAACTTATGCATCAATTACAGATAATAAACCACAACATAAACTTTGCACATCCTTGCTGACGATATATGACAAGAAAAACACAACACCAAACCACTTGTTTCTTCCAACAAGCGATTGTCCTCAATGATAAAACAAATTTAAATCTGGGATGGCATAGGCTGAGATTACTGAGATACAGAAAGAAATAGTCCAGCATAAAGCGACTTATTTTGTCTGATATAATAGAATGGCAGAAAGGTTAATCCTTTAAGACAGGTTTATGGATTTCCATATATTCAACAAAGTCATCTATATACTTTTGGTGCAGTTCTTTGTCCCCAACTATCTTACTCATCTCTTCTGCTTCACTTTTGTAAGTTTTTTCCAACATCACTGCTTTCAATGCATTGGCCAATGATTCCCTGCTGAATTTCTCATCATTCTCACTTCTCTGTACTTTGATCCCTACCCTTTTCTCCTCCATAAGCCTAGCAACTGTAAATTGATCATATTGGAAGGGCAACATAACAAGTGGACACCCAACTTGAAGACCCTCAATCACTGAACTCCAACCACAGTGAGTCAGAAACCCCCCAACAGACCTGTGTGCTAAAATCCTCATCTGTGGTGCCCATGTTCTCCACACCAATCCCTTTCCTGAGTTATTCACAACCAGATCCTGCAACTCAACGTTAGAGGTGTTTTGCTTCTTTAGAACCCAGAAAAATGGAAAACCAGACATTTCTATTCCCTTTGTAATTTCAGTAAATTCTTCATCACTTAGTGTCACTTCACTTCCAAAGGCTACATAAACCACTGACCCTTTTTCCTGTTTTTCTAACCAATTAAAGATGGTATCCCAGTTTTCATCATTGCTGTCTTCAGTGAACTTTAGTGAAAGTGGCAATAACCCAATTGGTATCATTGGCTTACTATATGCACTTTTACACAAGTTGAGAGTCTCACCTTCCATCTCCATGCAGCTTCTTGAAGCAATAACTTGAGCAGCATCAAAAGTTATTTGGGTTCGAAACACGTCTGAAACCCCCGATTCATTTCTCTCAAAATGTTCAATATGTTTGTCCCTCAGATACTCACTTGTTTTTGTTCTCATAAATGTTAAAGTAGAATGCAGAATAAATGCAGAAAAAATAGAGAATGAGATGCAGGGGATTCCTAGCTCAGAACATATTGGAGGCAACCAATAGGGTGCAAAGTCGTATATTATCCAATGGGGTTTGCATCTCTCAAGAAACATGGTCAAAGGTTGTTGAAGACCATCAAAAGCCTGCTTGAGGTGTGGAATGAGGTGGTGAGGAATGTCCACTGTGGCCTCTGCATTTTCTGGGAGCTTGTCAACACGGGGCAGTGACAGTTGTATGAGATCCACCAAAGGTTGCAAGTTTTCAGGCACTTTGGGTAGGCGATGGATATTTCTAGGTGTGGAAACGAAAGAAATTTTGTGACCCTTTTGAGCTATGAGTTTTGCAAGCTCAAAAAATGGGCCTATGTGACCAAATGCCAGCCATGGAAACACCACAATGTGAAGCTTCTCGTTCTGCTCCGCCATGGATATGCTTGTGTTTAAGCATGAACGTGTGGCTTCTTTATCATGAATGGTTATTTATTGTCCGATATGTAGAAAATTGAGTAGTGTATCTCTTGTAGTTTCCCACATTAGTGCCAACCTTTTGGACCACAAATGTCGCACACGTTCCTTGAAATCCAACACATGTGATCCCGCTCACTTCAACTCATCAATTCTGATCAGTAATATCTGTGCCCGTGAATCGCGTGGGTTTCAAATATTATATTATATTTATTATTATTTGAGTTTATAAAAATATAATTACAATTTCTTTTATAAAATTAAATAACAATATTTCAATGGCTTTTATGATGAAAAATCTATTTAAGTTATTTATCTTTATTTTTAACAAAATATAGTACAAAATTATTTCAAATTTTATATCAAGATGGAAAATAATCAAAATTAAGAATTGAAATTCAATTTAAATGAAACATGATTGACAAAAAGAAAAATATGAACATCTTTCTCCCATAAAAAGTTTTACTAAATAAAAATAAAGAGTATAAAAAACTTAATAATGATGCATGAAAAAAAGTTTAATTTATAATTTTTTACATTTTTTTTATTATAAATTTTAAATTTTGTTATGAAATAAAGGGAATAACTGAGAAGAATAATAGATAATAAAGAAGAGAAGAAACAATAGAGAATAGAGAACGAGAGAATAGGGAGCAACTCATCTGTATATTATTATTGATAAGAAGAGTCCTATTTATAGATACAATATGTAATCCATAAAGGAAACAAATCAACTTAGTTAATACAAATATTTACCATAAAGAGTAATGAATCATATGAGTAAATGTATCAAATCAATGGACAATCATTAATTCATAACACTCCCCCTTGAGTGTCCATTGATAAAGAATGTACCTTGTTAAAACCTTACTAGAAAAAACCCTTTGGGATAAAAAAAACCTAGTGAAGGAAAATGAGTACAACATTCTGTATTCTTTAATACAATATTGTTCATCACATATTCTATTTCTCCCCCTCATGTAAATTTACATCATTAAGGTAACAGAGTCCGAATTTGTGAGTCATTTGCTCAAAAGTTTTTCTTGGCAAAAACTTTACAAATAGACTTGTCATATTTTCAGAAGAACGAATTTTTGGATATCTATATCATCCTTTCAATTGAACAATACACTATTGTCTTCATATATGGTTGTTGATTCCATCTTTCTCGAGGATAGTCACAAGTTTCTTGCACATGTTGAATTATAAACCTTAACCAAACATATTCACAACTTTTCTCGTAATTTTGTATGATTAGACGATGTTGCTACTATGGTTTGTTTCATATACCTTCATGAAATCATTGTGCTACCACATGTGTACAAACATCTTGTTTGTGATCAACCATTGTGACATTGTAAGAATATGTAAAATAACATGCATATCCATAACCCATTGGTCTGAATCTGAATCATTTGGATGGAATAA
>Ga0214544_1010486_pt1 | contig 13601 bp, 9 predicted proteins | sample CNSS3metaG_FD_160074 | JGI IMG/M metagenome (GOLD analysis project Ga0214544, IMG submission 160074) | Root nodule microbial communities from cowpea collected in UCLA plant growth center, Los Angeles, California, USA - CNSS3 | ecosystem: Host-associated > Plants > Roots > Nodule | place: USA...
AGTGAAATATCTGAGTTATATATGACTCATTTATTAATTTATTAAATAAGAAAAGGCTTTAATATCAAATATATCTTATTCTTCTAAAAAAAAAATCAGTTACAAAAGCTAATAGATGCTCACAAAAGATAAAAGAGAAAACGAAGAAGGAATGGAAACGAGGTTCCCCATGGTATCCGCTTGTAGCCTCTGCAACGAGGTGGTTGGAAAGAGTCACCTTGGTCTTCAGTTGTATAACCAACCAGTGTTATATTTATTTTTTTCAGTTCTTTGAAATAAAATAAATTAATATTAAACTGTTCATGAAATACAACCTCATGTGAGGTTGAAATCACTGCTTGATCATCAATAAAATTTGCTAACTAAAAATTCTGCTTCAGCTACTAAGAAAAAGCACTTGAACCAGTACTAAAACAGTACCTGATTTATTTTTCATATCTACCAAGCTACCTTCCCAATTACTATAGACTTGTATCTTGCAATACTTGACTCCATAATTGATAATACGTTTGGTGTATCTTATCACTTTCTTTGTTGCTTTCAAGCACTGTTTACTCACATAGTGCATATGAATCCTAACAACAAGCTTCATGGAAATAAGATTTTAGACACTTAATCAGGTTTCTAAAATTAACTGCAACTTTATTAGCAACTCATATGAACTTCTCCTTATTCATAGGAGTTCATTGTTTTTCACTCATCAGGTTATTTTTCTTTTAAGAATCTCTTTCTTTGACAAAGAAAGGTCTCGTTCTTCTATCGAGGAAGGTTGATTTGATGTCATAAATACTTGCCACCGATTTGTGTTACAATGACAATTAGTAGCCTTATTGTATAAGTATAATATACTGCAGATGTATCTCAATAGGCAACTTCAAATATTTGAGAGTAGCTCTTTACAACATAGCTTAGTGTTTGGTTATAGAGCAATCAGGATTTGAACTTTGTTCTCAACAACTATTTTAAACCAATGACATTTCTATCACGTGGTCTCAAAACCAACTCCCATGTTTGATTTCTCTAAATCATTTACAACTCCTTAGGCATTGCAGCTAGTCACTTCTCCTTCCATGCAACTTCTTCAATACTAGATGGTTCACAACTGTTACATTCAACTAAATTTTTCTGTCAAGGGAGGAACTCCACGAACAGTATGATTTTTCAACATGTAACTTATTCTTGGATGATGAAAATGACCCAGCTTTTTTTGTGCCAAGTATCAACCAAGCTTTATGTGACTTGGAAAAGTAATTTGCCCTTCTTTTATTATTGAAGGAAAAACTTTTGCTCAACACTTGAACATTACTTAATGGGTCCATTATGTGACTTGGAAAAGTAATTTGCCCTTCTTTTATTATTGAAGGAAAAACTTTTGCTCAACACTTGAACATTACTTAATGGGTCCATGATTATGTGAATGTTATTATCAGAAAAACTTTCTCATGTACCTCTAAGAAGAGTTTTTTTCCTAAATAATTTGTTACAATTATGGTTGGAAGTCTTACATCGATGAGAGATAAGACAATTTTATAGTATATAAGTGGGTGTAAACCTCACCTTCCAAGTTAATTTTGTTGAGTTGAATTAAACTTAAAGTTCACTAGTCACATGGTATTAGAACAATTTTAAAAAAAAATTATCCTAACGAGATTTTTGTTTCTTGGATATATAGTTTCTCTTCTATTCAACTATCTAGAGAAAGTTAAAGATTTGTGAGAGGAAGGAATTTTTAGGTTTGTAATGTGAAGTTCCCAAGTGGGGCTGAAACTATAGATGATATGAGGAATTGAATTATTAAGGAATATGAAGTTTATTTAGGTATTTATTATTGAAAAATTTATGAAATTATTTTGGCATTATTTGATTTGGGTTACATAGTTAGAATCTGTGATTTTGAGATTCTGTTTGATTGATGAGCTAATTATGGATATGTATACATATGTTATCTTCTCTAGTAATCGATTACATGTCAAGTGTAAACAATTACAAAAGCATTTTTTCAAAAAATTTCTAGAATTTAAAGATTTTATGTTAGAGAAATCTATAATGATGCTTTCATGTCTCGATTTGAAATCATGATTGGATTGAAATCATCGATATATGTTTCTTTGAGAAATTTTGTTATGATATAGTAGTTTAAATTAGTTATTTCCAAAGAGAATTTCTACTCCAGGATCAGTCAAAACATATTGAAGTTAATTTGCTAAAAGAGATTATTCTGACTCTAGTAGTATCTAACTCACATAGAAGAAGATAACTAGGTGGTGAGAGTCGAAGGAGACTTCACCTATGATATGAAAGATGATCATACTCAGGGAACTAGTGAGGTTAACCTTGTCATGACTGGACATGAATCCATTTAATACACTAGTCTTCCAGAAGCAGAGTCAATATTTATTTTGTTGTTAATTCCCTTTGGAATGATGTTTGTTTGAATCATTGGGTTGATCCATGTGAGGTGATACCTATTTGAATTGATGAATGTAAACTAATTGCATTTTTTGTTGGTTCGTGTAATGAGATGTATTGTTGAATGAGTTATTGGAATTAAGTAATGAAGTTGTGTAAATAGAAAAAAAAAACAAGTTAATGATTGATTTCTAGCAAAGATTTGTTTTGATAATCTTTATTATAAGTTATTACTGTTTTCATATTAAGCTTATTCTTTTAAATGTATTATGTAAATTATTATGTTGGTCTATTTAAAGAGAATAGTCGGTGAGTGAATATTTGTGTAGTAATATATGGAGAAAGGAGATATGATGATTCAAAAGTTTATTTTCTATAAAATATTATTCATAATTAGTTTGATCTTTTACTATTTTTGGTATATTATTGCTTATCATTTTTTATGCATTAGCTTACCTTGCATTTGCGTATTTATTCTTTCTTTTCTAATAGGACGATCGTATATTTTTATATATGAGAGCATCTTAGGACTTGAGGGTGATAATAATACTGGAGTTGGAGCTAGAATGAAAAACCGAAAGATTAATATAGGAACATCTTAGATAATTTAAAAAAAATTGTATTAATTTTCTATTTTATGTTTTAAAGTACTTATAACTTTATTTTGAATATATTTCGGAAATATGATGTGGTCTAACTTTTAAAATTGTAATATGAATCCGTTTATCTTCATTTATTAATATATCATAGACTTTATGATTATTAAATACTTGATAAATATATATTATAAGAGAAATTTGGGTTGTTACACTTGTTATAAATTTTTCGACTTACCTTAGTGAAAACAAAAGATATAGGACTAAAAGAAAAGAAACTCGTGCATATTTTTATATAATGCAACTTTCCTGAATAATGCAACATGATCAACAATACTCTTTCGTGTATTTTTTTAATGTGTCTGTAAATACACCTTAAAATATTTAAAATAAATAAAACATTTATTATATCAAATGGCAATAACGATGTGTTATTTATAGTAATTAAAAAAATTAACTTAGTAATACTTTTAATGTTTTTAATATTCAACGGTAAGTTAAAAAAAATTATTTTGTTATAATAATTAATCTAGATATTTTGTAATATCTATTATAATATTTGCTACATTTGTTATTTTTCGTTTTTTTTTTTTTCAATATGGCGTGTATGTTTAGGACATGTCTGAGAGATAATTATTCTTCAATAATCAACCTTTATTCTTACAGCATCATGTTACAGGTATGTACGTAGTTATTATGTGTCCCAATTCCATGTGGGTTTTGAACGGCATTCTTTGCAATGAGTTTGATGACAGTAATCTGTTCTTATCAGTTGTGTTTAGTGTATATCTTCTCCATTGTCACCTTCACTTCCTTTTCTTTATCCACCAGCTGTTCAAGGTCGCCGAACCCATATATATCCAAAAGGAAAGGACTGCACCCAAATGCCATGCACAACAACACGTAGCTGTTCACCTTCACATTCAAATGACTCATCATCTCAGATTACATACCTCTTTTTCAATATTTCTATATGAGTAAATCATCCTCAGTAACCAATAAACTTCTCTTACGAAAACGGTGACTTCTATCATTGTTTATAAGTTCAAGCCAATGCGAACAAATCCCAAAACCTATGTTTCTTCTGCCAGCTCAACTTTGCTCAAGTGGACACACGTCAACCTGCAACCTCCCGTGGCAAAATGTGCATGCAAGCTAACTAAGAGTCTTCTATTGTATAATATAACTATAAATACCCGTAACATAACTCCGTGTTCTCATCAATGAAAGCGAGTGCAACAATTTAAGCGGTTGCTACATACACTACTGCGATGAGATCACGGTTTCCTTTGTTCCTGGTGCTGGGAATTGTTTTCCTAGCATCAGTTTCTGTCTCATTATCGGAGAAGCCGAGTCGGAGCAAATGTGTGCAGACATGCGAGAGCGAGAAAGATGCGTCCAGGGTACAAAAATGCCAGCTTCGTTGCAAGCACGTTTCTGAGCGTGGGGAGAAAGAAGAGGAAGAAGAAAGAACGATTGTTCCTGACCCCCACCCATCACACGAGGAGAGGAGGCGCGAGAGGAAGGAAGAGGAAAAAGAAGAGCCGCGTCCATTTCCTCCTCCACACACAAGAGAGCATGAGCGTGAAGAAGAACAATGGAAAGGATGGCGTCGTCGTGAAGATCCCGAAGAGAGGGCGAGGGTGAGGCAGAGGGAGAGGGAGATGGAGGAGGAAATGAGAGAGAGGGAGAGGAAGAAGGAGGAGGAAAGGAGAGAGAGGGAGAGGAAAAAGGGAGAGAAATACCGGAGACGTGAGAAGAAGGAGACATGGGAAGAGGTAGAAGAAGATCGAGGTTTCCCAGACTCAGACTCACAAACACAGACCAACCCTTTTCACTTCATGTCGAATAGATTCCGCACTCTTTTCAAGAACCAACACGGTCACATCCGTATCCTTCAGAGCTTTGACCAACGAAGCTCCACACAGCTTCAGAACCTTCGAGACTACCGTGTTGTGGAGTTCGAGTCCAGACCCCACACCCTTCTTCTCCCTCACCATGCAGACGCTGATTTCCTCCTCCTCGTCCTTAGCGGTCAGTAATTACTTACTACTTCTGATTAAATTTCATCGCTTGCTTCTTGTATAAACAATTGTAGTCAATTTTCTAATTACAGGGAGAGCCTTAATTAACTTCATGGAACCCGACAACAGAGATCCCTACTACCTTGACCCTGGTTATGCCCAAATAATTCCTGCTGGAACCACTTTCTATTTGGTTAATCCAGAGAGAAACAAAAATCTCAGAGTGATTAAACTGGCCATACCCGTTAACAAACCTGGCAAATTTGAGGTATTGTCTTTTCTTTTATAAACTGATCAATCAATTCATCTTTTAATCTGTTTCCAAATGTGAAGATCAATACTTCTCCTTTCTCTAGAATTTCTTCCTATCTAGCACCCAAGAACAACAGTCCTACCTGCAAGGGTTCAGCGAGGATATTTTAGAGGCCTCCTTCGATGTACGTAATCAAGGCATCATCTAATTAAATTCCCACTTTCTGGTTTGTCTAAATGTCGCACTATATAAAATTACCATTACGTATTTGCTTAATTTTATAGAGCAAATTCGAGGATATAAGCGAGGTTCTGTTTGGAGAGGAGAGGCTGCGGCAGAGGCAGCAAGAGGGAGTGATTGTGGAACTGTCAAATGAAAAGATTCGGGAACTGAGTAGAAGTGCCGAATCCAGTTCAAGCAAAATCAATTCCTTCGAATATAAACCATTTGACTTGAGAAGCTCCAACCCAATCTACTCCAACAAGTTTGGCGCGTTTTATGAGATCACCCCAGAGAAAAATCCCCATCTTCGGGAATTAAATATCTTCCTCGATTATGTGGATATCAACAAGGTAAGCGCAAAAACCTTATTGATTAACAGAACTGGACAAGTTGAGTTCTGTTGAGAATGATGTTTTTTTCTGTTTTTTTTTGCTACCATATTTAGGGAGGTCTTCTTCTGCCACACTACAATTCTAAGGCCATAGTCATACTAGTGGTTAATAAGGGCGAAGCAAACATTGAACTTGTTGGCCTGACAGAACAACAACAACAGAAGCAGCAAGAAGTGCAGAAGTATAGAACTGAGTTGTCCAAAAACGATGTATTTGTAATCCCAGCAGCTTATCCAGTTGCCATCAACGCTACCTCCAATCTGAATTTCTTTGCTTTCGGTATCAATGCTGAGAATAACCAGAGGAACTTCCTTGCAGGTATATATATGGCATATAAATTTCAATATACTGCTACTGCTATTGTTTGTTTTATGAGGTTGTTTATTTACAATTGGTAATGCGTGATTGAAAAATTGAAGGGGAGAAAGACAATGTGATTAGCGAGATACCACGACAAGTGTTCGAGGTTGCGTTTCCGGGGAGTGGTGAGGATGTGGAGAAGCTAATAAAGAAGAAGAGAGAATCATATTTTGTGGCTGCGCAGCCTCAGCAGAAGGAAAGAGGGAGACACGGAAGAAATGTTCCTTTGTCTTCAATATTAGGCGCTCTCCACTAAATATGGCCATCAACTAAACTCTACGGTGCAACAGTTCATACCGAGCGACGAAAGTATCCGGTTATGTAACTGTAATAACTTGAGCACTACTTTTGTATTAAGAATAAATAAATTTAGCATTTATATGTTGTATTTTACTAATTTGTTTTGGACATGAGACAGAAGTTAGAAGCTGAGGTAAAAAAGTTTGAAGCGACTCTAATCTTCCCGAACTAAGAATGTATTTATTAACATAAAATGTGTTGTTAAAACTAGATGTTGACTTAACTGATAAATATATAATGATATGAAGTAAAGAAGCCAGAAACAGAAACTTGTATAAATAAAAATGTTTTGACAATACAATCAATGCTAATGTGAATTTCATTATAAATATATACATCTATTTGATGACAGAACCTTTTAAGCTACATATGCAATTGCAAAACACCATCTATGGATTCGAATGGGCTCGATTGCATTCTACAAATCATTGTTTGGCTCGTCCACTGCTATCAATTTAGGATGCACCTCATTCTTATTAGATGGTGGGGATGGGGGTGGGGTGGAAAGATAATTCTGGTAGTTTTCTTCTGTTGGTACAGGATATTCTGTTGAATTTGATCCATTATCTTTTGCTAAGCTGTCTAAAACGTACAAAAATATTTCAATTAAATTAGAGAGTCTAAATTTATCAAGTTTCTTTTTGAAGAAAACATACACAGGCACATTCAAATCTGAAACTTCATTTTTAAGGAAACTTGACAAATTATTAAAAAATTACAGTTGAATTCTGAACTAATGGATACAAAAATCCATGCAAGACAAAAAATATATAGTTGCAAGAGTGAAATATGGCATTCATATAAATATTAATTAACTTACCTTATCTTTGTATGACAAATTCAGAACATGCGTGTAGAACTTTTAGGAATGATCATGACGTGTATGATTTTACTTTTAACAAAAATGCGAAATGTTTAAGATATAGACACACTTAACCTCTTGAACATTGCATAGTCATAAAACAATAAAATGAAGATGAAAGTGCATCAGGTATGGTAGTGTTTTTCTTATCCATAGAAATTAAATTACCACATAATGTTGGGTTTTTGCAGCGGCCATTACACCACCACTTGCAGAAAGTTTGAGGGTAAATGCAAGCTTGAATGCAATAATTGTAGCAGCCTCTGCGTTTTTCTTCAAAGGTCTCTGCTTGAACAGATGCAGCGACTACATGGCAAAGCAGCAACAACAATGCAATGTATTTCTCTCGCATCTCACCTTCTTACTTATTCCTCTGTTTTCTTTTACCGGTTGTTGGCAATGGTCCTCCTTCCCTAGTTCTATGCCCTAGTTTTCTAATAATGATGGCCACATATATAGCTGGATAAAGACTCCTCCACCGCATATCATGTCATGGCTATTAAGTGTCTAATACAAAGAAAATATATATTTGCTAATTATCTTGCATAAAAATAGGTTTTCCGTTCTCTTTCTTCCTTTCTCTTTCTTACGATGACACATTCTTTATCAGGTTCCTTAATATATATATATATATATATATATATATATATATATATATATATATATATATATATATATATATATATATATATATATATATATAAATATAAATATGCAGAAAATGTCTGGAATATAAAAATTTTAATAGTCATTTTTTGTGTTCGAGTACTTACATTCTAAGTATTTTTGGGCTGAAAATTTCTTATAAGAACATAAAATGAGATCTTAAGTTATATATTTTATTTTATAATTAGCTTTTAAATATGATTTATTTATCATATATTTTCCTTCTGATAATTATATGTTCCTACAAAATTTTAAGTTTTAATTTGAAGAATTAAATAACAATCCTTCGACTCGTATTTTATTATAATTATAATTATTGTTATATTAATTATACATTAGATAATATATATATATATATATATATATTATTTTAAATTTTTAAAAATTATTAATCAAGTTAATATCTCAAAAAATTAATTAATTAATAATAAAATATTATGATAACATGTTAGTATCCAACTGAAATGGAAATTAGACAAAATTTTATATATATTAGTTAGGAATGGAATGAACTTATATTTTGGGACGAGATGAAATAATGAAACTTGTCTCCATCCATTATCATCCTTAGTTTTACTTCGATTGTAAAAATATTTATAAAAACTAAATTAAAAGTATTTGTTAAAATTAAGCTTAATTTAGTTATCTAGTTCTGATAGGTAAGTCTTTTATTCGTTTTGATTATTCTATTTTTTTTAACTCAATTTTTTCTCATTATTTTTAAGAATTAATGTAGTTTCTTCTATTAATTTAATTTATGTATAAAAATTTAAATCCTTTCTTATCTTATAATTCTTCTCTTTTTTTAAGTGGGATATTTTAAGTTATTAATATTTTTTAACTGAATATTTATTTTTAATTTTTTAATTGACGTTGTTGATATTTTTAATCAATTTCGAACTCAGATATAATTTTTCAAAGACTATTTTCCAATTTTTACAAAGTTACCAATGCTTTTTTTAAATAAATTTGTCACAACTTTATTTTGCTTTCAGTTTTCGAAATCATTGTTTAGACGGTTGAAAAATCAAAAATTAGTAAATATATAGTTTCTTTGGATTAAAATCATGACACTCAACAGCAAGATCCCAAAATTTAGCAATGAACGATGACATAATTTGCGGTTGAGGAGTGATTTATGGAGCTATATATATATGTGTCCATGATTACTAGAAAACTAGGGCATGGAACTAGGGAAGGAGGAACAACTAAGAAACCACCATTACCAAGAAGCAGTAAAAGAAAACTAAAAAGGTGAAATGGGAGAGAAATACGTTGCATTGTTTGTGATGTGCCTTGTGATGGGTGCATCTGTTGCGGTAATGACCCTAGAGGAAAGAAGAAAAGACTGCAACAGTTATTGTAACACTGCTTGCATGTTTCCCGCCAAATTCTGCAAATGGTGGTGCGGAGGCCGCTGCGAAAACCCAATATTTTGGGGTTAGTTAATATTGACTTTTAACATAACGTAATTAATTTGAAACATGTTTCTGTGTTGTATACTATATACTGTGTACATGGAATGCAATGCTTTTTTGATTGTTTAGGTTGAGACAACCAATTTACTCATAATTTTGTTTTATGTTTTGCTGGAAAAAAATTATAGAAGACAGCCTAGACGATGATGTATCAAAAAAGTATCCTGTACCAACGGAAGCAAGTTACAAGGCTTATCTGGCTGAACATCCTGAAGAAAGTTCTTCCAATACGGAGAAGACTGAGATGTAGACCAAAATGGAAACAAAAAACGAACATAACATAATTGGTCCAATGCAATCGAGACCATCGACTTTGTTTGCCAAGGTTTTCATGTTATATTCCAATGTCTACCTCAAAAGCTTCCCTCGTCAAAATAAATTATTATAGCATTTTATAGCGTCTTCTTTACATTAGATTGCTATAATGTAACATTTTAATTTTATTTTTAGTTTCTAATTTTATTTTATTTTACCTTTCACCATATTTTGTACTTCTATGTTAATATAAGTTGTGTATGAATTTTTAATATTTTTTTTATTTTACCTTTACTGTTTCTTTTTTTTTTCTCTCTTTTCACCTCACCTCCATCACCTTTTTTCCATTTCCCTTCACCTTCCCACTAAATAAAGTGACCGCAAAGTGTAACATACTTATTTTTAAAAAATAACTATAATGTTTATTTTATCCTACTTTAAAAATAAAGTTAGAATATCTTACATTTTACCTTCTCTAATTAAATTTAAAATGTTTTGTACATATTTCATTTTGATAAAGTCTGAACATTAAAAAAAAGTCAAATAGTTTTTATGAAATATTATGATTAAGTAAAATAAAAATAATTAATAAAAAGAAAAGAAACAAAAAAATATACTAATTATATATATATATATATATATATTAATTATTAAACTATATATTAAAAAAATTATGTAGAGGAAGTTTTTGAGGAATAAGAAAAAAGTAAAAATGAAGAAAAATTATTGGTTTTGGAATTTTCTTGGTTGTCACTCTTTTGTTTGTTCCAATCCAATTACTTACATTATAATACGTAGACACAGTGGCGCGGAGCATTGTGGAGACCAGGGGCATGGTCGCAAAAAATTTTGAAATTTTTTTATATTATAGGTAATATATTAATAATTAATAATAATTAAATTAAATATTTTTATTTTTTTTATAAAACATAACATTTAATGTTAATTATTATTTTTTATTTTTGAAGAAAAAAATCTATTATTTTTCTCATATTTCTCATCTGTTTTCTTCCATTCTTGAAATATAAAAAAAGAATGTAATTCTCTCGTGTCTCACTTGATAGTGAAATATTAGTTTATTAATTTATTTCATGAGCATTTTGTACAGAAATTTTTATTTTATGAACATTTTAATTGTGATTTGATTATCATATATTTTTCCTTTATATTTTACGTCTCTTAATTTTTTATTAGATTATGATAAATTATTTTTTAGTCTTATTTTTTAAAAAACAGGTATATTGATGAAGAATAAAAGAATATATTCATTTTTTAAAAGTGATAAAAGGGGAGCTGTCTATGAAGATAAAAACATGACAAATTCAATTTCTTCATTTCTTAAGGATCAAAGAATTATAGAAAAAAAGTTTCATATTAACTATTTGGAACGTGATCCATAACAACTTCTTCAAATATGGAAATATTTAAAGAGCCAAAAAGATGAAATTAGAAGAACTTATTTAAAATGAGTTCATATCAAATACAACTTGAAAACTGTCATTTTTTTAAAGGAAAATATCCAAGGAGATCTCAATCTAATTGGTTTAAAATTTTTCCTTCTTACTAGAATATTCCCCGACTAATGATGGATCTTATTATTTGACATGTTATCTATTTAGGGCTTTTTTGTATTTAAGGGTCCGTTAGAAGTCAAATTTGTAAATATGGGTTCGTTGATTTTTTCTTTTTTAAACAGGGTTAAGTCGTCATGGTGGAGGACAACATTACAGGTGAAGTCGTCCTCCACCCGACCGGTTTCTTTTTTTTTAGAAAAAAAAAAAGCAAAGTCGTCATGGGAGACGACAGTTTTAGTGGTAAGGAAAAAGTGAAGTCATTCTTGTGCATGACGACTTCACTTTTTAGATTTTTTTTTTCGAAATTAATGAAAATTGAAAATTAAATAATGAAAACTGAAAATTTTGAAAAAAAAAATTAAAACTGAAAATTTTGAAAAATAGGAAAAATAATTAAAACTGAAAATTTTGAAAAAAAAAAGAAAAATAATTAAAACTAAAAATTTTGAAAAAAAAATAATAAAATTTGAAAATTTTGAAAAAAAAATAATAATAAAACTTAATATTTCGAAAAAAAAAGGGAAAAAAAATCTGAAAAGTGAAGTTGTCATGTACGAACGAGGACGACTTCACTTTTTTCTTAAAACTAAAACTGTCGTCTCCCATGACGACTTTGCTTTCTAAAAAAACAAAAGAGAAACCGGTCGGATGGAGGACGACTTCACCTGTAATGTCGTCTTCTACCACGACGACTTGATCCTGTTTGACAAAAAAAAAAATCAACGGACCCATATTTACAAATTTGACTTCTATGAGACCCTAAAATACAAAAAAAGCCTCTATTTAGTTCAAAACTAGATGGTCATCCTAGATCATATGTGTTTACTAAACAAGGATTTAAGATTATGGAAAAAGGTTAATGCAAGAAAAAAATGTGAATAACCAATAAAATTCCAAAACCAATATTTTTTTCTTTTTACTTCCTCTATATAATATTTTTATTATATATATATATATATATATATATATATATATATATTTTTTTTTTTTTTTTTTTTTATGTTTGTTTCTTTTCTTTTTATTAATTATTTCTATTATTATTTTCATTTTAGTTAGTCACAATATTTCATAAAAATTATTTGACTTGTTTCCCAATATTCAGACTTTAACAAAATGAAATACATACAAACTATTTTAAATTTAATTAGAGAAAGTAAAATGTAAAATTTTTTAACTCTTATTTTTATTTTTAAAGTAAGGATAAAATAATTATAGGTATTTAAAAAAAATAAGAATGTTACACTTTTCACTCATTTTATTTGCATTTTATTTTGTGGGAAGGTGGAAGAAGATGGGAAAAGATGGTGGGAGGTAGAGAGAGATAAAAGGCGAAAAAAAGAATCAGTTAAGGTAAAACAAAACAAAATAAAAAATTCATACATAACTTATATTAATATAGAAGTACAAAATCTTGTCTAAAAGGTAAAATAAAACAAAATTAGAAAGTAAAAAATAATAAAAATGTTACATTATAGCAAACTAATGTAAAAGCATTATGAAGAAGCTATAAAATGCTTATAATTTATTTTGATGAGGGAAGCTTTTGAGGTAGACATTGGAATCTAACATGAAAACCTTGGCAAACACGGTCCACGGTCTCGATTGCATTCTACCAATCATGTTCGTGTTTTGTTTCCATTTTGGTCTACTCCTTAGTCTTGGAAGAACTTTCTTCAGGATGTGAAGCCTGATAAGCCTTGTAACTTGCTTCTGTTGGTACAGGATACTTTTTTGGTACATCATCATCCATGCTTGCTTTTATATTATTATTTTTTTTTCAGCAAAACACACAAAATAAAATTATGGGTCAAATGGATGTCTCAACCTAAACAAAAAAAAAAAAAAAAAGGAATAAAATGTAGCTCCAAGCTGCATTAAGCTTATCATGGTATCTAGAGGTGTCAATTTGGCCCCTAGCCCATGGGTCAGTCCTAGCCCACTCTTCATAAAGCCCTCTTTTAGGAGGCCCCCAAATGAGTGGGCCAAAAAAAAGCCCCAGCCCCCAAAGCCCCCTCTCTAGTGGATTAGAGCTAGGGCTAAGGTGGGTTAGTCCCCCAAATAATACTACATTAAGCCAGAGTCAAAGATTAAGTTGAGCGACCCGAACGGGTCCGATGACCCGGACAGGCTCGACGACCCGGACGAGCCCAATGACCAGGACTAGGGATGGCAAAAATACCCGTGCCCGCAGATATCCGCGGATAAAATCC
>Ga0214544_1010492_pt1 | contig 13587 bp, 6 predicted proteins | sample CNSS3metaG_FD_160074 | JGI IMG/M metagenome (GOLD analysis project Ga0214544, IMG submission 160074) | Root nodule microbial communities from cowpea collected in UCLA plant growth center, Los Angeles, California, USA - CNSS3 | ecosystem: Host-associated > Plants > Roots > Nodule | place: USA...
AAAGTTGATTCAACTAAGTCAACTTAGGGAATAAAAAATAACAAACACAAATGAAAGGGATGAAGGATTAGTGAACTTCCTTTCTAAACATGCTTAGTCTTCTTAAGCATGTGCCTCCATCCTTGGTTGGGGTTAATCCTTCATCAATTTAGTACCCTGTTTTTTAAAATTATCCAATTTTCTCCTCTTCAATTTAAGATCAAATTAATAAATAACCTTAATTAGAACTTATATATACATGTTAAAATATATTTTTTGCATTTATAAATCAAATTGCTACATCTAAATGTTCAAATTATTTTATTTTTACAAGTGTAAAAAATTTCAAGGGTAAAAATGTAAAATAAAATAATTTGATTATTTAGGTGGAGTGATTTGATGTATAAATTCAAAAAAATTACTTTATCATGTATACATAAGTTGTAATTAAGCTTATTTACTATTTTGATCTCAAATTGGAAATGACAAAATTGGATCTTTTTATCAAATAGGGGTACTAAATTGAACCAAAAATTTAAATAGAGGACTAAATTGAAAACATCTACTATCACTGCCACATGTCACGATTGTAAACTGCTATGTGGCACGACAATAACCTAACACGTGGCAGCTTATATATTTTTAGAAGAAAAAAATTGAAAATTTCATGGCTTGACACGTGTCATGTACAGATAGGGTGTTAACTTCAACTTAATAAAGATGATCACATTGAACTTTTTTAAATAATTGGAGAACTAAATTGAATCAACAAATAATAAGGGATCAAATTGAACCAAACCAAAAAATTAGGAGACTAAATTAGTAATTATACCTTATTATTATTATTATGTTTAATAAGCTTCATATTGTTTAAAGATATACAGTGTCAAAACACAATTTATATCTTGTGAAAAAAGTTTCCTTAAGTGAGTTATTTTCTAATATACATTCAACATTACCAAACTTAATGCATGCATGTATTTAGTGGGAGTCCTAAATGTAAAGTCATCCTAACTCTACTACACTCACAAACTCAAATACACTACAAAAAATTGTGTTAAATACAATGGTTATTTGTTGCATAATATGGCGCTTATGAAAGCCGTATTTTGCGCGTGTCGGGCATACCGCCATATATTTTGTCGTCACAAAGTATAATATGGCATACTTGTGTGAAACACCGCAACACCCGCCATTTAATGCACGATGCAAATAATGGCAGTTGAAACTATCGTATTCACAACACAAATAATGATAGTTAAAACTGGCATAAGTTGTTTATTTTAAAAGAATTCTATTGCGAAAAATGACACTTGAAAGTGCCATTATCTTCAATCTACTAAAATATAGTACGACGTTTCAAATTGTCATAATTTGAATGTAAAATTATTTTTATATTTCTTTTATTTATTTAACCTGTTTTTCAATAAATCAAAAAAGGTAAAAAAAAAAAACTATCACGTACATAAATTTTGATCATAAATACTTTCATTCATAATTCATATTATAAAAATTCATATTATCCAACATCATCCAAAGGTGGTACATGTTGAAAACAACAACCCAAACAAGATCTTATATTTTCCTAAATTTTTATAACTATGTTCTCAACTAGTCTTGTGTCCCTCGCTTGATCTTTTACGTCATTCTGTGATGGGGCACCACTTCCAACATCTGATGCTTAGAATAAAAAAAAAAAACTTATAAGTTATTCAATTTAAATGAATTGCTCATATAACATATAACCTTTCTTGATAAAACCTTCTTTCTTAAATAAAGTGGATGAGGAACACTTTAACTTTTATATGAGAACCAAGACTTTTGTGTAAACCATGTCATTTTAAGCATATTAAAACTCCAATATTCGCTGACATGTAAAAGTAATTAGGAAAATGATTCACAATTAGACACAATTTTCTTTTTTAACAAAATTCATGTAGCTACTTTTGCGTAACCTGGTCACAAGGATCTTTATAAATCCTTCCATATAGTCGGTCAATGCTCAGACTCCAATTTTGAGTATTATAATAAGTGATCATGACCATAAACCACTAAGAGAAAAATATGGTGCATAGGTTAATAAACTTACGCCCACTATCTTTTTGAAGCAATGAATCATTCGATCTTCTTTTACAGTAAGACCCCTGCCAATCATTCAACTTCTCAAGAAAATAACTTTACTTTCACAATTAAACATGAAAATAATCATCTTGGTGAAAATATGTTTAAGAAATACACATGGTTAAAAAATAATACCTGTAAAATAAAAAATATAAATTATTCAGTTTTAATATTTCTTAAAATAAATAAAGATAATATTATAAAAAAATTTAAAAAGTTTTCTTAATTACACTATTTTTTCCACTACGATCTTCAATGTTTGTTTCACTACTTTATGTTATATTGCTTCTTTATATACCCCTTGTGAAAGTTATGGTTCTTTATTTTTATTTAATACCGTGTCATAAACCAACTAGGCAGAAGTTTGAACTATTAAATGAGGACATATTTTATTACTTTAAAGTTTATACTTATGTTTCTAACAATAATTACTTCTCTTGGGGAGTGTCTTCTACATTACTACTGCTATTCTAATTGTTGGGTATCAGAGTACTAGCACAAGTACTCACAACTAAAATAAAATATGAAAATAAAGGAACAAAAATAGATAATAGGCAATGAATATAATTTATTCAAGGAAAGAAAAATTACATATTGTACCACACCAAGCCAAGTAAACAAAATAATGATAAAACGATCACCATATACCAAGGCATTCGAGTAACCGGCCAAGACCGGTATCCTAGACGTCTAGAGGAACTACCCGCCTAAGACGGCCTACGAGTAACACAAACCGTCAAGGGAAGTAGTCGGTTGAGGCCGATAACTTCAATATACTTAGTAAAATGGAAGCCCCCACGTTCAATAGGTCTTAAGGGTTTGGGTTAGGGCCCAGGCCCACTCACAGTCCAAGCTAGAGCCCAAGCCAAGGCCCGACCCATGGGATAATCAGACATAATTAATGCTCTATAAATACGCGTGGACCCCAGTAATTAAAGGTACGCATTCATTAATCACAGATTTGACCTTTTTGAGAGTTTTGACTCACTTGAGCTTCGAAGTCCCTTCTGCAGGTAACCCCCTGGGTCCAAACCGACATGTGTCAACCCGGAAGAGGCCAACTGAGGAGATAGCGGACTACATGGGTAAGGTGATGCTTGTGCCTAACTTATCTTATTTGTTCTCTGCAGGAACAATTGGCGCCCACCGTGGGGCATGAGACGAACACCTTTAGTACTCGTTTTTCTCCGAAGATAGTTTCCACCCGTAGCAAAGCTGGAGTAAACAAGCAGGCAGATGCTGGTCCCTCAAGACCTGCTGGCATCACCCCTGACCTGGCCGCCATCCTAGACGGCCAAGCGAAGATGCAACAAGAGCTGGCAGACTTGAAGAAACGCAGTGTTGATGAAATGGAGGCGTTGCGACAAGAGAACTCTCGCCTTAGGCGAAAGATCGAAGCTGATCCCACCCTGAAGGGAAAGGCCAAGGAAACCTCTGAAGTTGCAAGGTCCCCGACCTTCCAGCCCACAGAGGAGGAAAGCGAATACAACCCCACCCCTCACAACTTCACCACCACCGAACAAACACCCATTCCTTCCACCCATCCCTATACCGCAGCCCCAACCCCTACCGCTACCCTTCCTACCACCCAGATCCCTTACAACATACCCACCACCCTACACACCACACATGTTCCACCATACAACCCACAATACCCTCCAACAAGCCACATCCCCCCTCACAACCTTACATCCACCTTCCCCGCTATGATCACCCATCCCATCCCACCCCATCTGCTCCCCCCCCACCAACTTAGACGCCGTCACCCCTTCACCGACTTTATCGCCAACACCCATCTTCCTACCCAGTGGGAACCATTCACCCTAGACCGCTATACTGGCAAAACTGACCCTGAGGAACACCTCAAAGTCTACATCACCCATGTCGCCCTGTACACGTCCCAAGACACAGTCTTCTGCAAAGCCTTCCCCACCACCCTCAAGGGCCCTGCCCTGAAATGGTTCACAACCCTTCCACCTTACTCTATCGATAGCTTCGACGTTCTATCACACATGTTCTCCACCCATTTTGCTGGTAGCCGTCCACACCAAACTACCACAATCTCCCTCCTGGGCATTAGGCAGGAACAAGGCAAACATGAAAAAGAATATAAACTTCTTTTATCTTGTTGTAGTGAATATGAAAAAAATACTAATTCATTTATTTGTTTATTAACATTTTTTATAAAGTATTATTCAACAATTAATTATTCTATATTTATTACAACATTCAAAATAATTAAAAGTAATAGAAAATAAAAAATACTAATTCATTTATGTGTTTATTAGCATTTTTTATAAAGTATTATTCAACAATTAATTATTCTATATTTATTACAACATTCAAAATAATTAAAAGTAATAGAAAATAAAGGATTATTACTAATGTTACTTATTTGAGAATTAACTTCTGTACTGCACCCAGGCGGCCTAACAAAACCATTTACATTTTTCATCCTTTGCCGCTATGTCTCCACCGGCAAAGGCTGGGGGACTGGTGTACTGTACCTAGGCGGCCTAACACAACTATACGGTAAAACCCGCCTACACAAAGCCCCGCAAACATGCCAGTAGTTATCAAATGAATCGAAGGAACAATAACATAAGCGGCGCATGCCGCCTACTTCAGAAGAAAAAACGAGATCTGTAAACCATTCCAGACTTAAAGTATTACAGGTAAAGCCCCTAGACCAACAATGATCGAACTAAGGGGCTTGGGCTAGGCCTAGGCCCACTTGTGACCCAAACAATGGCCTAGCCCATGACATGGCTAGACATAATAAATACGCGTGGACCCAAACAATTAAAGGTACGCATTCATTAATCCCTTAATCACGAGATTTGACTTTCTGAGAATCTTTTGGCTGACTTGATCGTCGAAGTCCTATCCGCAAGTAACCCCTCATGGGTCCAAGCTGTGATATCAGCAGATGACTTACGCGAGCCAAGGAAAAGCCAACTAGAGAGGTTGCGGATTGAGGTAAGGTGATATTCGTGTCTAACTTCTCTTACTTGTTCTTTTCAGGAACAATTAACGTCCACCATGGGGCACGAAGTAACACCTTACATCCAGTATCTCAAAACCGGTAACCCCCCACCTAATGTTGACAAGAGCTGGGTGGCTAAAGCCGCGAGGTATACGATGATAGGGGACGACTTATACAAGCGTGGATATAATCAGACACTCCTCAAATGCGTCATAGTCGAGCAAGCCCAGTACGTAATTAGAGAACTGCATGAAGGCATATGCAGATATCACTCCGGTGCGCGAACCATGACCACCAGAATTCTCAGAGCCGGCTACTTCTGGGCAATCATGGAGGCAGATTGCCATACATTTGTCAAGAAATGCATACCATGCCAGAAGCATGGCAACCTCATCCATCAGAAGCAAGAACAACTCCACTCCATACTTTCCCCATCGCCCTTTGCAAAGTGGGGAATGGACATCCTCAACCCCTTTACCCCGAGAAAAGGCCAAGTGAAATTTTTAATAGTCGTCATCGATTACTTCACCAAATGGATAGAAGCCAAACCGTTAGTCACCATCACAGCTCAACAAGTCCAGAATTTTTGTCTGGAAAGATATCGTATGTCGCTATGGCGTGCCATACACGATCATAACCGACAATGGCCGACAATTCATAGACAAAGAGCTCGCTAAGTTCTACACCGGCCTCGGCATCAAACACATAACTAGCTCTATAGAACATCCACAGACCAATGGCCAAGCTGAAGCTGCCAACAAAGTTATACTAGTGGAATTGCAAAAAAGATTGCATAGTGCTAAGGGCCGGTGGTCGGAAGATTTATTGAAAGTATTATGAGCGTACAGATGTACCCCCCAATCTACAACAAACGAATCCCCTTTCAGCCTAGTATATGGCGTAGAGGCCATGATTCCAATAGAAATTTACGAACCATCTCTACGTCGAAAACTATATGATCTAGACCAGAACTGCCAAAATATTTGCATCCACCTCGACCTACTACCCGAATTAAGAGACAAGGCACAAATCCGCAACATGGTAGTTAAGTAGAGAGTAGCCAGGAGATAAAATGCGAACTTATGCCCGTGGTCGTTTGTAAAAGGAGACCTAGTTTGGAGAATGGTCAGCAGCGCAAGAAAGAAAGATAGCAAATTGGGATGGCCCGTACCGATTGGGCGGCGCCTACAAACTTGAACAACTATCAAGAGAAGAGATACCAAACACGTGGAATGTATCTCATCTCAAAAACTACTTCAGTTAGACTGATTATTGTACCAAATATTTGTAACCCTAGGTGTACTTTTTTTCCTCACCTGGAATTTTTCCCTAAGGAGGGTTTTGGCCAAGGAGTTTTTAACGAGGCACCCCAAACTCATGAATAAAACTGAGGGTTTTTTTTCTCCATCATATACCTTCTCGTGTTCTACTTGTTAATTAATCAAGTTCCCCACCCTTACCACAAGTAAGCGGCCTGGGTCGAACACCCTTTATCTGGTTCAATTAATTAAGTTCCCCACCCTTACCACTAGTAAGCGACCTGGGTCGAACACCTCTTTATCTGGTTCAATTAATTAAGTTCCCCACCCTTACCACAAGTAAGCGACCTGGTCGAACACCCTTTATCTGGTTCAATTAATCAAGTTTCACACCCTTACCACAAGTAAGCGGCCTGGGTCGAACACCCCTTATCTAATCTCATTCACACGTTTCCCCACTACTTACTAGGTAAACGACCTAAATCGCATAACTACAAACTATTATAGTAATTCACGCCAACTATTAAAATGATCCATGCGATTCCTGTGCAAACTACACTATTTTTGCAATGTCACTTATCAAATCGAGCACTTCGAACATCACAACGTTTTACATTTCACCATACCCATGTCGTCTTACCACAAGTAAGTGGCCTGGGTCGAATACTACAACTTCCATATCATATAGACAAAAATAATCCAATTTCCCTACAAACATCAATACTACTTATCCAAGTGAAACGACCTATGAAGCAACATACCAAAAACATAACGAACTCACACCAACATCATTCAATAAGCGCATTCCTACAATATAGACTATCGGTACCAAGCACACAAAAAACATACCAAGGATAGTAATCATATTAACAACAAAGTAAATAGTGTACGAATTATTACAAACTTAGGCTTAGAATCAAATTGGAAACATAGATCAAATATCCTAAGTTGTTTTTTCATCAACACCCTCCACAACCACGACTTCATCAGTATTCATATCTTCATCAACTGCCATCTTTTATGCCTCCTCCTCAGGGCTGGTTTCGACTTCGCTTATAAGTTGGTTGTCCACTACGTCTTTATTCACATCAAATCTAGAATCCGCCACATCCACGTCTTTACAGAAAAAGGTCGCCTGCCTCAAGCCTTTCTAAAACCTATTGATATGCTCTTAAATTATATAACCTTTAAGGTCTCCAGCTCAACTTCTAGGCCCTCATGCTTTTCCTTCAACTCGTCGTAGTCGGCCTAAAGATCAGCAATCTTGACTTTAAACTTCTCCTCCGAATCCAAGCAACGCACCTTCCAGGTCTCGAGCCTTTTCCTCTCTTCCCGCCATTCCTCCCTCTCTTTTTCCCAAGCCTCCTTCTCCTCGGCGTGCTTGTCGACTTGCCCTTGCAGCTCCTTGAGCTTCGACTGATTCCCTTCCTTCAGTTCCCTCTAGTACAAAGACCTCACCCTGCGCCCCAATATTAGCGTCTTGCTGCTAAATTCCACCATAGCGCTCACCAGTGCGTTTGGCTCCATACTGTCAATCAAGTTAACTAGAGTTTCTGACAAGTTTATTTCAATATCATGTCGAACAACAGTCTTCGGCAACTCGATCGACCCAACTTCCGGCCCCTTCCCACCAGAGGACGACCCCGACCCTAATAAAGTGGCCCGTACTTTCTTCACATCTTTCCCCTTGCTAGGTCTGGCCGGCAACTCAGTCTTTCTCTTTGTTCCCTCGTGCACATGCACCTCAACCAAGGACTCTTGTAGGTTGGGAACCTCAGTGCTCCCGGCAGCCTTTTCCTTCGCTGCTTTCTACTTCCTCAACGTTTGGAAAAGCGTCAAATTCTTCTTCCCTATTTGAGCCATATGACCTATAAACAACAACGAACATCGATTAGTCAACTCAAACATATTATAACACTCAAAAATATAAAAAGATACATTCAATATCAATAATCGGATGAACCGAATTATAAACCCTAACTAAGTCCTTAGTGGGCATCCTATCGCTAAATTACATCACAACATCCACCATCTCCTTGTCCGCCACCGACAACTCCTCCCTCGTCAGCCCTTTATATCTCCAAGGATTGCTAGTCCAATAAAAGGGGAACTTAGTGATCCCATCGCCGATATAAAAGTGTGAACGTCCCCCCTGCTTCACCACTACTTTAAAGAACCCATCCTTGAAGTATTTAAAGGACTGAGTAAACGTATCCAATCTATTTATCCTTGGTCGACTTATGAGCGACAACCAGGTTATTGGACTTCTCGGCCGCGCGTCGAAGAAATAAAGAAAAGAGCACGAACAAGGCTTCAAATACAACGCCTTACATTTCAAATACAAGGCACCTATATTTATAACTAGTATCTCAAACATTTCAACTTTTCCCTTCAGAAACAACGATTAGGCGAAGCATCACAACCAGTTTCGAAGCGTCACAACACTCCAAACGGTGGCACCCTATGATCAGACCTCTGACATCTTCCACCCTTTCACCTATTGTCACCTATTAAGATTCTAGCCTTAACACTGTTCATCACACTTAAAGGCTGAAGGACTAGTGTACTGCACCTTGTTAAATCAGATTTGTCTAAAATATCTTAACCAAGAAGAGGATCTGAACTGGTTATTGAGTCTTTCACTTAGTTAAATTGAATCTTGAAAGTTTCTTTAACCCTTATGACCTAGTTAACCAATTTTACAGTTCTGTGTTAATGGACTGTGTAAAGCAATAAAGAAAGATGTAAAAGAAGAGAGAAACCAAGAACACAACAATTTATACTGGTTCGATTTAAGATGAATCTACATCCAGTCTTCTCCTAAGTAAACCCACTTCGGAGGATTCCACTAACTCAATAGAGATTCAATAATTATAAGAGCATATATATAATTCAAGACCCTAAAGACTAAGGAGCTTGATCTACAAATCAAGAACTCCCCCTAGATGCAATGCATCCACACAATTGCACCTAGACCTTCATTTTACACAGTGAAATTACTATGAACATAAATACAATAAGAAAGAATCAAGAAACGAATACACCTAGTAGTTGTGCAGATTTGTCACTTGACTCCTAGATCCAAACTTGACCCATCAAGGTTGAATCCACCATCAATCTTCTTGAATCTTTACTTGAATGATCTCTCAAGAATGCTTAGGAACTCTGTAAATCTCAGAAGGCAGTTTCTCAGAAATGTTTTTTAGGATTCTGTAATTTTTCTCCACTCTAAAACTTATTTCAGAAACTGGTTTTATACAGAGTTCTCTGCAGTCATTAATGGATTAGGAATTTACCTAATAGATTATCGTGAGTATGTTTTCACTGCATTAGTGCAGTACCCTCAACTAATCTATTAGTTAAGTAGCTAATCAATTTATGAATGCACATGCAAGAGTTTGATGGTTAATACAACTTAATGCAAGATTGTTTTACATATGATATTTTTTCACTAAAACCCTAATGCACAAGCTAACAAAGCAGGACTAATTCTAAACTAGTAATTAACATGATGTGTAGCCTTGAACATCATCAAAACCATCTTAATTTGAGTTGAAGTAGCTCCCCCTTTCACACCTAGGCTGCCTAACAAAACCATTCACACTTTTCATCCTTTGTTGATATGTCTCCACCGACAAAGGCTGGGGGGACTGGTGTACTGTATCTAGGCGACCTAACACAACTATACGGTAAAACCTGCCTACATAAAGCCCCGCAAACATGCCAACAGTTATCAAATGAATCGAAGGAACAATAACATAAGCGGCCCAGGCCGCCTACTTCAGAAGACAAAACGAGATTTGTAAACCATTCCAGACTTAAAGTATTACAGGCAAGGCCCCTAAGACCAGCAATGATCGAACTAAGAGGCCTGGGCCAGGCCCAGGCACACCTGCGACCCGAACAATGGCCCAACCCATGACATGGCTAGACATAATTAGTAAAGTGTGGACCTCAGCAATTAAAGGTACGTATTCATTAATCCCTTAATCACGAGATTTGACTTTTTGATAATCTTTTGGCTGACTTGATCGTCGGAGTCCTCTCCGCAGGTAACCCCTCATGGGTCCAAGTCGTGATACCAGTAGATGACTTACGCGAGCCAAGGTGAAGCCAACTGGAGAGGTTGCGAATTGAGGTAAGGTGATATTCGTGTCTAACTTCTCTTACTTGTTCTCCGCATGAACAACCTCTTTTTTATTAATATTTAATTTTTTTTCCCTTATACATGGTATAATATTTCAAGTTTGGTTGTTTAATTAAGCTTGTATTGAATTCGAAGAGTAGAAACAAACGAATTTGGAGAAAAAAAAAAGAGGTCGTTTAAATTAAGAGAAATATGATAACAAATAAATGATGAGAAAAGAAAAATTTAAATTTTTTTGAATAATTAGATTAATGTAGAAGATAAAAAATTAATTAGTAGATCAAATTACAAGACCACCAAATTTTCCTTCTAATAAAAATAATAATAATTATTGTTACTTATATTATTATTATTCCTAATAATTATTATTTATATTATTATAATTATTGTTATTGTAATAATAATAATAATTGTTATTATTATTATTATTACAATTATTATTATTTTATAAATTTATCATTATTATTATTTCATCATATTAATATAATCAATTATATTATATTATATAATGTAATAAAAAAAATTTATATATATTTTTTTTCTGTTTTCTGTAAAGTAAACTTGTAATTAAAATTTGTAAATTTATTCTATTCTACAAAAATATTAATCTATTCTGAAACATTTTAATCTATTCTACAAAAATATTAAATTTTAACTTAAACATATAATCTCTAATTGTAAATTTAACTTTTGTCCGATTAATGTAAAAATATAGAAATATATTAAAAAGTTATGACTCGTGTACAGAGGGTTCTGGATCTAATAATATAGATTGGACCTCATGTGAGTTCCTGGTTCATTTGGGAGTATCCAATATATCACTAGAGGTTTTGACAGTGTGTAAATTTTAAAACAAGTTAACATTTGTGCAATTTTAAAACAAGTATATATTTTATAGTTAAATATTTAACCTAAGTGATGTAGAATTTTTCAATTATTTTCCTATGGCTCGTGTGGTTAGTTCTTAAGAAAGTATTCTCATTTAATTTTGACGGGTGAAACATATTAGTAGACTTTACAGTTCGTTTTAAGAAATTTAATTTATTTTAATTACTTTCTTTTATTATAAATATTTTATAATAAAATTTATACACTCAACACCAAAATGTTTATTAGATATGTATTTATCATGTAAACATTTATGCATAATTTAATTCTATTATTGAAATAAAATATGATTAAAGTGTTGCATTTCTATTTGTCGTATGATACATGAAGAAAAGGTGAACTAAATAGTTTATGAACTTGCTTAGTTATAAGTTATTTAAACATTTACACTTTGTTAAATTATCATGAAAAGATAAATTGTTATCATGAAGTCTTAGAGTACAACTTATATATTTGTTGGTTAATGTCACAAATATGAATTAACTTTAAGATGAAATCTTACATGATACCATATTTTGTAATGGAGCTTCACATTACTTTCTTTTGAGGCGTAGTTTTAAAACTCCTAATATATATCACCAAGTTCTTACAACTCATCTATTGGTTAATGTCATCAATATTGATTAGTTTTAAGATGAAATCATACATTATATAAGATCCTACAGTGGGACTTAAAATTACTTTTACTTTTCGGAGATATAATTCTAGGACAATGACCTAATAGTAATTTTATCTTTTAATGATAACTTAACGTTAATGCTTGAAATAACTTATAAACAAGTCTATAAACTAGTTTTAGTTCACTTTTTCTTCATATATCATGATGATAAATTAAATTCACATTGTAAATGAAACACTTTCATTTTATCTTAATTAAAAAAAAGAAATTACTTATGGTAGAATGTTTACATGATATATATATATATATATATATATATATATATATATATATATATATATAATAAAATTATTTTCGTGTTGAGTAGTGGATAAATTTCACTGTAAATATTTATAAGGTTTAAATACTTTTTTTATCATTTTTATTGTATTTGTTTATTTTGATTTTGATTTTCGTTTTGTGTTCAATTAGATTTTATTTTTTCGTCAATTTTAATCAATTTGGCCATTTTTGCTAATTATATTCAAATCGTTAAGTTTGTGAACAATGTATGTCACATGTTAGTTTTTTTTTTTTTAATTTTAAAAAAAAGATTAAATATGTTTTGAGTTCCTCTACTATTATGCAAAATTGAAAATAAAAAAATTAATATGCACATTATTAGTGATGAGTAAAATAAAAAGTATTTGATTTAAAAAGTACATATGAAAATAAATGTTGAATACTAACAAAATATAATCATATTGTAAAAAGAAATTATTCAAATGTATTTTTAATATTTTGTAGTTTTAAGAAGTATCAAAATCTTGATTTTTAATTTTTTTCTATACCATAAATGAATTTAAATAAGATTTTATTTAAAATTATAAAATATAATCAATATTTATTTAAGATACTATTTTTATTTTTTTTTTAAAATATTAGAAACACAGTCATGAAACAGGAGAAACAGAAAATAAGAAAATTATCACGATATATTATAATTTTTAATACAAAAATTGAATATAATTTCATATGTACCTTTATTATAAAGTTCTCTTATATTTTATATTTATAATATAATTAAATACAGTCATGAAAGACCGATAAAGAATAAAAGATGGATGGAGGACAACAAAACGTAAAGTATGACTTTTATTTTATTCCTTAAAAAAATTAAATATATATTTCATTCGTATTAGATATGATACTTTCAATATATTTATTGAAACTTGTTACAAGAATAATAATAAAGTTATGTATGATAACGATTCTTTAAAATAAGAAGGTTAAATTATACTTTTAGTCCCCATTTTCGTAGCAAAATTTGAATTTGGTCCCTCAATTCATTTTTATCTCAATCTGGTCCCTATTTTGGGAAATTTGACCCAATCAAGTCCTATCCGTTAATGGTGGAGTAACGGTGTTAAATGGGGTGCCACGTGTCAGCTTCAGGATTTTTTGAATTTTTTTTATTTTTTTTTGAATTTTTTTTTTGAATTTTTTTTTATTTTTTATTAATTTTTTTAAAATTTTTTAAAAAATTAAAATTTTGCCACGTGTCAAGCGGACATTGTGCCACGTGGCAATGACAGTGCCACGTGTCACT
>Ga0214544_1010495_pt1 | contig 13582 bp, 4 predicted proteins | sample CNSS3metaG_FD_160074 | JGI IMG/M metagenome (GOLD analysis project Ga0214544, IMG submission 160074) | Root nodule microbial communities from cowpea collected in UCLA plant growth center, Los Angeles, California, USA - CNSS3 | ecosystem: Host-associated > Plants > Roots > Nodule | place: USA...
TGAAATTATTAAAATCAAATAATAATAATAATAATATGACAGAGAAAAAATAAATCAAACAATTATCATTACATAAAAAAAATATAAGATAAAGTTTGTGAATGAGAAAAAGATTAGAAAGAACCTCAGTTGAGGAATGTAGAGCGTTGTTCTTAGGAAGAAAAAAAATATGCCTTCACGCTCAGTTGGATAACCCTCGTGCTGATAATGTGTTATAAAATAAAGGTAATAAGAGAGAGACAAAGGAGAGGAAGAATAGAGAATGAGAGAGTAGGGAGCAACTTCTGTTTGTATGTGTGTCTTATTACTGATAGAACATGTTCTATTTATAGATACAACATGGTAACCTAGAAAGGATATGAAATCAAATAGTAAATTCAAAATATTACATAAAGAGTAATGCATAATATGATTATCAATCATATGAGTGATTGTTATAAATCAATGGACGACAATTAATTCATAACAGTAATCTTGTTTTTTTATGATTTAAATATAATTTTTAATCTATCACATCCATCAAATCGCTCACAAACTTCAACAAACTTTACTCTAAATCCACTCACTATCACCGTTAATCCCCTTAAAATGAAAAAGATTAGCTTCACACTCTAATCCACTTGAATTCATCCTATCTTTCTCCCTCCAATCAACGATGAGGTAGAGAGAGGGTAGGAAGATGGAAATTCCTCTATTTATGTCTGTTATGCAATGGTTTGAGGATGATATCAAGATTACAATTATGTACGCAATTTTTATTTTAGCATAATTATGAAAACGATGTAAGAATAACAAAAATTTAAAAATTGTTAACGAAAATAATTTATAATTATAAATTTTTTATTACATTATCTTTGAAATATTTTTTTATTAAAATATGTTACTTTCATTTATACATTTTCATATTTTTTCTACGATAAATCAAACTTATATAATAATAATTTTTAATTATTTTTAAACTAAAGTACAATTTGGTAATCTTGTCTTTCTTTGATTTAAATATAATTTTTAATCTATCACATCCATCAAATCACTCACAAACTTTAACAAACTATAATCTTAATCAACCCACTTTCATCTTTAATCCACTTAAAGTGAACAACACAAACTTCACACTGTAATCCACTTGATGTCCTCCTCTCCCTGTCAATCCAATCAACCTTGATGGAGAGAGCGGGGTAAGAAGAGAGATATTCTTCTATTTTCAAATCATCTATGTTATGTATTGGTTTAAGGGTGATATCAAGATTACAGATATGTACACAATTTATTTTTCTGCTTAATTACGAAAATGATGTAAAAATATGGCTTTTGAAATTAGTTTTACAAAAATAATTAATAACGAAAATTTGAGAATTGTTATAAAATAATGTTTAAAAAGTAATTATTAATTATAAATTTTCTTATGACATTATCTTTTAAATATTTCTTTATTAAAATATCTTACTTTCATTTATACATTTTCATTTTTTTCTACAATAAATTAAACTGATATAATGATAATTTTTAATTATTTTTAAAATAAAGTGCAATTTGGTAATCTTTTTTTTTATGATTTAAATATAATTTTTAATCTATCACATCCATCAAATCACTCACAAACATCAATAAACTTTACTCCAAATCCACTCATTTTCACTGTTAATCCCCCTAAAGTGAAAAAGATAATTTTCACACTCTAATCCACTTGAATTCATCATATCTCTCTCCCTCCAACCATCGATGAGGGAGAGAGAGGGTAGGAAGATGGAAATTCTCTATTTATGTCTATTATACAATGATTTGAGACTGATATCAAGATTACAATTATGTACGCAATTTATATTTTAGCATAATTATGAAAAGGATGTAAAAATAACGAAAATTTAAAAATTGTTATCATATAATGTTTAAAAAATAATTTTTAATTATAAATTTTTTATTTCATTATTATTTAAATTTTTTTTATTAAAATATGTTACTTTCATTTATACATTTTCATATTATTTCTACGATAAATAAAACTTATATAATAATAATTTTTAATTATTTTTAAAATAAAGTACAATTTGGTAATCTTGTTTTTCTTTGATTTAAATATAATTTTTAATCTATCACATCCATCAAATCACTCACAAACTTTAACAAACTATAATCTTAATCAACCCACTTTCATCTTTAATCCACTTAAAGTGAACAACACAAACTTCACACTGTAATCCACTTGATGTCATCCTCTCTCTGTCAATCCAATCAACCTTGAGGGAGAGAGGGGAAGGAAGAAGGATATTCCTTTATTTTTAGATCATCTCTGTTATGTCTTGGTTTAAGGGTGATATCAAGATTACAATTATGTACACAATTTATTTTTCAGCTTAATTATGAAAATGATTTAAAAATATGACTTTTCAAATTATTTTTACAAAACTAATTATTAACGAAAATTTGAAAATTGTTATAAAATAATGTTTAAAAAGTAATTTTTAATTATAAATTTTTTTATTACACTATCTCTTAAATACCTTTTTTTTATTAAAATATGTTACTTTCATTGATACATTTTCATATTTTTTCTACGATAAATCAAACTTATATAATGATAATTTTTAATTATTTTTAAAATAAAGTAGAATTTGATAATTTTTTTTTATGATTTAAATATAATTTTTAATCTATCACATGCATCAAATCACTCACAAACATCAACAAACTTTACTCTAAATCCAATCACTTTCACCGTTAATCCCCTTAAAGTGAAAAAGATAAGCTTCACACTCTAATCCACTTGAATTCATCCTATCTCTCTCCCTCCAATCAACAATGAGGGACAGAGAGAGGGTAAGAAGATGGAAATTCCTCTATTTATGTCTGTTATGCAATGGTTTGAGGATGATATAAATATTACAATTATGTACGCAATTTATATTTTAGCGTAATTATGAAAACGATGTAAAAATAACGAAAATTTCAAAATTGTTATCAAATAATGTTTAAAAAATAATTTTGAACTATAAATTTTTTATTACATTATCTTTTAAATATTTTTTATTGCAATATGTTACTTTGATTTATACATTTTCATACTTTTTCTACGATAAATCAAACTTATATAAAAATAATTTTAAATTACTTTTAAAATAAAGTACAATTTGGTAATCTTGTTTTTGTTGGATTTAAATATAATTTTTAATCTATAACATCCATCAAATCACTCACAAACTTTAACAAACTATAATCTTAATCAACCCACTTTCATCTTTAATCCACTTAATGTGAACAACACAAACTTCATACTGTAATCCACTTGATGTCATCATCTCCCTGTCAATCCAATCAACCTTGAGGGAGAGAGAGGGGAACGAAGAGGGATATTCTTCTATTTTTAGATCAACTCTGTTATGTCTTGGTTTAAGGGTGATATCAACATTACAATTATGTCCGCAATTTATTTTTCACCTTAATTATAAAAATGATGTAAAAAAATGGCTTTTTAAATTATTTTTACAAAAATAATTAATAACAAAAATTTGAGAAGTGTTATAAAATAAGGTTTAAAAAGTAATTTTTAATTATAAATTTTTTATTACATTATCTTTTAAATATTTTTTTATTAAAATATGTTATTTTCATTTATACATTTTAATATTTTTTCTACGATAAATCAAACATATATAATAATAATTTTTAATTACTTTTAAAATAAAGTAGAATTTGGTAATCTTGTTTTTTATGATTTAAATATAATTTTTAATCTATTACTCACAAACTTTAACAAACTATAATCTTAATCAACCCACTTTCATCTTCAATCCACTTAAAGTGAACAACACAAACTTCACACTGTAATCCATTTGATGTCATCCTCTCCTTGTCAATCCAATCAACCTTGAGGGAGAGAGAGGGGAACGAAGAGGGATATTCTTCTATTTTGAGATCATCACTGTTATGTCTTGGTTTAAGGGTGATATCAAGATTACAATTATGTATAGAATTTATTTTTCAGCTTAATTATGAAAATGATGTAAAAATAGGGCTTTTGAAATTATTTTTACAAAAATAATTAATAACAAAAATTTGAGAATTGTTATAAAATAAGGTTTAAAAAGTAAGTTGTAATTATAAATTTTCTTATGACATTATCTTTTAAATATTTCTTTATTAAAATATCTTACTTTCATTTATACATTTTCATATTTTTTCTACGATAAATCAAACTTATATAATGATAATTTTTAATTATTTTTAAAATAAAGTACAATTAGGTAATCTTGTTTTTTTATGATTTAAATATAATTTTTAATGTATCACATCCATCAAATCACTCGCAAACATCAACAAATTTTACTTTAAATCCACTCACTTACACCTTTAATCCCTTTAAAGTGAACAAGACAAGTTTCACACTCTAATCCACCTGAATTCAACCTATCCCTCTCCCTCCAATCAACGATGAGGGAGAGAGACGAAAAGAAGAGGGAAATTCCTCTATTTTTCAATCATGTCTGTCATGCAATGGTTTAAGCGTGATATCAAGATTATAATTATGTACGCAATTTATTTTTTAGCATAATTATGAAAACGATGTAAAAATAACGAAAATTTGAAAATTGATATAAAATAATGTTTAAAAAATAATTTTTCATTATAAATTTTTTATTACATTATCTTTTAAATATTTTTTTTATTAAAATACCTTACTTTCATTTATAAATTTTCATATTTTTTCTACGATAAGGCACGTGCGGGAACCATTGACTCGGATTATACACCGTAACGCCAAGTGGAGTTCCCAAATACGAACATAGTCTGTAACGTCCCAAGACTACCAAACTCGTCAACTATTTACCGAGGAGGGCAATCTATCTAGACCAATCCGTACTGGCCACAACCAACACACTCACACCGGCAACACTCGCCAACCCGAGCTCAACTCAAGGGTTCCTCGCGTTCATCCGCCATCCCGAGCTCAACTCGAGGGATGCCATTCTAAGCTCAACTCAAGGAACTCAACAATCTTACCTTTGAAGAATCCCCAAAAGCCTTGTAGATCACTCCTATAAAGTCCAACAACTAGGACCTACAACAGTCAAACCGCCTAGCGGGGGACACGTATCGCTAGGCGCTACAGCTTCCAAACCGCCTGGCAGAGGACACGTATCGTCAGGCGCCAAGTGCCTCAAAACCATCAACAATTGAAGACACCGCCTGGCGGAACAGTTCACACCGCCAGGCACATCCACGTTCAAACTTCACTAATTTCACCGCAATCGCCTAGTGTAACCCCATTCACCGCCAAGCGGAATCGCACCAGACCTCGCTGACACTGTGGCTCTTGCCTGGCGGTTTACCAGTCCTCGTTGGGCGCCATATCAGTACTGTCGCTATACTAGTTCGGTACCAATCTGCACAAGTTGACCTACAATATAAGCATCACAAATTAAGCTCCTTCTCCAGTTTACGGTTTTGCCTTTTCCAGTGGTTAACTTGCCATCCAGCTCCCTACTTTTCATTCATACTTAACCACATAAGGACACAACTTGGTTTTCCTCAGATTCAACCTTATTCAGCACTACCATATCACCATGCACTTCCCTATGTTGCTTCCTACACTTACTTCTAGCCATTTCAGCCATTCTTGACTCAATCCCCTTTCTAATGGTACCTTGTATTTACACTCTCATTCACAACAATTGTTCAAGTCTCTAAACCCCTTGCACCCACTTATTCAGGTCCAAATTTCCTACTGTGACATAATATAAGCAAGACCTATATTAACTAATATCACTCCTCCTAAAATACTCCCAACCTCTGTAGTTCATGTCCAAGAACTCCATCATCCAATTTCCTCAATTCTCACAGAATCCAATAAAACTGAAACAGAACCTAACCCAACGCATGTCATCACAACCTCGCAGCAGCACTGCCACTACGCTGGCGCCTGGCGGCAAGTCTCGTGCCACCAGGCGGTACTCACATTTTTGGTAATTTCCCAGAATTCCCGCACCAACAGCTCCATCCAACTCCAGCTTTTCTGATCGAAATTCGATTCACTACCTAATGGATGCACTCAGGTATTCATAATCAGGGTCCAATTCCTCAAATTCCTAACACACCATCCCAACAACAATCACTAATTAACACATGACAAATCGAAATGATCCTACATAATCAACCCTAGAATATCTACTACTGTTCCATCTGATTCCCCCATCAATTTCGTGATTTTTACCAACATTATGTTATCTAATCTACTCTTTAAGGATTTGGCTAGCTTTTCTCCCGAACAGAATCATCCTAAGACCTCAAAAATACCAAAAACGAGGGGAAAGGTTCGCGTCGGTGGTTGATCATTACCACTAGGCAGTTCAAGCAAAAACCCAAAAAACTGGTAAGTCTCCAAGTGTCGCCTGGCAGGTCGGGTAGTGCCTCCAGGCGGTCCCATCTCTGGAACCCACAAACATCACAAAAATAGCATGAGCCGCTTGGCGACTTTCAATGCCCGCCAGGCGGTTTCTGAAAAATTTCTAGAAAACACGAAAATTGACAGAATATCACAGACATGTATCCAGTTTCATACATTTCATTGTACATTATTGAAATACAGAATAAAACAACGATTACATCTCCCCTAAACTGGGTTCCTTTGCCAAATTTGAAAATCTTAAGCTGTTGCTTTGACCACTAATGACCACCCGTGATTCTCCTCAACCTACCTCAATAGTTCACTCACTGCCCTCTAATCACTCTTGATTTTTGTCTCTGTTTTCTATGGATACTTCCAGCTTGCCAAAGCTTTCATACAACCTCTCTTTTGCCTTTTAAAGTGAGACCTTAAAGCTAGGTCAATGATCAAAACGAAAATACACTTAATAGAATGTTAATAGCCATTCATTCATCATTATGGACTGTCGTTACAGCCACTCTTGGCTGCTGATTCAACTTAGGTTTTCCTTTAACCCTTCCAATTCCACCCAAAACTAATTTTAACAAAAAAGATAAATTTACTTTGGGTTTTTCCAAGACTTGAACCCACAACCAAGCCCTGTCAAATCAATGTCAAACCATCATACTAATTAATGTTTCATGCTAACCAATATAATTTAGATGATATATCATATGAACATGATCAATCGTATTATTAAAAACAATAATAATTAAATAACACATAAATGGCATACACAAGACTTGAACCCAAGTCTTCTCATACAATTAAAGTACTCTCAACCATTTGAGCTAGTACTTTTCCACGTCAAAAAGAAATTAATGTCATAAATGATCTACCCACCCGCATTTATTGATTAATTAATTATTTAATTAATTAAATTCCAAGGGTCTTACATTTCCTCCTCCTTTAAAATTTTTCATCCTCGAAAAGGAGAACTTACCAAGAAATAGGTGAGGATATGACCTCCTCATGACATCGTCCATCTCCCACGTCATCTCCTGGGTAGCCTCATCCTAGAGAACCTTCACTGTTCTGATCTTTTTCCCCCTGAGTTGTTTGACTTGAGAATCCAAGATTCTCACTGGTCCAACTCCGATCGTTAAATCCTCTCATATCTGGACATCATCCTCATTCAACACATGAGTAGGATCTGGCATGTACTTCCTCAGCTGCGATACATGGAAGACATTATGTAGGTTTGCCAAATGTGGTGGCAGAGCAATCTCGTATGCTACAGGTCCAATCCTCCTCATGATCTGATATGGGCCAATGAATCGAGGAGTCAACTTCCTCGATTTAAGTTTTCTCCCAATGCCTGCTGTAGGAATCACTCGGAGAAATACGTGATCACCTGCCTCAAACATAAGCGGTATCCTCCTTTTATCTGCATAGGATTTCTGCCGACTCTGAGTTGCACGCATTCGATCCTGTATCATCTTCACCTTCTCGGTGGTCTGCTGCAAGAACTCTGGCCCAAGCACTACTAACTCTCCGTCCTGTTGCCAGCACAATGGAGTTCTACATCTCCTACCGTACAATGGAAACATATCACTCCACCAATCTATCACACCATGAAATCACTCACAAACTTTAACAAACTTTACTCTAAAACCACCCTCTTTCACCTTTAATCTATTTAAAGTGAACAAACAAAACTTCACAGTCTAATCCACATGAATTGATCATCTCCCTCTCCTTCCAATCAACCTTGATGAAGAGAGGGGGAAGGAAGATGAAAATTCCTCTATTTTTCAATCATCTTTGTTATGCAATGATTTGAGGGTGATATAAAGATTACTATTATGTTCGCAATTTATTTTTCAGCTTAATTATGAAAATGATGTAAAAATATGCCTTTTGAAATTACTTTTTCAAAAATAATTAATAACGAATATTTTAAAATTGTAATGGAATAAGGTTTAAAAAGTAATTAGTAATTATAAAAATTTTTATTAAATTATTTTATAAATATTTTTTAATGAAATATGTTATTTTCATTTATACATTTGAGGGTGATATAAAGATTAGTATTATGTTCGCAATTTATTTTTCAGCTTAATTATGAAAATGATGTAAAAATATGCCTTTTGAAATTATTTTTTCAAAAATAATTAATAACGAATATTTTAAAATTGTAATGGAATAAGGTTTAAAAAGTAATTAGTAATTATAAAAAATTTTATTAAATTATTTTATAAATATATTTTAATGAAATATGTTATTTTCATTTATACATATTTATATTTTTTCTACAACAAATCAAACTTATATAATGATAATTTTAATCATATTTAAAATAATGGACAATTTGGTAATCTTGTTTTTCTTGATTTAAATATAATTTTTAATCTATCACATCCATCAAATCATTCACAAACTTTAACTAAATCCTCTCACTTTCACCTTTAATCCCCTTAAAGTGAACAAGACAAGCTTCACACTCTAATCCACTTGAATTGATCATCTCCCTCTCCCTCCAATCAACCTTGACGGAGAGAGGTGAAGGAAGATGGAAATTCCTCTATTTTTCAACCGTCTCTGTTATGCAATGGTTTGAGGGTGATTTGAAGATTACCATTATGTCTACAATTTATTTTTCAACTTAATTATGAAAATGATGTAAAAATATGGCTTTTTAAAATATTTTTACAAAAACAATTAATGACGAAAATTTTAAAATTGCTATAAAATAAGATTTAAAAAGTAATTATTAATTATAAAATTCTTTTTTACATTATTTTATAAATATATTTTTAATAAAATATTTTATTTTCATTCATACATATTAATATTTTTTTCTGCAACAAATCAAACTTATACAATGATAATATTTAATCTTTTTTAAAATAAAGGACAATTTCGTAATCTTGTTTTTCCTTGGTTTAAATATAATTTTTAATCTATCACATCCATCAAATCACTCACAAACTTTAACAAACTTTACTCTAAATTCACGCTCTTACACCTTTAATCCACTTAAAGTGAACAACACAAACTTCAATTTCTAATCCACTTGAATTCATCATCCCTCTCTCTCTCCAATCAACTTTGGCAGAGAGAGATGGGAAGAAAGATGGAAATTACTCGATTTTTGAGTCATATTTGTTTTGCAATGATTTGAGGGTGATATGAAGATTACAATTATATCCGCAATTTATTTTTCAGCTTAATTATGAAAATGATGTAAAAATATGGCTTTTGAAATTATTTTTAAAATAATAATTCATAACGAAGCTTTTTAAATTGTTATAAAATAAGATTTAAAAAGTAATTATTAATTTTAAAATTTTTTATTACATTATTTTATAAATATTGTTTTAATGAAATATGTTATTTTCATTTCTGCATATTAATATTTTTTCTACAACAAATCAAATTATATAATGATAATTTCTAATCATATTTAAAATAAAGGACAATTTGGTAATCTTGTTTTTCCTTGATTTAAATATAATTTCTAATCTATCACATCCATCAAATCACTCAAAAACTTTATCAAACTTTACTCTAAATGCAGCCTCTTTCACCTTTAATCCCCTTAAAGTGAAAAAGACATGCTTCACACTTGAATCCACTTGAAGTCATCATCTCCCTCTCCCTCCCATCAACTTTGACAGAGAGAGAGGTGAAGGAAGATGAAAATTCCCCTATTTTGCAATCATCTTTTATGCAATGGTTTGAGGGTGATATCAACATTACAATTATGTCCGCAATTAATTATGAAAATGATGTAAAAATATGGCTTTTGAAATTTTTTTACTATAATAATTAATACGAAAATTTGAAAATTGTTCCAAAATAAGGTTTAAAACGTAATTATTAATTAGAAAATGTTTTATTACATTACATTATAAATATATTTTTAATAAAATATTTTATTTTCATTCATACATATTAATATTTTTTTCTGCAACAAATCAAACCTATACAATGATAATTTTTATTCATTTTTAAAATAAAGGACAATTTGGTAATCTTGTTTTTCCACTGTTTAAATATAATTTTTAATCTATCACATCCATCAAATCACTCACAAACTTTAACAAACTTTACTCTACATTCACGATCTTACACCTTTAATTCACTTAAAGTGAACAACCCAAACTTCAATTTCTAATCCACTTGAATTCATCGTCCCCCTCTCTCTTCAATCAACTTTGGGAGAGAGATGGGAAGAAAGATGGCAATTCCTCGATTTTTGAGTCATATCTGTTATGAAATGATTTGAGGGTGATATGAAGATTACAATTATATCCGCAATTTATTTTTCAGCTTAATTATGAAAATGATGTAAAAATATGGCTTTTGAAATTATTTTTAAAATAATAATTCATAAAGAAGATTTTTAAATTGTTATAAAATAAGATTTAAAAAGTAATTATTAATTTTAAAACTTTTTATAACATTATTTTATAAATATTGTTTTAATGAAATATGTTATTTTCATTTCTGCATATTAATATTTTTTTCTACAACAAATCAACTTATATAATGATAATTTCTAATCATATTTAAAATAAAGGACAATTTGGTAATCTTGTTTTTGCTTGATTTAAATATAATTTCTAATCTATCACATCCATAAAATGACTCACAAAGTTTATCAAACTTTACTCTAAATGCAGCCTCTTTCACCTTTAATCCCCTTAAAATGAAAAAGACATGCTTCACACTTTAATCCACTCGAATTCATCATCTCCCTCTCCCTCCCATCAACTTTGACAAAGAGAGAGGTGAAGGAAGATGAAAATTCCCCTATTTTGCAATCATCTTTTATGCAATGGTTTGAGGGTGATATCGAGATTACAATTATGTCCGCAATTTATTTGTTAGCTTAATTATGAAAATGATATACAAATATGGCTTTTGAAATTACTTTTACAAAAATACTTAATACGAAAATTTGAAAATTGTTCCAAAATAGGGTTTAAAAAGTAATTATTAATTATAAAATGTTTTATTACATTTTTGTATAAATATTTTTTTAATAAACTATTTTATTTTCATTCATACATAATAATATTTTTTTTTCTACAACAAATCAAACTTATACAATGATAATTTTTAATCATTTTTTAAATAAAGGAGAATTTGGCAATCTTGTTTTTCCTTGATTTAAATATAATTTTTAATCTATCACATCCATCAAATCACTCACAAACTTTAACAAACATTACTCTAAATCCACCCTCTTTCATCTTTAATCCACTTAAAGTGAACAACACAAACTTCACACTCTAATGCATTTGAATTCATCATCTCCCTCTCCTTCCAATCAACCTTAACTGAGAGAAAGAAAGGAAGATGGAAATTCTTCTAATTTTAAATCATTTGTGTTATGTATTGGTTTGAGGGTGATATCAAGATTACAATTATGTCCGCAATTTATTTTTCAGCTTAATTATGAAAATGATATAAAAATATTACTTTTCAAATTATTTTTACAAGAATAACTAATAACGAAAATTTGAAAACTTTTCTAAAATAAGGTTTAAAAAGTAATTATTAATTATAAAATGTTTTATTACATTTTTTTATAAATCTTTTTTTAATAAGCTATTTTATTTTCATTCATACATATTAATATTTTTTTCCTACAACAAATCAAACTTATACAATTATAATTTTTAATCATTTTTAAAATAAAGGACAATTTGGTAATCTTGTTTTTCCTTGGTTTAAATATAATTTTTAATGTATCACATGCATCAAATCACTCACAAACTTTAACAAACTTTACTCTAAATTCACGCTCTTACACCTTTAATCCACTTAAAGTGAACAACACAAACTTCAATTTCTAATCCACTTGAATTCATCATCCTCTACCTCTCCAATCAACTTTGGCAGAGAGAGATGGGAAGAAATATGGAAATTCCTCGATTTTTGAGTCATATATGTTACGCAATGATTTGAGGGTGATATGAAGATTATAATTATATCCGTAATTTATTTTTCAACTTAATTACGAAAATGATTTAAAAATATGACTGTTGAAATTATTTTTATAATAATAATTAATAACCAAAATTTTAAAATCGTTATAAAATAAGATATATAAAGTAACTATTAATTTTAAAATTTTTTATCACATTATTTTATAAATATTGTTTTAATGAAATATGTTATTTTCATTTATGCATATTAATATTTTTTTTCTCCAACAAATCAAACTTATATAATGATAATTTCTAATCATATTTAAAATAAAGGAGAATTTGGCAATCTTGTTTTTCCTTGACGTAAATATAATTTTTAATCTATCACATCCATCAAATCACTCACAAACTTTAACAAACATTACTCTAAATCCACCCTCTTTCATCTTTAATCCACTTAAAGTGAACAACACAAACTTCACACTCTAATGCATTTGAATTCATCATCTCCCTCTCCTTCCAATCAACCTTAACGGAGAGAGAGAAAGGAAGATGGAAATTCTTCTAATTTTAAATCATCTGTGTTATGCAATGATTTGAGGGTGATTTGAAGATTACAATTATATCCGTAATTTATTTTTCAGCTTAATTATGAAAATGATGTAAAAATATGACTGTTGAAATTATTTTTATAATAATAATTAATAACCAAAATTTTAAAATTGTTATAAAATAAGATTTATAAAGTAACTATTAATTTTAGAATTTTGTATCACATTATTTTTTAAATATTCTTTTAATAGACTATTTTTATTTTCATTCATACATATTAATATTTTTTTCTATAACAAATCAAACTTATACAATGATAATTTTTAATCATTTTTAAAATAAAGGGCAATTTGGTAATCTTGTTTTTCCTTGGTTTAAATATAATTTTTAATCTATCACATCCATCAAATCACTCACAAAGTTTAACAAACATTACGCTAAATCCACCCTCTTTCACCTTTAATCCACTTAAAGTGAACAACACAAACTTCACACTCTAATGCATTTGAATTCATCATCTTCCTCTCCTTCCAATCAACCTTAACGGAGAGAGAGAAAGGAAGATGGAAATTCTTCTAATTTTAAATCATCTTTGTTATGTCTTGGTGATGAGTTCAAATTTTTGCCCTCATTTAATATTTAAATTTGGGGATTTAATTGAATTTTCTGTGCTTAAAGATTGATTTAATTAGGATTTGTGATTATTGGATTTATTGAGTAAGTTTGG
>Ga0214544_1010498_pt1 | contig 13577 bp, 11 predicted proteins | sample CNSS3metaG_FD_160074 | JGI IMG/M metagenome (GOLD analysis project Ga0214544, IMG submission 160074) | Root nodule microbial communities from cowpea collected in UCLA plant growth center, Los Angeles, California, USA - CNSS3 | ecosystem: Host-associated > Plants > Roots > Nodule | place: USA...
TATATATATATAAAAGTAGTTTATTTCCCCATATTAAAAAGAATCAATTTGAAAGCTATATTTTATACCATTTTGGTTTCTTTTATAATATAATAAAAGTAAAGCACAATACTTTTAGAATTAAAAAAAATAAATTTGAAATTGTATTTTACAAGAAAAGTGGTGTTTGTAAAATAATATCTAAAGTCGTTCTTTAAAGTATGATTGGTTCATTTTTATAATTTTTTAAAGGGTTAAATATGTTTTTGGTCCTTCAAGTTTCAGTGAAATTTAGATTTAGTCCCTCATCAAAACTTTTGACCAATTTAGTCCTTCATCTTTCAAAATGTGTGAATTTAGTCCTTTTAACCAAATTTTGTTAAGTTTATCTGACGTTTCAAGCGTATTTCATGATAGTATTTAAATTATTTACACTGTTTGACATATTTTTGCTTCAATGTTAACTTAAATACTATCATGAAATGCGCTTGAAACGTCAGATAAACTTAACAAAATTTGGTTAAAAGGACTAAATTCACGCATTTTGAAAGATGAAGGACTAAATTGGTCAAAAGTTTTGATGAGGAACTAATTTCAAATTTCGCTGAAACTTGAGGGACCAAAAATATATTTAACCCTTTTTTAAAAGTTAACTCATTTTTATATTTTTTATTCCGTAGTCATTTTACTACTTTATGTAACCATAGACGCGGAGGGAAAGTTATTCCTAATCCATCAACTTAAGTGATTGGTTCTACCAATGGCCTGCAATTTTGTTCAAATCACTAAAAAATGTAAAAAATGTAAAAAATATAAAAAATGTATTTATAAATATAAATCCTTTATAAATACAAATATTCTAAATAGAAATCCTACCATCCAAAAGGTTAGATTTGGCCTTTCCGACTGCACAATTTATAACAATATTGAATATTATATTAACAAAACTTAAAAAATAGTGTAAACATGTACGAATACTTGAAATAAAAGATAAAACTTATCTAATAGAACTAACTCACTCGAATTTTGATCAAAATCGATTCGACCAAATTCCAAGAAAGAGGTACTTGTCTTGACCTTTGGCCTAAACCAATCAGTCTAACCCAACTAAAAATTTAGATTGAAAATTGGATTGGATATTTTAGATTTTCCATATTTGAAAATTTGAATTCAAAAAACAGATATCCAATTTTAAAAATATATAAAATGTAGACAGATCGAAATTCAGATCGAATAAAATAAATTTTAAATGAATTAATTTATTTTATAAAATAGATCTTAAATAGATTGCATTAGAGCAAAAATGGATCAGATTAAAAAAATTTGATTTTTGTCCATCTAAATAATGCATGATATGTGTGAATCCTTACTAAACATCGGGAATGAATTCACCTTCTTGCACCCTAAACATCTCACATCTCACATCTCACGTACTTAATGTGTATGTTTTCTTATCCTTTTCATAATAATGGTTCCTTCATGACCTTTGAAGTGTCCCACACTAAAAAAAATCATCAAGTTTCAATACAAAAGTTATTATATTCTTAGCTTTGCAATGCTTCCCTTTATTCAATTTGGTTCAAATCATTTCATGTTTTTTTTTCTTCAATGCCATTCACAAGATGTTTGGATTATAAAGACCATTGACTATAGCATCCCATCCCACAAATGTCTATATCGATTGATTTAGTGAAAATTTTAATTTTAATTTTTCAAAACTAATAATTTCCCTAAAGAAAAAGTAGGTTGCCCAACCCCATAAGCCCATCACTATAGACATGGAAACATTGGATCTAAAGAGTAGACAAAACATTTAGAAGTGGGAAAGTGTTATCTTCATCTTTGAACCTCACTTCAATATCTCAAGAGGGGGCTTCTCCCTGCACCCCCAAAACTTTCTCTAGTACCCCCAAAAATTATTTAAAAATTTTATCTTTGCCCCCAGTAAAAGTAAAAGAAGAAACAATTTTCTCTCACGCACCTCCTGCACACCCAAAGAATACCCACCCACCTCCTGCACCCAAAATTAATACCCAGACCCTGCACACCTTTTAACCTAACCCTTTTCCCTTTCTCTGTCGCGACACACTTCCTCCATTATATTCCTCTTCCTCTTCCATTCGCATCACAATTGCCTTGCCTCGCAACCCTTGTCTCGCAGTAGCAGCGCAACCTCAACACATATGCCTCTAGTAAAGTAAATTTGTCTAGTAAGTTATTCACATGAATCTCATTATATATGTTCACATGAATGATTACTTTGTGCAATAGATCATATCCATGCTTGAGCATAAAATTGATGTTTTAATACATTTTCTGTTTTTCTCAAATAGTCCAGTTCCGTTTTGTACTTTTTTTTTCTTCTGAAAATGGCCATTGCGGATGTCGACATCCGCTTCAGAGATTTCTATTACAGATGTCGACATCCGTTTCATTTTTTTTTCATTTTTTGATCATTGCAGATGTCGACATCCGCTTCAGAGATTTCTACTACGGATGTCGACATCCATTTCACTTTTTTTTTCGTTTTCTGGTCATTGCAGATGTTGATACCCGCTTCAGAGATTTTTATTGCGGATGTTGACATCCGTTTTGCCTTTTTGTTTCGTTTTCTAGCATTGCAGATGTCGACATCTGCTTGGAAAATTTGAAATTCAGATGTTGACATTCGTTTCGTTTTTTTTGCCATTGCAGATGTTGACGTCCATTTTGAAAATTTGAATTGCAGATGTCGACATCCGTTTTGTTTTTTTTTTGCCATTGCGGATGTCGACATCCGCTTTGAAAATTTGAATTGCGGATGTCAACATCTGTTTCATTTTTTTTTCAATTTTTGGCCATTGCGGATGTCGACATTCACTTCATAGATTCAAATTGTAGATGTCGACATCTGTTTCGTTTTTTTTTTCATTTAAATATTTTTTTAATGCCCGTAGTGAGTTTTTTAATGTATCATAAATGTCATAGATCTTATTGTGGAATGTTGTGTAATACTGGATTGGTGAAATTGCGAATGTGATTACCAAATTTTTTTATTTATGTTTGATTATGTGTAATGTTTGAATCATTCAATTTTATAGATATGGTTAGGACACGAGGTTCTTTATCTAGACGTGGTTCACACGATGCACTTGAGAGTTCTGCACAGGGTGCTGCACGGAGGAGACTGGCCGCTTTAGCTCGTAGAAGGGGTCAACACAAGGCTGATGTTGTTGAGGATGATGTTGTTCAACACGAGGCTTCCGATGTTGCTCAAGACCAGGAGCAGGGGATTGGTAATAGTGGTGCAGGATTTCCAAGTAGTCCCTTTGATACATCTTTATTGACTCGATACGAGGATCATGTCGCACGTATCATATGGGAGGGTCAGGTTAGTAAGAAGTTTTTATAAATCTTTTATTTTTTGTTGTTATGTTGTTTTATGTTTCTTTTTTCTTAGGATCGAGTTATGAAACTAGTCTCCCATACTAAAAAAGTGAAAAGATTTGGACATCCTCACCCTTCTGTTCTCCCTTTTATGTTGAATTTTGTTCTCCCTTGGGTTTCGTGGAGAGATGGCATCCTGAGACTAATAGTTTTCATCTACCATTTGTTGAGATAACTATCTCTTTAGATGACGTTTGGTCGCTCATTCATCTTCCTATCACCGGCGAGTTTTGCCCAACTAAACCTCTTGAATAAGAAGATTCAATTCAGATTATGATGACATTTCTTGGTGTTGATCGGGCTATGACTTTCGATGAGTTAAATCATTGTTGAGGTGCACATGTTAGACTTAGCTGGCTGAAAGACCTCTATAACAGCTATTGTGAAAACCAACTATGGGAATTTGCTGCATGAGCATATCTTTTGCACCTTGTAGGGTGCACCATATTTGCTAATAAAAGCGCCACTTTGTTTGAACCTAATACTTGGAGTTGTTTAGAGATCTCCCTACTTGCCATAAATATGCTTGGGAAGTTGCTACTCTTGTCTACTTTTATGAGCAGCTAGGAGATGCTAGCTTTGCAAATACAAAACAATTAGTTGAATATCTACTTATTTTACAAGTACCCACATATATTACATTTTTTTAATATTTTACTTATTTTTTCTTTTATATCACAATAGTTAAATAAAATGTTATTTGATATAGAGCTGGATATATGAGCACTTTCTTGCATTGGGAAGGAAGCAGTTACGTGATACATATGTGGAGACTGAACCTCATGCAACACGTTATGTCACTGGACGCGTTACTTCCAGTATAACTGATATTAGAGTCCAGTTGGTGGACTTTGTTACTATTGATGATCGGTGGACATACTATGACCAATATGTCGTAGTTCAGGTGGTCCCTGCGTCAGCTCCATTTTCATGTGTGGATGGATATTTGCAATGATTTAGGAGGGTCTCCCATCCTTACATTGTATGCGGAGTTGAGCACGAGTGACCAATCTTGTGGTTATACCTAGACTTCATCGGAATTTGCCAGATGACATGCCAGTTCAGAGGACATCATAGTCATCATCTTCTAGTTTATTGGTATGTTAGAAATTTATTTGTTCATATTATTAGTAACTTAAGTTGAATATTTGACATTAAGTTGGTATTATCACAGGATGCCATGAAACGCATTGTCAACGATCTTCAACGGATGATAGATTACATAGATGTTAGTGAGGGCACAATTGCTTGGGATCACACGCATGAGTTATTATAGATAGCTCGTGATGCAACAGAAGAGGAAGAGAGTAAAGGAGGACGTAGAGTTTGGGGACGACGACCATCTACATCTGGATAGTAGATTTACCTTAGATTCAACATGCTCAAAATATAAGGGGTCACGCTTGGTTGAATTCTTTGAAAGATGACTTTTAGGTGCACCCTTCATTTTAATTTTACTCACTGGCGGCAACATCGATGTCATCGAAGGGCAAACTATGTCAAGTAATTTTTGTTTGATGGTCACTTTTCCTGCAATGTCAACTTCTTTGAAATGATTGAGCATCAGATCAAGCTCCCTTTGAATAGATAATTGTCATTCGGGTTGTAAAGAGGACACATTTAAGAAGGTCAACCTAGTCCACATTACATGAATTTTTTGCAGAGGAATCATCCTAGGGTCATATCATGTTAATTCACAAGCACATGGAAGACCATAAGTCTGTCTCAGAACGCAACCATAACAACTAGTATCAAATCCAATTTTCTTAACTCTTTCTAACTATAGAGCGAGGAGTCCTAAGGCAAATTTAGAAACATATCCCACTAATATTTTATAACTCAATGCCTTGTAAGAGCCACTCATCAGATTAAGACTTTTTTTGAAAGATGCCTTTATTTCGTTATGTTGCAAGATAATAACGTTGTGAATTCCATCCCAACACGAACATAGGTCTCCCATACTACTCATCGTTTTCTTTGAGAGTGAGAAGTATATTTGCAGGTTTTACTTGACTTTTAATCATATCAACAAGCAACAAGTGTTCACTAGACTTCAACCTACCTGTATAGGGGTGACCAACTAGAGTAGATGAGACATTGTGATTATGGTCACCACATATTACGTTCAACATCCATCCCTTCCCTTGAGAGACGTGTTTTCCTCTCAATCTAAAGGGACACTCACATTTTCTTGTCCCAGATAAACTCGGTTCTGCATCAGATTTGTATTTTCTATATTTTCCACCTCTTTCACAACCTAATAATACATAGGTCTTTCTTCCCGGTTGTCCATTATATTTATTTGATTTTAGATTAATAATAAAAAATCCAAGATCAAAAGCAACCCCTCTAACCCACTTAACTAAATCTTCACGTGTTGGGAATATATCATAAGTTGTAAACTTAGAGGTATAATCTTGTTCGCATTTATCAATGAACGAAAGCAGAAAAGTCTGACACGAAACTAGAGTTTACTTGAGAATCCACTTGAAAATCCAAGAAATTCAAATAACTAAAATGATGATTTCCCATAATTATAATGACCTATAATAAATAAAAAACAGGAAAAATATAAATAATAGTAATTCATCAAATGCATTAGAACCAAAGCAATAAAAAAAAACATATTGAGCATGTCAACAAAATTACCATCCTCTTTTTATTTTTATTTTTTTAATGCAAACATACTAAAGAAAAGAAAAAAAATTATAAAACAACTATATTAATCTTTATTCATATTATACAAGTTTTACTGGAATTTATGGATCATAAATTTTATCCAAAAACTACATATCAAAACGAAAAAAAAAACAAAGAATATATTGCGAATGTCGATATCTGCAACAGACCTTGACATCTGTTTACATTGTATTGCGGATGTCGACATCCGCAACAAAATTTTCAGTTGCGGATATCGACATCCGTTTCAAGTTTTTTTAATTTTTCGTGCATTGCAGATGCCGACATCCGAGTCATAATTTTAAATTGTGGATGTCAACATCTGTTTCAGGTTTTTTATTTAACTTTTTTAATTGCGGATCATCCGCTTCAGAATTTTCAATTGCGGGTGTCGACTTCCATAACATGTTTTTTTTTATTCTTTCGTGCATTGCGGATGTTGATATCCGCTTCAAAATTTTCAATTGTTGATGTCGACTTTCGTAATAGTTTTTTTTTCCGTGCATTGCAGATGTCGATATCCGCTTTTTCAATTGCGGATGTCGACTTCCGTAATAAGTTTTTTAATTCTTTCGTGCATTGTGAATGTCGACATCCGCTTCAGAATTTTCAATTGCGGATGTCGACTTTCGTAATAGATTTTTTATTTATTTTTTCGTGCATTGTGGATGTCGACATCCGCTTCAGTAATTTCAATTGCGGATGTCAACATCTGTTTTAGGTTTTTTAAATTTTACTTGTATTGCGGATGTCGACATCCGCTTCAGAAATTTCAATTGCGGATGTCGACATCCGTTTCAGAAGTTTCAAAAATAAAGGTTGTGGATGCCAACATCTGCAACACAAACTTGCATACAATTACGGATGTGGACATCCGCTTCTAATGAACATTGCTGAGGATGTCGATATCTGTTTTGACAATAATTATTTCATACATCATAAACAAATAAAACAGATCAACAAACAACATTTCAAACATTTATCAGCATTTATTAAAATAGGAACACTAACCTGGTTGTGTGAACTGAAGAAGAAGACCACTGAGACACTGAGAAGGAAGTGAGAACAACACTAAGACACTGAGAGGAACTAACACTCTGAGACGAGGGACCATAGCTTTGATGTTGCTATTGCTTTTGCTTTTGCTGTAAATGGTTGGAGAAGAGGGAACACAAGAGGAAGCGAGACCAAACGAGAGCAAAGGGAAGGAGAGCAAACAAAACGGGAAGAAATTTGGAGGTGCAACGTAGCAGAAGAAGTAAAAAGCAACACAAATCAGTAATTTCTGTAATTACTGTCAACCACCAAAGTAGGTAAGGGTATAATCGTAATGAATGCTGACATTTGGGAGTATTGAAGGAAGCATTTGGGGTGCATGGGTGCAAGGAGAAGCCCCCTTCTCAAGATCATTCAAAATCTTGTTAAAACATATATGATGTTCCAACACTATTCTTGATTCTATCCTCTGCACTGAATACAACTATTGCTTCAAACAAAATTTATGCGTTAAAATTTCGTCATATACAACGAATCAAACTTCTCTTAGTGCACTATCTCCAAAACACAAAAAATATGACACTTTTAGGTTTATTATTAATGTCAGTATTATCTTGTTATGACAAAGAAGATCACATGTTCGTCTTAACCCAAGTTGTTATTACCAAAAACTTCTCGATATCAAACTTGTGGGCTTGCCTCAATTCTTAATCTTCTAGACTTTTTTCCTTCCTTCCCATTTGTGGTGTGGTAACAATAAAAGTAAATGAAAACAATAGTACAAGATCATGCATTGAACAACATATATAGAGCGTTAAACAAGACTATATATAGACCTGAAGTGTAACAGAAAATCATTAAGACACTAGAAGATAGTCTTAATACTGCTATAAGGATCCGTAATCTTCAATAAGCAATCATGGTTTAGAGTCAATCTTCACATGTTTCATGAAAATGAAAACTACAACTTTTTCCTATTCTTTTAAAACAGTATATAAATCGTTCTAGAATTCTTATGTAGAAAGTGTGTGGTACAAATATGTGATCTAAATAGTAAGTTATATATGAACGGTGCAATGAAATGATGAACAAATTTAACACCATTGATCATATTCTGAGACTATCAAGAAAGGATTCATCAAGTTCCCTGTTAAAAAACTTGCTGAAATACTCTGCATTTGTCAATTTCTTGTATACTGCTACGTTCCCTTCACCTATAAGTTCCTCAGCAGGTCCAATGTTCATATCAGGGCTTGGATAGCAGAATGTCACTATTGATAACCTTTCCTTCCACTTATTTACTACAGCTCTGTGCTCAGGTGCTTTGTATATCCCATTGCTCATCACCTTCATAATGGAAAAACATGCAACATCAACATCAACATGCAACATTCATTGATCTGTAACAAACTTCCAACAATCTATCCATGATTGAATGTGCTGTCTAATGCTTTGTATTTCTTTATTTTACTTTTTCTTTCTAATAATTTTTCATATATAATGACAAAGAATCTATAGGTTTTGAGGTGCCAATATAACTGAGATGTGAAAATAGGTTTTGAGGTGCTAGTATAACTGAGATGTCATTACTATCTGAGATGATCTTATTTAGAATGCTGTCTAATGAGTCACAAGTACAAACCTCAATAATTTGGCCAATGTTTACAACAATGGCCCCTTCTATAGGCTCAACATTGACCCATTTTTTATCTTTGAGGAACTGCAACCCAGAAAAATCAGCACAATCAAGCAAGAGAGTGATCCCAGAATTGTCAGCATGAGGCACAATCCCTAGAACTCTTTCAGGCTCTGGACAGGGTGGGTAGCAATTCATCCTTATATCATATAGTCCTTCTCTGAAACTTTCTGATATCTGTGTATCTTGAATCCCCAAAGACATAGTAATGAACTTCATAATTGCAACTGTAAGTTCCCTTATATCTTCACAATATCTCTCTAATGTTTCCCTGATAATCAAATGCATTAGAATACAAATTCCACCTTAGAATTTCTTGAATGAAACAAACAAGATTGGAAAATAAGAACAAGAAACAGCTAAACTGATCAAATATCCCAAGGTAATGCTTTATTATTCATGTACCTAAATTCAGGAGGGTTTTGTGGCCACAAATCCAATTTTCTGTTCTCAATGGGTAGGCATTTGAGAAAGATCATGTCATTCCAATCCAGCTTTTGATCTTCTGAGGTTACAAATGCTTGGCCATAGCCTTCAAGGCTTCCTGGTCTCTGTGCCGATCGCTTCTTCTCTTGCAAAGGAAGCTCAAAAAATCTCTGAACTTGATTCCCCATGTTCTTAAGCGAAGTATTTGAAACTCCGTGATTTACCAGCTGAAGGCAAAAAAAGAAGAAAATCAGGTAAAAATACAAACTTTGGCTTATGTTCTTAACTTCTCTGAGAATATAACATTTAACACAAGGATCTATAACTATCTAAGAAGGTCTTGTGGTACCTGAAAAACCCCCCAGTCTCTGCATGCGAGGAGAAGCTTTTGAAGCTCGTGTTGGTGTGTGTCGGCGTTGACCAACTTTGCCATGTCTATGAAGGGTACGCGAAGAGATGGATCAGAAGGGTAAGGGCCAATGATGTCATCACCATCTTCATCTCTTATGTACCTTGGTGGCACTTTCTGTGGCCTCTGAAATGCTAACTCTTGAACACTTGGAACTGAAATTGATGATTCAAGGTTCATTGCTTTCGAATCAATTGCCAAACTCCCTTAGGGCCAATCGCAGGGAGAAGATAAATGCACCGGTCGTCCTCGCCACCGCCATATACTAGGTCCCACTTTCGACAAATTTAATATTTGATTGTGTTTTTGTCTTTTTCTATTCACTCTGCAGATATGTTTCAAGCATGTGAATTTTAAGATTCACTCCCTTTGTCTTTTAATGTTTCAAGCATGTTCATTTTCAACTTTCTTCCTGTTTAATACCATGCTTTCTGCAAAAGTAGTGTTTTTTTGTTCCACATTGGAGGCTCCTCAGATTCACTCAACTCTGTGTAATAAGATGAGAAATTCATATTTAATTCTAGTTGTGTACAACAGTTTATGGAAGCAGTAGTTGTTATATAGTGTCATTCTCACAAAAGATTTATCATAACAATTTAGTTGTTTCATAAGTTATGGAACATGTTATATGTAAGATTTAATTGATTTTTTTTTAGGTTTGTGAATGATATGGTATAAATTTTGTTTGTAATTTTAACCGAATTTTTAAATATAATAGTCTTTTTAACCTGATTTTCATGTCAGTATTAAAATGGAAAAAAGTCATGTGACAGATATGATACTATATAATATTTAACATTTTATCATTTTTACGATTTTTATTTGGTCACGTTAACGAAATAGAATTACATTCTGTAGGTCGATGTAATCTTTAAAAGGAAGGAAGAACTTTAATAAACTTAAGAGGTGACGGAGAAGAGAAACTCTATGAAAAAATAAAAAGCATTATACATGGTGAAAAATTTCCTCGAAACTTAAAGAAAAACAAGAAAAACAAATAATAAATTGTAAAATGAAACAAAGAAAATGATTAAGGAAAAAGCACATATAACACCCTACTTTTTGAAAGAGACTCTAAAAAAGATAAGAATAAAAAGCATTAATCATTTGAAAAAATTTTCAAAGATCAGAACCTAAGTAAGGGTAGAATCCTTCTAAATATTCTCAAAAGTTGTCTCACAAAGTAAAATTTAATCGGTTTTAAAACGTGTTTGTATAAGAGGGGCTAGGCTAGACTCTCTTTTATAAAATGACCAAGGAGTGAAAAAGACGTTTTCCATGTGTTTTAAGCGTAAACATACGACTAATTAAACTAATTATTACTTTTACTAATTTTATGGTTAACACCTAGTTCACTTCTAAACTACAATTCACATACATGTTGAAGACGTATAAAAAATGGAGAACAACTGGGACAACACCACCACTCCAAAAAGAGAACACACCATGAAGGATACCAACAACACCACCACCAAAACCGAAGAGAAGCACTACCAACACACGAATACCACAACACATTGGAAACAACAACAACAAGCACCACCATCGGCCACCATGTCCAACAAGACCACCACCTACAAAAACAACATAAAGCTACAATCACAAAGGAAACCAAGGAAGAAACACCAACACAACACATGCAGCGTTCGTAAAAATAAAGGAGGAATTGAATCTCGTGTGTAATCTCTCTAGAAGAAAATCAATTATACTTATATTATATGAAAAGAAAATCAATTTTAGGGTATAGTGGAAGAAAGGAGAATCAATTCTCTTAGTATTAGGTGACTATAGAATCGATTCTAGTTGTAAAATGAGATAGGAGAATCGATTCTCCTGGGTATTATATAACAAAGGAATAAGTTTTGTTCCAAAAAGTAAAGAGAAGAGAATGGATTATCTAGCCTTTGAGTTCTCATTTCATGTGTCATGAAACCTCTCCCAACCCAAAATCTCACTCACTGCAAATTGTTATCTCACTAATACACAGGGAAATTTGTAAAAAGGGGTCACTTTGACCAAGAATTTGTAAAAAATAGTCGTTTGAAATTTTATTTGTAAAACTGGGTCGTGTCGTCAGGGGGAGGACGACTTTAAAGGTGAAGTCGTCCTCCCAAAGGCCGGTTTCCACTTTTTTTTTTTAAATGAAGTCATCCGGTTGAAGGCCGGTTTTTGGTTTGACGTTAATGAAGTCGTCTTTGCGGATGACGACTTCATTTTAGTTTTTTTTAACAGTAAATGATAATAAATTGAAATAAAAATAAAAATAAACTTTAATATATTTTTTAAATGATTAAAAATTAAAATACAATAATTTAGTAACTTGAAAATAATGAAACAGTCATCTATGTCTTCTTCTGGGTCTGTTGGGACGTGTTAGTGGTTGTTGTTGTAGTTCATCATCGTCATCGTCATCTTCATCTTGATGACTTTGGACATTTTGAGGAATTTGTTGTGATTGGGAAGGCATTGGCGGAGGATAGAATGGCATTGATGATGAAGATCCTGGATAATAGGCAGATGGTGGTGTCATGGTTGAGGTTCCAAACATATGTGATGGACCAGCACCATAAGTTGACTGATGCGGGAAGAAACCGTATGAGGAAGGGATGTGTTGGAATGAGGTGTTTGATGGGTTGCCAAATTGAGGATATGAATGTCCAAACATTTGACCTTGACCCATAGGGGACTGTCCGAAAAAGGGTTGGTGATGATGCATGAAATCTGGAGAAGACCCAACATGGGCAGTGTAGGGTTGTGAAGCAGGCTGAGAAGGTTTTTGTGATATGTCGTACTGTAAAATAAAGAACATGGGTATTGGCATGAATAAGTATGTATGATAAACAAATGTACTACAAATGTATTATAAATAACCTCATCGTCGAAAGATTCTGATGGAGATATATAGCAGATAGTGTGGTTGATGTACCACTGCATATACGGTGTTTCATCACGCAAATGACCGTTTCCACTGAACGGTGTACCTTGAATGATCCGATTTTGTCGATCATTCCAAATTGCAATCCATTAGTGATGATGCGCCACCCAATCTCTGTCGTTTCTCCCCCTCAAGTCATCCCTGTGAACTTGATCCAGGTTAATCGGCTCAGGCGGAATGTTTTGTCTTAAACCAAATTGACGCATCACCCTATCCGCCTGATGGATTTCTACTATCGCGAAGCAAATTATTGGTACTGTTGCTCTGGACACCGGAGGGATGTCAACCACAATCAATCGACTAACTTCGGGTTGAATGTAAGGCCTCCACAAGAACTGAAACCAAATTGTAGACATTAGTTTTAAACTTTTAAAAACAAAAAACTTGCAATTACCTTAAGTATTACCTGTCTTGTACGTATTTGATCAAATCTCAACCGAAAATCAGTAACTGAAATTGAAGCTGGATTTATCCGATGCGTTACGTTCATCCACCTAAATAAAAATGTTGCAATTTAAAGTTAGTTAAATGACAAGAAAAAAAATAATTTAAAAGTTAGCTTTCTACCTTCTACAGACAGGGAAACCATCCCCATCAGCCACCTCCTGATCACTTAAAGGTTGAAGTGGTGGGGCTATAGAAGTAATCCTTTCCCAAGCCCAACATTGTAACAAAATCATGCATACACCAATATTTTCTTGGCGTAGGTGAATGCCATGATCTAGGCAACGATATAGACAAGCCAAGACTACAGAGCCCCAACTATAATTTCCGACGACATCCAAGTCAGCTAGCCTAAGTAGATACATGACATGTACCCTAGCTGCAGACATGTCTGGCATTAAAATGCTTCCAATCAATGTGAGAATGTACGCTCTCGCATATTGAGCAATAACCTCATTGTTTGCATTGGGTGGAAGCTGTTGGAAAGTAGTGTTTAACCAAGATACTCGAATTGAGTTCCCCCTTATCACCGTCGGTGGTGGAATGACACCTAGATGTTCATGGAAGGTGGCGAATATGTCGTCAAC
>Ga0214544_1010500_pt1 | contig 13575 bp, 9 predicted proteins | sample CNSS3metaG_FD_160074 | JGI IMG/M metagenome (GOLD analysis project Ga0214544, IMG submission 160074) | Root nodule microbial communities from cowpea collected in UCLA plant growth center, Los Angeles, California, USA - CNSS3 | ecosystem: Host-associated > Plants > Roots > Nodule | place: USA...
TGAGAATGTACATGTATGCCCCGTTCCCATCCCTATATCCGTCATGATACTCGTCCCCGTCATGTCATTAAATTATTAAAATATTAATTGTCTATTAAATAACCTTATATCCATATATATATATATGTATATGTATGTATATACATATACACATATATGTATATACATACATATATATATGTATATGTATACATATACATATATGTATACATATACATATATATATGTATACATATATTTATTTGGTATTCTAATTTAAAATTTATATAATTATAATATAATTTATTTCTAAATATTTGATATTTAAGAAACAACACTCCTTTTAATTTTGAATATTTAATAATATTATGTTTCCTTTATCGTAATTTTTTATTATTTTATAAAAATGTATTTTTTTATTACTTTATAAAAATGTATTTTTTTATTATTTTATAAAAATTAATTAATTGATATTGAAACAATAAGAAAATTGGTACAGGTACGGGTACAAGTATAAACCTGTTACACAATGGGGATGGGGATGAAGATGAGGATGAGACAAAAATTTGATACTCATTAAGTTTGGATATGTGGATGAGGATGAATTTTTTCTATGAAGATGAGTATGGGATAGCGAAAGTCATCCCCGTCCCGCCCTGCCCCGCCGCCATCCCTATGAGCATGAATACGAATCTATACATGTTATCTGATGGGGATGGGATACTAATTGGGTATGGAAATGAGATGAGAATGACTTTTTTTCAGATGGATTGGGATAATGAAACTTATCCCCGCATCATGTCATTCCTAGTTACTAAAAATTATTAGTATCTAAAATACTTTCTATTATTAATATAAACAATTACAATATATTTATAAATCAAAGTCTAAATTGGTCTCTAACGTTATATACCAATTTAAATTCTAATTCAAAAACTAATTATATTTTAAATACCAATAATTTTTTATCTCTGAATTTAGTTATTGTTTAATTATTTGATTGTAATATTAGAGACTTATTTAATTATGATTTTTTATTAATAATAAAGACTATTTTAAATACTACTAATTTTTTATCTCTAAATTTGTAATGTTTGTTCATTAACCACGAAAAATTAGACAAATAGTAATAATATTCTCTTTAATACTCGGGGTGTGGGGGGATGGAAGTAATATCTGCTTTAAAATAGTCGGAAATCACAAGTTTTGGTAGGTCTTACTTTATAATTAGGATCTAGTGTCATTAAACACTAAAGTGAGACTTATTGAAAATTGTAATTGTAATTTGTAATAGATTACAATCGATAATGGAGAAATTGGTGTTAGCATTTATTAAGACATTATAGTGTTAATCAATATAATTTTTAAAATAATTATTATAAAAGTTAAAACAAAATTATTATGCATGCTATGAGTGCTTAAAGTATATACATAAAATGCATTTAAGAAAAAGAGCAATTTTCCAATGCAACATACCTGGGTTAAGAGCATAGAATCTTATGGAGGCCCAACCATTGTTAGGCACTAGTACTGTATTGACAAGAGGAGGATCATGGAGATTGTAGTTCAATGGGTCCTTCTCTTTGTCAAAATTCCCAATCCCATATCCAACAGCAAAGAGACTTATTCCATGGACATGAATTGGATGATCTATCCCAGTAACCAAGTTTGTCCCTTGAAAAACAAGTTCCACTGTTGAACCATATTTAATAACTGCAACCTTGGTTCCTCTCTTTGGTATCTGAAGGACCAGAGGCAAATACTCTGCAGTATAGTCAAATTCCAATGGTGGAAATCTGGGAAACCCCCTATCATACACCCCATTGATGTGATAGTAATAAGCTTCTAGGATGTCAAATCTGGGGGTAACGAAGCTTATGTTGTTCATGCTAGAGGCTAAACGTGTTCCATTTGGTCCTGCACAGGTTTGGTCTTCAAGGCATGGAAGTGTGTTGATTGAAAGGGTGGATAGAATATGAGTGGTGATATCTTTAGGGACTTCAAAAGGGTATGTTTCAGTTAAGCCCTTGAGGCTAACATAGTAGTCCAAAGCTGCTTTTGTGTCATTATAGTAAGGTAAATAAGGTAATGGAGGAGATTTTGTTGGGGCATGATTCTCCATGTAGTGTACTCTTGCTGTTGTTGTGGCATTGTTAAAGGGAACTCCAAATGCACTTGAATATGCCCTTGCAGCCATGTAGTAGTCACTAGGTTTTTGGTTTGCATGCAATAATGCATCCACTGTTTGCCCTGGAGTTATGACTATGTAGTCTCTTATCAGTGGCTTAGTGTAGCCACTATCAGCACCAACTACTGTGAGATTGTGCTTTGCAACCGAGAAAAAGAGATTCAGATTCATTGCAGCATTGACAATGCGCAGAAAATAAGTCTTGCCATGGTGTACATTTAACTTGAATGTTTCTGAAATTCAATCAAGAAATATTATAGTAATTGTATTGATTTTCTAATTGAAATGATGAGAAGTCTTACATCGATTAAAAATAAACCAATTTACAGTATATAACTGGACTTTAAGCTTAACTCAACGTTACAAAACTGACTTATCAAATGATGTTTGAACTCACTTATATACTGTATATTGGTTTTATCTCCGGTGAACGTAATACTTCTACCAAAAACCATGTATATAATTCAATCCACTATTTTGTCATGTACAAGTTACTCCATTTCATTGAATCTGTTCCTCAAATTTATCTAATATCATGACAAATTTGGTTTTGAAATTTGGTCAGTGAAGGCAGAACTAATTTGTTATAATGTCACATTGAGACATTAAATTGCATAAACACAAACTGTCATGGACTACATTAATTCATCAACTTTTGGGACTAAACTGTATATTTAATCCTAGTTTTTTCTTCTTCCTTTTTTTTTTCCTTTAGAGTAAACATATGATTATGTCATTGTAAGATAAAATCTTGATGTCTACCTGACTTTGAGCAAGGAAAAAAGTCACCAGGTTGACCATTTATGGTGATTGCATCAGATGTATTTGGGGTTCCTCCAGAGCTTATAAACTCTTCATAGACATCTTGGACTTGACTCTTCCACCATTCTCCTATGTACACAAAAGTAAACAAGTGAAGACAAATTCTTAAAAGGGTAAAAGGAATACAGTAAAAGATTTTCATACCTAATACTATGGCCACTTCTGCATCAGGTGTGGGAAAATGGTAGGATTCACCCTCTTTTGGATATATAAAGATAGGTCCATGAACTGTGGCTCTTTCCCAGTCACTATGAGCATGCCACCATAGGGTCCCTTCCTCATAAGAAAAAATCAACTTCTGCCTGAATTTTCCTCCTGGTTTTATGGGACACTGAGTGATGTATTCAGGGCCATCTGACCATGGATTCCTTGGTTGCTTCACTCCATGCCTGCCCTCACATCAATTACAATATTCTCTAAAACTAATCTCTTTCTTATTGTTCCATGGTAAAACATGTTCTAATTCTCCAATTTTCAATCCAAACTAGTCTTAGTTCTTATATTTTAGAAACAATTATCTGGGGTTCTCCTATTCTTTATAATCTGTGAATTCATTCATCACTTTAGTATTTTGAGTTTCATAAAAAGGTTCCCATTTATAAAAACCATGAGGATTCAACCAGGACAAATTTTGACAGAAAATGAAGGGACTTATAAAACAGATTACTCTCTTTTTCTTTACAAATATCATCAAAGCTTCTATGGTTATGAAATCCATACCAGTGCAAGGTGATGTTGGAATTCCCCTTGTTGTGAACATTCACATATATCGTTTCACCATGGTAGGCTCTAATAGTTGGCCCTGGAAATTCTCCATTCACTGTCAATATGGGTTTCGTGCTGCAGAGTCTTCTATAAAGAGCTTCTTTGACCTGCAACATTTATCAAACTAGTTACATGCATAACAGTGAGCCATGAACTAATATATAAAAGTAGGTAGTAAAGTAACACTGCAAGTACTTCAAGGGAACAGAACACTACTCATGATCATACAATCTCATGCAACAAGAGTTGGAAGACAATCTAACAGAAAATGAAAAAAAATGAAGAATTTGGATGATGAAAAGCCAGATAATGGTTTAGGATGTCACAAACTCACAACAAATTGGTATTCAGTCAGTCTTTTGCAGTTGATTCCAACTAAGAAAAAACACAGCAAAGTTTGAAGGAAGATAATTTTCCTGCTAAGCCACATTTTTTCATGAGATGAAATGCTTATTTTGCAGCATTTGTGAGGGAAAATTTATATCAGCATTTGGAATAGAGAGAGAGAGATTTTAATAGAAAAAATTGTATGTTGAGGAGCCTTAATCAGTGTTATTAAGTATGATATGACTTCATATCTCTAATCTTTATCATTAAATATATGATTTGAGTTCACTTGCAATGGCTTACAAAGAGAAGATTTGGTGAAGAGAGTGAAGAGGGATGCTTCAACGAATTATACTAGTTTTGTGCATATTTGGATCATAATGCGTTATTAGGTGAAGTTGTTTTCTAAGAAAATTTTGGAAAAATGATAGTAAGATTGGAATATTTAATACTTATCATACACGGATACGATCAAATACCGTATCCTATACGCATACGTCCTCTGTCTAGAAACTTTCTCAAATTATATATGCTCTATTTGAAAAAGTACACTACAAGGGAGATATATGCATTATTCTGTTTTTTTCTTCTTATGTTTATTTAGCTACTTCAAATTATTTTTTAATTTCTTGTTTTTGAAAATGTATAGTAAGTGATCATTATCACTACAAAAGATTTGGAATGAGATTATTAGTTTCTTTAAGGAATATATGTACAAATTCTCAGTAATAATTAAAAATGAGGGATCAAAATAATATAAAAAATTGCAAATTAAGTATTTTAAATACCGTATAGCATCATATGAAAAATAGATTTGTGAGGTAAAAAAAGGTGCTCTTTTGTAAAAGAAAATTTAAGAAATTACTCTTTCTTATGTTTGAAAAAGTTCAGCTAGAAAACAAAACGAATATAACTCAGAAACTTTAGCAAATTAAGGAAACAAATGTCATTATAGAAAATAAAGCTCATTATCGATCATTAATTGTTGATTAGTGTATTTTGTCTAATGTTCATCATAATTTCCACTACAAAAGAAGAAACATTTTTAGATGCTATTTCCACTGGATGCAGAATCGTGAAAATAATTACAATTGAATTCAATTAACTTTTCAAGTGACATTTAGACATTTTGATTTCTTTACTCAATCAATTCATACCCTTTTGACATCAAATTTCATCTTTAATCAATAAGTTTTGAACTTTGTTTATATCCCATTTTTGTTACCTTTCAGATAAAACTCAACAATAACCATGTTCCATGTTTCTATTTTTATTAAAAACTACAAGTCCTAAATGATCATAACTTCAAAACTTCATCAAATGAGGTAATGCCTGCTTCAATTAATTAGCTGAATACAAACACAGTCAAGTAACACTTCATGATATGTCAAAATCAAAGTAGTTGTTGGTATTTATTGACAATTTATGATTTGTCAAAATCAAATTAGTTCAACTAGGGTGGTGGATTTTTCTTATATAAGGCAAAGTTCAACAAATGTGAGGCATTGTAGTTTCATAACCAAATGGAAAAGATCCCATCCCACACTATATTATTACTATGAAAATCAATCCATTGGGAGTCACAAATCCTAATATTTTTGTTTATAAGAAAATTTACAATTACCCTATTATAGTTATGTTTTTAAAAGACACATCGGATGGTTGAAGGAAAAAAAATGTATTTAAACGATTCATAGTTTCAATCCTTAAGTTGTAAAAGAATATTAAGTGTATCAAAATAAGTCCTCAAACAAGGACAACAAATCCTCAAACAAGGACTAAGAAAATTTTCATTTTCATGGTAATAATCTTTCAACCTCAAATTCATTGAAATATTGTCTACTTTAAAGTTTAAACTCTTATCATAATTTAGTATTTAAAAAATGTTTTAAGAAGATGAGAGAATAAAAATATATTTAAAGTATCGTCGGGTTTGACTCTAAAGAAAGTATGATTATTGGATATAATAGAACAATTTATATTATATAATTAGTTACCAGTCATGTAAAAGTCGTTTGACACATATGTTAAATAAGTTACTAACTTATTTGACTAAATTTCAAGTGTTTAACAAATGAACTGTTCTATTGACTTGTAACTATAAATTAGTTCCATTAATTATAACCTAGAATTTTTCTTCCCTACCCTTTCTAAAATCGTTTTCATGTTCCCGTATATTCTTTTTCAATTTTGTTTTTCCTATAAATTGTAAAAGTAGACTTTTTACTTCTGCTTCTCCCCTTTCGGGAAATGCTTCTCAAGTTCATCTTTTGACTGTGGTTTCTAATATTACAAAGAGTCGAAAAAACAAACTCTTATCTTTCAAGTTTTCCCCTCTTTCTCTGTTTCTTACAGTTTTATAATTAGAAAGCAAATATAACTCTTCTACAAGTATTCTAAACTTTAGTTTTATTCTAATTAATTATTGAATTTCATATCATATATAAGTATACAGTCTTTAAATAGTTTCCTTAAACTAAATTTTATTCTAATTCATCATTTCCATTAAGAAATATTTTATAGTTTAAACGTCATTCATTCATCAATGTTTTTCTTACCCTTTTGTTGCAATTAATTTGGTCATTTATGTGCAATCTTGAAACCACCTTACTCATCATGCAAACACATGACCATTTATTTCAACTACAAAGAAGATGTTGCATTTTAAGAAGACCTAACGTTTGTACTTTGGTCATGCAGTTTGGTGGACACTTTTCCATTGAGAAAATTTCCTTTGCCTTTCTTTGTCATTATATCCCCTAAGACGTCCCAATCTTTCCAAAGTTTCTCAATAAAGTAACTATAACTAACTTGACAATTAGTTTGATAAAATTTAAGAAGCTAATAGAATGGATCACTCAGCTCTAGATCAAGGTATGAAAAATAAATTTATCTTTTTCTTCCACCATCCCATGATTAATATATGCATAGCATACTAATTGAAAAAAATCAAAATATCCTCCTTGATAATAAAATTTTACTTTTATCTAGAGGTGTCAATTTGGCCCAGCCCACTGGACTTGGCCTTGACCCATGTGGGCTAGGGCCAAAAAAGCCCACATTGAAAAACAAAATTCATCAAAGAAGTTCGCGGGGTCAAAAACCCCACAAAAGCCCTGTAGTTCAAGGCAAACCCACGGGCTTTCATCTTCAACATGAAAAATATATTATTTTTTAAAATACATTATTATTTGTGGGACGAGCCCAACGACCAGGACAAGTAGGACGACTTGGAAGGGCTCAACGACCCAGACAGGTCTGACGACCCGAACGAGCCTGAGGATCCGAACGGACACGACTATCCGGTCTGGCCCGACGATCAATACGGGCCAAACGACCCTGACCAGCATGACGACACGGACGGGCACGACGATCGTGACAGGCTTGACGATTCAGACTGCCCCAACGATTCAGACGAGACCAACGACCCGAACAAGCGTGACGACCTGGACGAGCCCGATGAACCAAACAAGGTCGATGACCAAGATGAGTCTGATGACCAGAACGTGCCCAACGAGCCGAACGAACCCGACGATCTGGAAGGGCCGAACGACCTGGAGAATCCCGACAAGTTAGACGGGCCCTACGACCTTGATAGGCCAAATGACCTGGACAAGCCCTTCCAAACTGTCGGGTTCGTTTAGGTTGTCGGGCAAATTCGGATCATCGGGCTAGTCTGGATCGTTGGACCCATCTAGATAATCGGGCCCGTATAGGCCGTTGGGCCTATTCAGATCATCGGGCATGTCTGGATCGTCAGGCCTGTTCGAGTCGTCAAAACCGTTTGGGTCGTCAGGCCCGTTTGGGTCTTAATTCTTGTCTAGTTTGTTTAGCAGATCCGGTTCGTCAGACTTGTTCGAGTCGTTGTGCCCGTCGGGCTTGTTTGTCGCGTTGTGTCTATCCGACTTGTCAGGCTTGTCTGTTTCATCTGGTCAATCCAGCACGTCGATACCGTCGAGGTCATTGGGGTCGTCCGGTCCGTCCAGATCGATGTGCTTGTCTAGGTCGTCGTGTCCGTCCAGATCGTCATGCCCATCCGGGTCGTCGTGTCGTTTCGAATCATCGAGCCTGTTCGGGTTGTCGAGTCCGTTCGTGTTTTTGGGTCAATCCGTGTCGTTCAGATCGTCGAGCTCGTTCGGATTGTCACACTCGTTCAGGTTATCGTGCTTGTCTGGGTCGTCAGGCCCGTCTAGGTTATCAGGCCCATCTAGGTCATCAGGCACGTCTAGGTCTTCAGGCCCGTCTAATTTGTTAGGCTGGTTCAGGTCTTCGGGCCCATTTGGGGCTTTGGACTCGTTCAGGTGATCGGGCCCGTTTGGCTCGTCGGGCGTGTCTAGGTCTTCGAACCGATTCGGGTCGCTCGACTTGATTTTTGACTCTGGTTTAATGTAATATTATTTGGGGAGTCTAACCCACTTTAGCCATAACCCTAACACACTAGAGAGGGGGCTTTAGGGGCTGGGTGTAATATCCCGACTGGATATTACTAATTTAAATAATTAAAATAGGAAATAAGTATAAATCGCATTTATGATAATTCATTTTCCCAAAACGCGTGAAAATTTAAAAGATTTATTATATCGCAATAAACCAAAATCCACAAACTATAATTGTCGATTACAAATTCCGAGTCTGGTAAGATAACTGTTTACAAAATGTTTAAAATCCATAAAACAAGAAAATATCATAAAGGCTTTTCCCCAAACTAGCCCCTCTCCAAAAATATGTTTCACCAGCAACACCTGCAACATCATCTGCTCTCATGTAATGTATTACACGATCATCACCAAACACAATCTGATAAGGTGAGCTCAACAGAATAAAAGTGCACTACACAAAATAATAAATAATCATTCAATATTCCAACACTTCTAACACTCCCAAGTCTCATCACATAGTATACTATTCTCTCATAACCAACTAGTTTCCTTTCCTGCGCCCCAACACCTCTTGGAAAGAACAATCAACAACCCTTACCTGTTCACCAAAACTCGGTAAGAGCATTACTTTTCTTAGGACTTACAAGCAACCACCCTTGTCTGCTCACCAAAACCCGGTAAGAGCACAACCCTTACCTGTTCACCAAAACCCGGTAAGAGCGTTGTTTTTCCTAACACTCACAAGCCACAACCCTTAATCCTTGACCTCCAAATCTTCCACTAGATGCCTCTTGATTCTACACCCTTTGATGATTACATTGATCGATCCTTGCTTCCACGAGTGTCTACTCGCCCCTTTGACTACAGGCTACCACCTAATAGTCCACACACGAGAATAAATTTGCCACGGCCACGATCAGCGACACCAAGTGGAGTTCCCCAATATGAACCGCAGTCCGTATTTGTCCCAAGACTACCAAACTCGTCGGATAACACCGAGGAGGGCAATCTTCCGGAACCCATTCGTACAAGCCACGATCTCGCACATTCCACTGGACTTCCAAAACCACCAAGCTATAACCTCGAGTGGCCACGTGTTATCCCAATACAAGTTGCATTCGTAATTGGGCCCCCAGCAAAGCATCGATCAAAACCTCCATCCAAAGATGTGTAGAATCCCTCGCGTAATCCATCACTACATCCAAAATCGCCTAGCACAACACCCACTTCGCTAGGTTAACTCGCGTTCTAGACCGTGGCAGACTACTTGGCGCCGCCGGGCGCCAACCCACTAGATTTTGGTCTAGGCCAAATTCTACAACACACCGCCTGGTGGGATCACTTCCGTCGCCAAGCGCCAACTCTCGGATTTTACTCCAGAGTTTACTTTGTGACCTATCTCTTACCGATTTACATCGTTCCACCAAACGTCACACCAATAACTGGTTATTTATTGGTATTGGCACTCTAGAATAGGTTCAAATGAACCTATTTACACAAGACACTCAATTCATGCAAAACATACATCCATGACAAGTAAATACACTTTCATATCTTTAAGTTGAACTCAAATACACAATATCACATGGCGATACATAAAACACAACCATATCATTGCTTTCACACAACCATGTTCCATGTTTCTATTTTTATTAAAAACTACAAGTCCTAAATGATCATAGCTTCAAAACTTCATCAAATGAGGTAATGCCTGCTTCAATTAATTAGCCGAATACAAACACAGTCAAGTAACACTTCATGATATGTCAAAATCAAAGTAGTTGTTGGTATTTATTGACAATTTATGATTTATCAAAATCAAATTAGTTCAACTAGGGTGGTGGATTTTCCTTATATAAGGCAAAGTTCAACAAATGTGAGGCATTGTAGTTTCATAACCAAATGGAAAAGATCCCACAGTATATTATTACTATGAAAATTTGGGAGTCACAGATCCTAAGATTTTTGTTTATATGAAAATTTACAATTACCCTTTATATATATATATATATATATATATATATATATATATATATATATATGAGTTAGTGATATATTAAGAAAAAAAGAATTCTAGGTTTATTATTCTTTGTTCGTGTTTTAACTTCAATTCACATCCATTGAAATAGTATCATTAAAATCGATCATTATATTTGAGGTATTATTCACATTGAAGTCTAGAATACCTATTACAATTTTGTTTTTAAAAGACGTATTGTATGATTAAAGGAGAAAAATGTATATAAATGGCTTTTAGTTTCAACTCTTAAGTCATGGAGAAATATTAGGTGTATCAAAATAAGTCTTCAAGCAAGGACTAAGGAAGTTTTCATTCTCATAAAATGGTATCAATCTTTCAATCTCAAGTTCATTAAAATATTGTCTGTTTTAAAGTTTGAAATTCTTATCACGGTTTTATATTTAAAAGATATTTCAAGAAGACGGAGAATAAAAATAGTATCATTGTCTTCAACTCTTAGGGAAGATATGATTATTGGATGTAATGCAACAATTTCTTATTTTATAATTAGTTACTAGTCATGTCAAAATCATTTGACACATAAGTTAAATAAGTTACTAACGTATTTGACTAAATTTTAAGTGTTTAACAAATGAACTGTTCTATTGACTTGTAACTATAAATTAGTTCCATTAATTATAACTTAGAAATTTTCTTCCCTAACCTTTCTAAAATAATTTTCATGTTCCCGTATATTCTTTTTCAATTTTGTTTTTCCTATAATTTGTAAAAGTAGACTTTTTACTTCTGCTTCTCCCCTTTCGGGAAATGCTTCTCAAGTTCATCTTTTGACTGTGGTTTCTAATATTACAAAGAGTCGAAAAAACAAACTCTTATCTTTCAATTTTTCCCCTCTTTCTCTCTTTCTTACAGTTTTATAATTAGAAAGCAAATATAACTCTTCTACAAGTATGCTAAACTTTAGTTTTATTCTAATTAATTGTTGAATTTCATATCATTTATAAGTATACAGTCTTTAAATAGTTTCCTTAAACTAAATTGGCTTATATACTTTTTTCGTCCTCATTTTCGTAGTGTTTGTTGCGGATGGTCCTTATTTTTACCAAATATTTAAAATGGTCTTTATTTTCGTAGTGTTTGTTACGGATGGTCCTCTTTTTCACCAAATGTTTAAAATGGTCCTCATTTTTGCAATTCGTGTTTAATTTAGTTCTTTTCTGTGACGCCGTTTATACCCCAATACAATGTAATACAATACACATAATATACCCCAATACAATGTAATAATACAAACAGTGCCACATGTACATTGCTCCATTACTAATTTAAACGGCGTCACAGACAATGATTAAATTAAACATGAATTGCAAAAATGAGGACCAACAGAACATGACTAAATTAAACACGAATTGCAAAAATGAGGACCATTTTAAATATTTGGTGAAAATGAGGACCATCTGTAACAAACACTGCGAAAAGGAAGACCATTTTTAACATTTGGTAAAAATGAGGACCATCCGCAACAAACACTATGAAAATGAGAACGAAAAAGGTATTTAAGCCAACTAAATTTTATTCTAATTCATCATTTCCATTAAGAAATATTTTATAGTTTAAACGTCATTCATTCATTAATGTTTTTCTTACCCTTTTGTTGCAATTAATTTGGTCATTTATGTGCAATCTTGAAACCACCTTACTCATCATGCAAACACATGACCATTTATTTCAACTACAAAGAAGATGTTGCATTTTAAGAAGACCTAACGTTTGTACTTTGGTCATGCAGTTTGGTGGACACTTTTCCATTGGGAAAATTTCCTTTGCCTTTCTTTGTCATTATATCCCCTAAGACGTCCCAATCTTTCCAAAGTTTCTCAATAAAGTAACTATAAGCTTTATGCTAACTTGTCAATTAGTTTCATAAAATTTAAGAAGCTAATAGAATGGGTCACTCAGCTCTAGATCAAGGTATGAAAAATAAATTTATCTTTTTCTTCCACCATCCCATGATTAATATATGCATATCATATTAATTGGAAAAATCAAAATATCGTCCTTGATATAAAATGTTACTTTTGTTTTGTCACTATTCTAACTGTACCTACCCGATCTTTATTGTCAAGGCCCAATTTGCAAGGATACAATGATGATATTCATATGATATTAGGGTAATCTTGTAATGTATATTTTATGAGATATTTGATATTGATAATGTGATATTCACATAATTTAAGTATGATTACATCATACAATGTTTTATAAATAAATAATTTTATTGACTAAAAATTGGAAGTCATTATAATGATCAATTCAGATACCAATTTACAAAATAAAAAAATATTGGTTACTAAAATAGTTACTATTATGAATAAAAAATTATAATTGGTCGATGAATTGGTCACTAATTAATTAGAGACTAATTTAGAAACCAATTCCTTTCGTAACAACAACCTTGGTAATAATGTTTAGTGACCAAATTCTTTTGGTAGCTAAAACCTTGCTAGTTGAATTTTAGAAACCAATTATATTTTTTTATTTATAATAGTGACTATTTTAGTAACCTCTAATTTTTTTATTTTGTAAATTGGTATCTAAATTGGTCTAACAACTTCTGGTCAATAAAATTGATTGTTTTGAAATTCACTAAAATCAGATGTTCAATTGCATGAAGAAAGCTATATACATGTAAAAGAATTCCTTTGATAAATTGTTAGCATAAAGTTCTTCATTCTGATCATTGGGATCATCAATCAGATATCTGAGGTTAGAGAAATCGGTCTCGTATTGTTGCTCTATTTTGGGTTTCCCTTTCTTTGTTCTTCATATTTGAGAGCATTAGTGTTTTGGTGTATTGACTGGCACTTGATTTTGCTTTTGATTTTACTTTCTTGTACTCATATTCAGTGGCGGAACTTGACCAAAAATTGTAGGGGTACCAAATTATATTTGTTATATATAATTTTTTTTAATTAAAAAATAATAATTTCTTTTAATTAAAAAAAATTAATTTTTTTACATCATTTTTTTTATTCAAAATAAGCATTCATGACAATAGAATCTAAACAATATAACAATAATATATATGAAAGAGTAACATAAAGTTTATCATCAACAATAATATAAAACAAAAG
>Ga0214544_1010503_pt1 | contig 13569 bp, 3 predicted proteins | sample CNSS3metaG_FD_160074 | JGI IMG/M metagenome (GOLD analysis project Ga0214544, IMG submission 160074) | Root nodule microbial communities from cowpea collected in UCLA plant growth center, Los Angeles, California, USA - CNSS3 | ecosystem: Host-associated > Plants > Roots > Nodule | place: USA...
TATATATATATATATATATATATATATTGTAACTCATATAGTGGTTCTAGAAAACAATTTCTTTATTTTATTATTTATTACTTATATATGTTTAGAAGTTTGTAGTTTTTATACTTTTAAAATTTTATATAACCATTTTTTTTTTAATTTTATACTATTTGATAATAATATAGCTAATGGCTTTTAAAAAAATTCTTATCTTTTCTTACATTTTTATACAATTATATATTATTTATATATTCTTAATTCTCAGATGTTTATTAAGAATTTAATTAATGAACAAAAATAATATTTTTATTTCTTATATAAAATAATTTTCATTTTGAATTGTTTAGAAAATTTATTATTAAAACTTATTTATTTTAAAAAATAAATATGTATATTTTTAATTTTAATTTACTTATCAAATTATTAAAAAATATTATTATATAATTTTAATAATGTATACAATTTATACGTATAAAATTAAAAATGCTTATACAACCACCAAAATCACTTCTTTTTTTTCTGCGGATTGCTTCACTCTAAACTTTTTTTCGTGTCAATGGTAATTTCTTTTAAGAATGTACTCCATCACTCAATCTCAGTGTACAACTTCAAAGACACCCTCCCTCCAGCTTCACTCAATTACCACGTCACATGACTTAAATTACAAATACCAAATTTAAGTTTATTTATTTAATTAATAAATGAGGTCTCAAAATATATTTTGTGAGTTGAAAATGGAATATTTGTCTGTTCAACTCGTTCACATTACAAATACGAGGAATCTAACACGGTAGAGATTTCTTGATTAGACGTTTTCCAGAGGCTACTTTTTATGATATACACTAATTTTCAAACCTTTATTTTTATTGTACCATATTTCCAAAATAAAAAATTTAATGTTTACTTTAATGTTAACAATTTTGAAACAAACAAAAAACCTTATCATAAATAAAAAATGTTAAATAACTAAATTTCGAACCTAAGTTTCAAAATTTTACAAAATTTCAAATGTATATTCTACAAATCAATATTTAAACAATAAAGAAGGGAAATGAAGAGAAAATAATAGGGATAAAAAAAAAATCTTCATTGACTTATTTCCTCACGATTTCTTTCTTACATTCCTGTAAACTTGAACATCTTTCGTTCATTTTGAAACAAGTTTTCCAAAAAGTATACTTTTACTTGCTGAAAAGTCCATTTCAAAATAAAGGGTCAATAAAGAAACTCACATAGCCCATTTATTGAGCCCACTTGAACCTTGCAATACTATTTTATATTTTCTGGGTGCTTCTTTACGCACCTCTATATATTTAAAAGTTATAATTTTATCCTTATTTTTTAATCTCAAGTTTTATAATATAAAATTTGAAAATATTTTGAAATAAAAATATTTTATTGTGAATCGTACAATTTAAAATATATTTTTTATTTTTCCTTTTGAATTGTATCTTGTACTGGCCATGATATGGGTCGGGTCCGATCCAATACTCGTTTTCAGATCGGGCCTAGGTCAATTAAAGTCTGAAGCGCGCTATTTTCTATTAGGTTAGGCCATTTTTATATTCCGCTTTCGGTCCATCATGATAGTACTACTTCTAGCCACCCCGAAATCTTTAAGCCCAAATATCCATTGATCCAATTCGGCAATTGCTTTGTATACCACAAAAAGGTTAGATAAGAATTGGGTTTGCATATCCGTAACCCGTACAAATTTTATTCCAACTTTTTCTTACATAAATTACTAAGGTCAAATTCAGTTTTCCTTATAGTCATCAACATAGCAATGTTTGATACAGCGTACTTAAAATCTCAAATACGACTTCTTGGAGTTTCCAAACACGCGGTAAACTAAACGCGCGTTTTGAAATGGCCCTGTTTGCACAATAAGTTCCATCTAAAAGCGTATCTACAACGACATTTTGATTTTGAAAGAAGAATTTGGATTATGTATTCATCCAGTTTTGACCAAGCCAAACCCATGCACAGTCACTCACATAAGTGTTGAAATTGACTTTAACCAGCATGTGCTCAAATTGACTTTAACAAACCCTGTCACTCAACAATTATTTCCAACTAAACACTCTCAATTTATTTCATTTTTAATCGTTTTCTCTTCCACCGATGCTTTGACTCAAAACACGGATTCAGACTCAATAATTCTACCTCTAACTTCTATAATCAGACATACTGCATTCAAAAGCATTTCATAATTTGGACGATTATATATAAATAAGTTTTTTAATTTATAAAAAAATTAATCATATTTGGTCATATGAGTTTTATGACAATCATTCTTTTTCTTTTAAATTAGGGTGCTTTTATCATTTAAAGTATCTGTTTGAAGGATTAATATCTGCTAATAACTATTTTTTTATATGTACAATGAAAATTAAATATTCCACAACATATTAAAAAAAAAAATGATCCGTCAATCCTCTCATATGATGTGATACAATGAAAATACTTTTACAACTTGATATTTCTAGACTGCGTAATAATTTTTCATATCATTCCATACAAAAATAAATATTAATTAGGTAATTTAAAATCTAATTCAATTTTATAAAATCACTTATAAAAAATGTTTGCACCTGGTAATATATAATAAAATTATTTTATCTTTTATAAACGCGAGACATAAAAAAAAAAACATTTTGATATTCCATGTCACGATAAATCTAGTGTGAAAGAATTACATGCTTTTGACTCTCGTTTATCGGTAGCAGCTCTTGTAGACTGCTTTCTCTTGGTGCCATTCTTATTTTTCACCTGGCTTAATTATTGCATTTACATGCAATAGAACTAGTGTTCTAAAACATTCTAGAACCAAAAGATTAGTTGAAAGATTTAGTTGTTTGAACAAGACATTCAGAAGTCAATGTTGTAATTCTGGTGCAACCTGTGTTATTTGCTTAATTATTTGTTTTAGAGGATGCAAAGCAGCACCGGATTAGACGGTATTAATGTAAGGTGGTCCTGTATTACAATTATTTTCTTTATGCATTTAAGTTGACCTTTCATTTATTTCAGTTAAATGTGAGTTTAACATAATTGCCCAGAATGAAAATATATTGGGTGAAGGATGTGGAAGTAACGAACTGATAAAAAAGGTGTCAAACATCTACGTTTCCACTTGTCCACTATCACATGTCATATCCACAACTTCTAATCTCTCTTTCACTACCACAACATTTATTTACGAAATTTATAATAATTAATATATTAAGTAAAAACCTATTTCAGTTTTAATTTTTTTTAATATTATTGAATACTCAAAAAATCATAATTTGTTTAATAAAATTCAAAACTTTTAATGAAGATAATAATATGAAAGATGCAATGTCATTATTTCTGTCAAAATAAGAGTGGAGGTTTTGGTGTGACCTGTGAGAGACAGTGACCTGATACGAGGGCAATTTCCTTTGAATTTCAACGCAGCAAAACCATATCAACGGGAATGTATAAATTATCCTTCAAGGCAAACCACGAAAATACTGAAATTTGCTTCTGAAAGTATATATAAATACACCTTTATAAACAAAATCGATTTTTTTTCGTTTAATTTTTATCTAAAGGTCGTGTTTTTTATATATGATTTGGGGTTTATATATTTTGTGTTTAGAAAAATACTTGATTAGAAATATGTTTTTAGTGTAAATTAAATTAGTTATATTTGAGAGATTGTAGTTCCATATGGTTATATGATATTAGTCTTACACATATAAGATCTTAGACATAATTTTAACTCTAAAACTTTAAGACAATGTTGTTATGGATCTTTATTTTTATATAATGTTTAACTTTGTCTATTCTATCTAATGTAAAACTTTTAACTCTTTTTAACTCACGTTTGAAATATTCCTGTGTTTACAAACATGATTTTATTTGAATGTGGACGAGAATAATGGTTGATTATGTAATTTTGATTTTGAATTGACCGAAATTGAATTTCATAAATTTTGCAAATACTCGGTAATATGGGGCCAGTCTGATCTGGACTAACATAACACAACAAAATCTGTATTGGACCGGTTTCGTTTTTTAATTGGTTTGCAAAATTTTCATTCTAACTCCACGTAAGCTAACAGACCATCTTGGTCTACTTTAAAAAAAATAAAAAATTAATATCAAATGAATCTACTTAAAGAAAAAAACAAATATATATAATTTAAAATTTCAAGTCGTATAATTGAATTTAAATTTAAATTTTCGGGTATAATGATTTTATATATAGAAATATAAACTATAATATATGTATGTTTAAGAAAACATCACTTCAATTTTTAAATATAATTACTATTGTTTAAATGAGTCAGTCCATGGACCTAAGTTTATTTAGTTAGCAGGTTAAACGAGTCAAATAAAAAATAATAATCTGATTCAATTTAAGTTACAGTTTTTCTCATTAATATGCTTTGTGAAATTTTCAAGGAAACTGAACTTATTTTGACAATTGTATGCGTAAAAAGTTGTGTCAACTTTTAAATGAGACGAAAGATAAACAATATAAAAATAATAAAAATCAGACCCTTATAAGTATTTTTTTCTTTTTACTTTCTTTAATATTTTATTATATTTATTAAATAATCTTTTGTGCTTTAAGTTAAAAAGAAAATATGTGAGATTTTTCATCGAATCAAAAGATTCGGTAAGCACATATAAAAAATCAGTACATTACTTCCACCCAAATATTTAAAACTATTTAAAATTCTGAATATATGGATATTATATTTATATATTAGTCATTTTCTTTTCCAATTTTATCTTACGTGAAACTTTCAATTCATCTTAAACTTTTAACAAATACTTTAAATTCATATTACAGTTTTACTTAACATATTAAAAATTTGGTTCAATAATATTTAAGCTTAATTGAAAAAATTCAATTCAATTTATACCGGAGTCTGTCAAAAATAATCAAATCATGTATTCTGAATACAAAAATTATATAAGCCCTAAACGAACTTTTATAAACTTAATTTGTATAATACAAATAAAAATTAAAATCATACTTGAGAAAATGTTTTTTTTTTTCTTGAAGAAATCGTGATTTGGAATTCGATTTGTCCATTTACGTAAAAAAATAAAAAATAACAAGTTTCATAATCTGTAATTAAATGACACCGGTTTATGCTTTAGTCTATTCCTACAATATCAAAGGCCAAATACAAATTAATAGCTACAAGATACGGTGAGATAAGTTTCTTTAAAGAATATTTGACCAATTAAAATAAATGAACCATAAGTGGTTCAAATTAAATTTAGTGAATCACTTATTCTGACAACCGTGTTTTTTATGAAAACCTTTGGAAAATTAAAAATTCCGAAAAGACTAAATATGAAGGTCTGAGTGCAAGGAGAAAACTTAAGTATTTTTTTTTCTTTAATTCTCTAATTAAATTAGTAGTTCCAATTGGAATCAAACAACAACGCAACGAACACTTAATTGGTGAATTTAAATTTTTGCCTAAGCAGAATTTCCAGAAACTGTGGGAGAGTATTGTGCAATTTAATGTTTAATTTTGAAAGGTGAAAGAGAAGAGAATGACAATGACAATCAACCAGTTTCTTAAAAATTATTAGCCTCCCTCCCACCTGTGACCTGTATCATAAAGGCTTTTTATCTCAGAAGGCATTACTTAATACTTGTGACACACTTGGAAAGGCTAGACTGTGGGACCAAACTATATATAACATAGTTCAATCTCATAGTATTTTAAATTTTTTAAAAATATTTTAAAACTTTCAAATTAATGGTCACCTATCATAGTATTGTTAGGGATGTCAAAACAGGTCAGGCCCGCCGAATATGTACACCAGCCCGTCAGAAAAATGACGAATTTGATTAAAATTTTCAACCCATCAATCCATTGTGGTCTAATCTGTCTAATCCGTCTAATTGGCGTGAGTCCACCTTGAGTCATCAACCTGTTTTTTTCTTTTCAATTTTTTTATGTTTAAAAATTAAAAAGTTAATATTATATAAACAAATGTAAATATATGTATATATAATTTATAAATAAAAATTAAAAAAGTTAAAAGAAAATTAAAAATATTTAAAAAAATAAAAATAAATAAATAAATTAAAAATGACTGACTAATCTAACTTGATCGTTTTTTTTGCAATAAAGATGAACGGACTAAAACGGGTCGAACTGACCGTTTTGCCACAACTAAGATCACTTCTAAATATTTTAAAAACACAATAAAAGAACAACTAAAAAAATTTAATAATTAATTGAAATTTCCTGATAATCATGCTAAGTTTAATCAATTGTTTCTCTCGATATTTTTTTAATATATTTTAAGTTTTCAAAATTAATAATAATTATGATATTTTAAAAATACAACAAAAAAATAATACCGAAAAAGCCAACAAATTTCAAAATTAATAATAATCATGATATTTTAAAAATACAACAGAAAATAATATAGAAAAAACTAACAGAATCCAAATTTCCTGTACCCGAAACAAAAGTAACCCTTTCACCGTTCATTATTCCTTCCTTTACAAGATCAAATCATCAACACTAGCTCTAGGTTTTGTTTTCATTGCTTTATTCCACAACAGGGAATAAAATCCCCATAATGTGCCACTCCTACACCGAAAATGTCACAAAAGAGTTCAAGGGGAATTATGAAAATTATTTATCAACTCGTAATTAAAATGTACGAAATAAACATAATTTGGTTTGTCTGAATTGAATATAAAGCACAACAACAATGTAGAACACAGAATTAGGTGACGTGTACACTCTCTCACAACAATTAATCCATTTTTTACATTACCAATACAATTAGTAAGAAATATGAGAGAAAGAGTAACATGCTTAAGATAAAACAATTTTAGAGATTCACATGTCAACATCTTTGAGAAATTAAATAAAAGGGATTTTACTCCTAGTATATAACTTTCATCATGAAAGCCAGATCTCATAGAGTAGAACTTTGTGATTTACGCAAACGATTAAGATAAGCATGAAATTAGGGTAATTAATTATTAATTAGAGTCTTAATTAGCTTCGCATTGCAGAGGTCAGTGTGCACGTGTTTGACCACCAAACTGTTTCCGCGTACAAATAATATCAACCCAAAGACTTTTACAAACCATCCCATCTGGCTTCGTTCATTACTTACCATTACTACCTTCTTAATTTTTATTTATATAACATCATTTTTAATTCAAATAAAGAATTCATACTTATTAACACTTTATTTATTTAATTTCTATTTTTTTTTAAAATGGTTGTGGTTTGGGATGCGTCGCGTCCACGGAATTTAAATAACACAAGTTGGAGACTATTAGATGCGCGCAAAAATCCAAATGGATATTTGTTTCCCACCACACTTCAACTCAACAACGACCATTTATTCATTACCTCATATTTTCCACCTTTTTTATCTCATATATGAAAAATCAAAATTTTTTTTATTGTTTTAAAAGTAAAGGCTAAAATGCATTTTTATTCTAAAATATGTATAATTTTAGTTATTTAATTTTAATCAAATCATGTAGTTTTATGTTATATCTACTTTGATCAAATTGAACTCTAAACCTAACATACCCTGTTTATTGTCTATACTTTTGTTTGAAAACATTTGCTTAAATTTACGAAGACTTTTTCAAATAAACTAATTTCACGTACCCCAATATCCGTAGTTTATGATTATTTTTAGGTTTAATATTATAATTCATTTCATTATTATTGTGTTGCTTTGCATTTTTTTTCACCTTGCTTTCTAAGTTCTCAATTAGTTTTTGTTTATTCCGTTTATTAAAACGATTTCTTTCATCAAATTGATCATAACATCAATTTATGGAGTCCTTTTTGTGGGCAATGTGGACTTATTGACTATAACATTTTTTTTTTCGTTCATAAGCACATATTATTTATTTGATTTTGCACAAAGGTTAAATGAAGTAATCAGTTAATGTTATCAAATGTTAAATGAGGTAAACACATAATATCAAAATCGTTCAAATGTTAAATCATTTATCATAAGCTAAAAGTTTGGTTTCTATTTCAATATTATCGAGTGATTCCTTTGGATTGTTGTAGGAAATGAGGATTTTGGGTTCTCTAAATCTCTTTTAATTTATTATTTTTAATAATTTGAGTTTTAATATTTTGAAAATTTAATAATGAAACCAACATTGTGTATTACAACAATCTATATTATTTAACATTGTAGACTTACTTACTATAAATTTTAATCATAAAAACAATATACGGTTAAAATACGAACTACACTTGAAATAAAATAAAATAAAGAATGTGCAGCAGTGGGTATTTTTTATGGGTGAGTATATAGTGGGTTTAAAATAAAGTTGGTTCAATTTTCGACAAATTAATGAGTGTTTATCAGGTCTTAAAAAAGCAGTTTTCATAAAACAAGATTTTTGGGGGAGCACCTGTTTCAAATGAAGTGTTTGAGTAAAAAATTTAAATAATTTTGTACAAAATTCTTTTTTCAAAATGAAATTAAAAAAAACAATTTTATTAAAAGTTTAGAATTAAAAATCTTGAAGCCAGTTTTTAAATTGAAGAAAAACCACGAAAATATAAACAATATATTATTGTATCTTTATAAAATATGAACATAAAATACAATTTTGGAAGAATATATAACATAATGCATAACTAAGTTGTATATAATCACTATTAAAAAAACTCATATTTCCTGCCAATTTTGTTTTGAATTTTTTTTAGGAAATATTTATAAATTTTGTTATGAAAAATAATTTGCAGGAAATTGCTGTCAATTTTTTTGTAAAATATTTTGTATAAAATAATTTTCGTAATAAATTTTAAAGAAAATACTTACGAATTTTATAATTTTGTAAAAAATAATTATCTACGAAAAAATTACTTGCCAATTAAGATTCTTAGAAAAATTTTAACAAATTTGCAAAAAATATTTTTGAATAGGGAATTGATGAGTTATGATAGAAGAAATGAGAGCTAAACCACTTGAATGAATTAGATTGTTTGCATTATTGGATTAATGTATAGGGTGCATATATATAATTGGTAATAATTAATGATCCACCATGTCCATGTCCATGTCCATGCATGGAATAAGATTATCCTTAAAATTTTGTTGGAGGCCATAATTGAAAAGTTTGGGTGGGATTCTCTTACCCTAATTTAGGGAGGGTCCACAAAAGCCAAAACCAGTGAAGAAATAGGTTGTAAAGCAAAGCATTGAAGAGAAACCGAGTGATGAAACAAAAACTAATAAAGTGGCCCACCGTCTTAGAGCCCTCGGGTTTTCATCAACTTGTTGATGATATGTGGTCCATTCCTTCCCATGCCAAAGGACTCTTTCCGTACATCATGTATTTCCCCAATAATACGGAATTTTGTTCTACATGCTAACACGCTTTTCGATTTTTCTTTTTATTCATAAAACTATTTTTACACTCTCATCCTATCATTCAAACTGTTTCCCTGTTCATAGCATGTCTGCCTCTCATTTATTCCCACAACTCACACACAGCTATAAAAATAATTAATAATAATAAGAAGGTTGTTTGTGAGTGATGTGATGGTAATGCAATAGGTATTAGGAAGATGTAAGGACAGTAATGCAATGTGGAGAGTAACTCCAAAAGGCTAAATTGTGGTATATAATTGTAGCTGAGCTTCACAATAATTGTCCGAATGAGTGCAGTCTTAGCCGAATCCTAGTCATTCTAAGAACTAGGATTGTGGATAAAGAAATCATGGGACAAACAATACAAATGAATGAATATATATATATGTCCTGGTGAGCAAAAGGAGGATAGTGCAATGGATGTGCCTTTTCTTTATTCCTTTTCCATTTTTGTTAAAATTGTGGAATAATACTTAGGCGAACCTGGTCGAAAAGACAAACTGGAACTGGGATGTTAAGTTAGGTGGGGACTGATGGATGGATATGGATGGGGAAGAATTTGTTTTTGGTTGAGAGCATGCATCTTTTAGGTAAAAAAAAAAACACAGCATCATTTATTGTCAGTGTTATTGATGATGACGATGATGATGTCTATAAAAACATGGTTAATCTGATAATGTAGGAGATTTTGATGTGGCAATGAAAGGTAGAAGATGCGGTGTTAGAGTTGCATTATCTTGAAACAGAAAGAGCTTGGTTAAGATAAGGAAAGGAGATAAAAAGAGAAGAGTGGGTGTGTGTCGAGACTGGGGTAGCAGGAGAAAAGCTTAGGGGGGATGAACTTCACAAAATGAAGGTCCACCCTCCTCGTGAACCCCATCATGTTTCTAATATGAACTTCACCAACTCATGGTCCACACCCTCTCACTGTGGGTCCTGCATCACATACACAACCCACACCTCCATCCCATATTCACCACAAAATTTCTTAATCTTACCAAATAATTCTTTTATTTTTTTATTTTTTTAAATATCCTATATATTCATCTACTTGTATATTATTTTCCTTTTATTACCTCTTGTCTAAATTCTACTTTTAATTCTATAATCACCCAATGCTATAATTTTTCTTATCCCTTCAAGACAAGCTCACAAAATGTTAGTGTATATCTTTAGGTGTGTGTGAGGTTGATTTTTGGTATTGGATGTAGACAAAATTATTGTCATAAAAGGGACTCCACCACGTTTCAAATGGAAATACCATTTTAGGTCATTTTTTCTTGTTATATAAATTTTACTTCATTAATATCGGGTAAGTGTAATTTGGCCCCATACTATTTATTATTCCGTACCAGTTACTGATTGTAATGATTCGTTGACTAGTATTTTCTTTATTTGCTTCTAAATTAATTACTTTATTTAAGTAGTTATTATGCACCGGAATGTATCTGGTTTATGCTAAAATGTTTTTGTTACTGTTTAAAATAAGCGATTATTAATTGTAAAATGGCATCTGTATATAAAATCTTAATAGTTACTATTATGAATGATTCTAAATCCTTCCTCCTTATTTACATATAGAGTATTGAGTATGCTTTATATTTAAGACATCAAAAACATTTTTTTTTCTTTTTTTTACAATATGAGGATTTTTTTTATACGATAATATATGATGATTTGAACAGGGAAGTAATAATACCTTATATTTATTATTTATAATATTTTAAAAAGAGAAGGGTCAACACCTCCTTACAATATTTTCTTACTAATAATTATTAAAAATATAAAATTACGAGTAAAAGTCAATAAACAAATGGTAATATTGATTTTTTTTCTTTTGTGATTTCCAATCATCACTGTCTGTTAGAAACTACATGCATTGCAAGCGTTTTTTTTTTTCTTTCTGAAATATTTTATACCCTACTTTTATGATCTCACAAAAAACATTGCAAAAGTCCACTTCAAATTGAAGTAATTGTAGAAATAAAAGAAAACAGAATATAAAAATGAATCTTCTTAAAAAACTGTTTTAAGATGAAAATGTTCTCTAGTTTTTAAATAAACATTATTTCTTATATATAAAAAAATATGAAGTAACATCTTTCATTTGTTTAATAGGTGGACACATTTTTTTCCCTAAACCAGAGAGGAGAAGAATATCTATTTTTGTAATTTTTAATCAGATGTTAGCTTTGATCTAGGTTCATATTTTGTTACGTGTTAATCAGTAGATTAACCATGTCTCTAACAAGTTAATTTTGTACGATATAAATGTAATTTTGAAAAGGCTAAAATTACAAAAGAATTTTCTTTAAATATCAGAAAAATTAATATTATTAGACAATGTTAAATTGTTCATATATAAAAAAATTACCAGCATAATATATAATATGAATTTGAAAGAGAGATAAAATAATAAAATATCATTTAAAAAGAAGATGAAAAAAGTGGATGAATTATATTCATCATTATATAATTTTATGAGTGTGAGATAATTACCTCCATATCAAATGTAGTGATTTTCTAGTGTAATCTTATCTCTCTCTCTCTCTCTCCCCCATCAATGAATTTTTCTCCTTCTCCAATGGTTGACCCACCCACACCACATATCATGCATTCCTCCATATCAAATTCATTGAAATGAAATTAGTAATTGCCCATGATGCCTAAATCATCCCAACCTCCTTACATTTCATGTTCCAATAAATAACACAACCTCACCTTCCTAGTTCCTCCTCTTTCTATATATAATATCCACCTCAAACCAAATCTTACCTATTCTCCAGTTTCTTCTACTCTCTCATTTTCCTCTTCCTCCCTTCCTTCACACACTGCTTCATCCTACACTACATTAACTACTCAAATAACTATAACATTTTCTTCACTCACTCCACACAAAACCAAATTCATAACCGTTACAAACGAAAAATGGACACTTCCACGGATGAAACCACCACAACCAGCGAATCTCTTTCCCTTCCTCCCAACCTATCTCCGCCTCCTCTAATCCGCGTCGGAAGCGCCGGCGTCGACCCCGACGCCGTTTCCGGCGAGGCCGAATCCCGCAAACTTCCGTCCTCCAAATACAAAGGCGTGGTGCCGCAACCCAACGGTCGTTGGGGCGCTCAGATTTACGAGAAGCACCAGCGAGTCTGGCTTGGCACCTTCAACGAGGAAGACGAAGCCGCCAGAGCCTACGACATCGCGGCGCAGAGGTTCCGAGGCCGCGACGCTGTCACAAACTTCAAGCCTCTTGCCGGAGCAGGCGACGACGCAGAGTCCGAGTTCCTTAACTCGCATTCCAAGTCCGAGATCGTCGACATGCTCCGCAAGCACACCTACGACGACGAGCTCCAGCAGAGCACTCGCGGCGGCAGGCGCCGCCGCTACGCCGGCGCCGCCTCCAGCGGTGCGTACGATGCGAAGGCGCGTGAGCAGCTGTTCGAGAAAACGGTCACTCCCAGCGACGTCGGCAAGCTGAATAGATTGGTTATACCGAAGCAGCACGCGGAGAAGCACTTCCCGTTGAGCAGCGGATCCGGTAGCGGAGTCTCACCGTGCACTGCTGCGGCGGCGGCGGCGAAGGGAGTGCTGCTGAACTTCGAGGACGTTGGAGGGAAAGTGTGGCGGTTCCGTTACTCGTATTGGAATAGTAGCCAGAGCTACGTGCTTACAAAAGGATGGAGCCGGTTTGTGAAGGAGAATAATCTGAGAGCCGGTGACGCGGTTCGGTTTTTCAAGTCAACCGGACCGGACCGGCAGCTTTATATAGACTGCAAGGCCAGGAGCAGTGGCGGTATTTGTGAGCTTAATAACAATAATGGTGGCGGTTTGTTTGTCCCGGTGGGACCAGTTGTTGAGCCGGTTCAGATGGTTCGGCTTTTCGGGGTGAACCTTTTGAAACTACCCGGCTCGGATGGTGTACGGGTTGGCTATGAGGGGAAGCGGAAAGAGATGGAACTGTTTGCATTTGAATGTAGCAAGAAGTTAAAAGTAATTGGAGCTTTGTAACATTATAGTTTTTACGTTTGTTTTTGTGAATTTTGTAACTGTTGAATTGTTGAGAGAAAGATTGAGGAGGTAGAGAGCAGGTAGATTGATGGATGGTGGCCATGTTTCAAGTTGCCATCTTGTTACAAAAGATGTATATTCTCAGAGAAAAAAAAAAAGAAAAAAGGAAAATTAGGGCAACATGTATGA
>Ga0214544_1010507_pt1 | contig 13564 bp, 11 predicted proteins | sample CNSS3metaG_FD_160074 | JGI IMG/M metagenome (GOLD analysis project Ga0214544, IMG submission 160074) | Root nodule microbial communities from cowpea collected in UCLA plant growth center, Los Angeles, California, USA - CNSS3 | ecosystem: Host-associated > Plants > Roots > Nodule | place: USA...
CATGTATCTAGCATTCAATCCACTCATTACATTGGTTCCGTCCTTGGACTGACCTGAGTTAATCCTTATACTGCATTAGTAAAGGTTGATTAATTCAGTTTGTTTGGGATAGTTTAGGCGACAAAAGCTATCTACCAGTGTGCTACTTGGAGAAGCTTGCCCACCAAGCTTGGCACGAATTAGGGTTAAAACCGTAGATGATATGCACAACACTCCAAGGGCCAACATGTAGTCCAACTCTTCTTTGTCCAAAAATACTTCTATGGCCTACAAATCCTCCAAGGCCAATACATGTCCCAAAGAAAACCCTATACTACTGGGCCCATAACACAAAGCCTAAAATTAAGTCCTTAATTAATATTTACAATTATAGAGTCATAGGCTAGGTCTTCACATCCTCCTTAGCCTAGATGAACTTTAGCTTTGGCCTGGCATGCTCAAAGAAGGCCCAATCTTCTTGTGTATAACTCTGGCTGTTGGTACCCTGGCTAAAGTTATCTCATCATAGGGTATGTTTCATGAACATGATTTTATGAAATAGCATAATTAGTGTTGATTTATGGTTTAATGGTGTTGATTTTATTGTCTCTTGGTGATTAAAAGAGTTTTATGTGATTTATGTTGAGATTTTGAGGTTTTTATGATAATTTGGGGTATGGGGGTTTTAACTTAGTATGCTTGAAAATTGAGAAAGATTATGTTTTTAAGTGAGTGGTGGGTTATCTAGGGTGATTTCAATTTGTTGCTTTTAAATTTGTGATTATAAAAAGAAAACTTTTGATATTTTATGATTTGCATAAGTATTTTAGGTGCATGGGTTAAAAAGGTGGGTTTTTGTGAAAACATGTGTGTTTCTCTATAAATATGGGATTGTGATGTTTGTTCCATCATAGTTGGAACAATGCTCTTTCAAGAAATTTGTTTCACCATAGGTGGGGGGTTGCTCTTTTTATCAATTTGTTTCACCATAGACAAATACTCTGCTCTTTTGAGTGATTTGTTTCACCATAGTTGAGGAAGCTTATCTTTTGAGCAATTTTTTCGACCATATTCAGGGAGGTTGCTCTTTGAGAGAGATTGTTCCATTAGCTGGGGAGGCTACTCTGTGAGAGCAATATTTGTTCTATAGCTTAGGAGGCTACTCGAAAGAGAGACAATTCAATGTGAAATTTTCTGGAATATTTGGTTTATTTACTTATTTTACTCATGGATTTTGTTTTCATCATCTAAATTTTGAGTCTTATTAAAAACTATTAAATTTTAGTGAGTTTCACTTCTTAGCTAGAAATAAGATATGTGAAGGTAACATGGGAACACTCTGATTAGGAAAGACAAGGGTTTTATGTTTGTCCATTGTAATTCGCCTCTCTTTCTTAGGAGTGTACTTAGTGAACTTTCATATGTTTTACTTTTAGTGGTACCTAGAAAAAGATATACTTTTTCCAAATGTCCTAAATTTTAAACACTTTATGAGTGTATTTTCAAAATTAACGCTTTTGCTTTGTTATGTTAGTTTACCCTTTTGTTTTTGTTTGTGTTTGTTTTTGTTTATGTTTGTTTTTATTAATACTATGATCATCTTCTTTACACAGGAGCAAAGGATAGCTCAGAAGGTGATGAATAATAGTAAAGGATAAGAGTTGGGTAGAAAGAGCATATGTTGGATAGTCTTGGAATTTCTGTTTCACATTTAGTTTAAAATTTTGTCAAGTTAATAAAGTTTCAATATGTAAGATATGAATTCCTTTTATTGAGACTTTTAATACAGTGGTGACAAATTTTGTTTTACAATTATTTCAAATTGGATTATTTGTGAAATTAAAGAACTTAGGAAAGAAGACGAAAATTGGGGTTTTATAATACGGGTTAATGCTTAATTCATAACTCAAACAATGATTCATATATCATTCTAAATGTATGACCTCAAATTCACACTAGTTCAATCATTCTCAATAAGTAGTGTAATACAATGTAACAAATTCAAATCAAACCACAAATGTTTCAAATGGGGAAAAAATCTTTTCACCTAAGAGAAAAATATCTCGCTTGAGCGAAAATAAGCCAAAGAGTTAAGGTTTAGGTCTCTTTTATTTTTGTGTGAGGAAAAATGTTACAATAATCAAGGTCAACAACATAATTAAACTAGTTTTCAATGATACTTCCAAAAACATTTTAATAGTACAACTTCTAACTAATTCATTTAATTAATCCAAACTATGATTTGCTTAATGATCATTATTTACTCATTTCAAATCAATCTTAGTCCCTTAACTCCAAAATAGCATATGTTTAAACTCACATCAAAATCCTAAGATATCATTAGGAAAGATATAGAAATTTACTCTACTTATCTAAACCATAATTTCAAAGAGACTCTATACTCAAGCAAAACTAGATCAACTTATCAATCAGACTGTCCATTTCATCAAGCAAAACTTGATAACATTCAAATTCAAGCATTCAAACTCAAGATATTGGACCATGTCACCTTCATATCCAGATTATTTATCGTAAGGTTCTAGCAAAACCACAAATAGCTTTAATTGCTTGCAATGTGTATCCTCAGAGAAAAAACTTCAAATCCAAGCAAAATAAACTACTCAAAAATTAAGACCTAAACGAAAGTACCCAAACATGATATAATTTCGGGTTAAGTATGTTTTTAGTCCCTGAACTTTGACCCAAAATTGGAATTCGTCCCTAGCCGAAACTTGGATAAATTTTGGTCCCTAAACTTTAAAAATGAATGAATATAGTCCTTTTAACCCAATTTTGTTAACTTTTTTTTAAGTTTCGAACGCATTTCTCAGTAAATATTGAGCCGAGAATGTGTCAAACGGGATAAACAACTCCAATATTAACATTAAACACATTCGACATGTTGAAAAAAGTTAACATAATTGGGTTAAAAGGACTATATTCATTCCTTTTTAAAGTTTAGGGACCAAAATTTATCAAAGTTTCGACCAGGGATGAATTTCAATTTTTGACCAAAGTTCAGGGACTAAAAACATACTTAACCCTATAATTTCAATATATGATAAAAACAAGCTGAGAATGTCACTTTTCTCAATTAACTCAACGAAGATTGTTTACAAAAACCATACAGAAAATAAGAGAAAAATAATTGTAGAGCAAATAAAAACTTACTATGTAACATCCCCAAAAATATAATGAATTTATCCATAAGGACCATACATTTCTAATATTAAGCAATCAGACAATTCTAAAGAGGCATACATAGACAAATATAAAGTATTGTTACAGTCTATTCTATCTAGTATTTCAATGGGAAATTATTCTTTAACAAAAAAGTCAGCTTACAAATAGAGACTATTAAGACACTGTCACAACCGAAATCACGACTGGACGACGAACAAAAAAAAAAGAGAGGTTTGGAGTCGCCACCATAGTTATTATAGGAAACTATGGAAAACCATAAAAAAAGCAAGGTCTACGAAAACAGAGTTTGGGAGTACGTGAGTTAATTACGCGTAGGGAAGGTGTTAGCACCCCACAACGCCCATCCTAAAACGATACCTTTAATTAAAATACAAATTGATGTGGTCTCCTTTAAATGTTTATTTTTAAAAAATAAATAAAGATTACAAAAAAATAAACAAAGGAAACAAAAAAGTTTTTTTGTTTTTTTGGGCCCGACAAGGGTTACTCATTGCTCCTACGTATCTCCATTCATAATGGAGAATCAAGGTCACGTAGTTCTTTATGAAAAACTTCTTGAAAAAAACAATTTGTTTGAAGATGTTGATATCACTCTTTTTTTAATATTTGAAAATTTTCTATTTTTTCTTTTAGTAATCTTATAGAAGAGCGAAGATATTAAGTACTAAGACGACGCGAGCGGTCACATGAGCACTTATACAATTTAAAAATTAAAAGGGTATTTAAATTATTTATTTGTTATTACTTCCTTTAAAGAAAAAAAATTCCAAAATAAGACATGATGCCCAAAAACGTGACTATTATATGTCCATAATTTATGAAAATATTAGGAAAATAAATAAATAAAAGATTAGGAAATAATGTTTAGGATTAAACATATTATTTTATTATAAAAAAGTTTTAAAACACTTAATATGAAAAATATGGCATAACATATTCATACAGTGTTAAAACATGATATCTCTCACTTATTCATGCAACAATGTTCACAACCCAATACAATCAACAAACATTAATTATAAAACTAATGAACTTGAAAATGCATGACAGTAATGCTTTTTCCATATCAAAAGAAATAGTGAAAACATCAAATTCAACCAAGATCATAACCAAAACTCAAGAAAGACTACATAACACAACACAAATTAATTTTTGTGAACCTGAACAGGAGATCGTATTTACAATAGTTGCGTTGGAACACCAAGAAGCACGTGGGCGTGGCGATCAAAGGTGAGTGGGTTTTTTATATGTGAGGGTTAAAAGAAATTGTGTGCTTAGGGTGAGAGAGGTCTCCAGAATTCCGAGAGAAAAATTCTTTTTATTCGTTCGCTTGATGAATTTATATACACAATATTATAAATCTAATGTAATCTCACAATAAAGGTTTGTTTTAATTACAACGAATTTAAAAGGCAAGAACTGGTCTTAATATTATCACATTATGGGAATCAAATCATAGAAAAATCAGAGCACAAAATCAAACGTGATCAGCAAAATTGATTCTAATTAGTAAAATAGATATTGCTTTGAATCATATTACTACTTTCTTTATCTGGAAAAAGAGGTGTCATAAAATCAGAGCACAAAATCGAACGTGAATAGGACAAATTAATTATAAATACAAAAAAATATATTCTTGAGAAACAATTACTATTTTCCTCATCTGGAAACAAAGAGGTGTCATAAAATCATAGTACAAAATCATAGTAAATATGAGAAGCTATTTTGTTTCTAATTATTAGAATAACTTCTTAATCTAAAGCAAAAACGACAAAGCATAGAGTGGGGGAGAGAAAACTAAATTTTGGGCTGCCATTAGTTGCAAGAAAAAATGGTGTAGGTGTACAGAGTATTTTGGGCTAAAATAGAAACACATCTCAAAAGAAAATACATAAAAGATTAAAACAATCTTTTTTTTCTTTTTATTTATTTATTTATTATTATTATCCTATTATTATTATTTAGACAAAGAAAAAACCAAAGAAAAAACTTATTTACTTTTTTTTTAATTTTTTAATTTTTTTTTCTTAAAAAAAACAAATTATTATAATTTATTCTATTATTTATTTAGCCGGACGAAATTGGGTGTTGACAGACACATTATATAAAAATCTATTTATGCATAGCTATTATATCTTGATTCTCTCACCATATGGAATCCTATTGCCTAGCCTCACTTTCACCAGCAGTCTCATTTGCTCACTTCATAAAAACAATCATCGCAAAAAAGAGCATAAAAATCAATGTAGAAAAGAAAGGGTGAGCTAATGATAATTTTGCACATTCACAATACTAAAAATCTCACATTAACCAAAACTACTAACATTCCTCATAAACATAAATTAATAACCTCACAATTCATATTATAATGGAAAATCACAATTATACTAATTCTCGACACAAATTTGGACTTATGCATTGACTTGGACACAAAAAGTCTTACACTTGTCATAAAATCTCTTAGTGGATTGCAGCAAAAGCTTTGGCTCCACTAGGCCTAACAAACTGATATAAATCCTCTAGACAAGGTAACTTAACTTATGGCATCACTAAATAAGGGGTCACACCCCTAATCCTGTAATAAGAACCTGTTTCAATTCTCACTACCTAGACTACTACATTTTATGTGAGTTTGTAAGCCTAGTAAAGTATAGGATGACTTCTGACCAACATGTATCCCTAGTCAATGCATAATAGTAAAATTAATAAGGATTTGTACTTCTTCCTTAGAAGCCAAAACCCCAACAATCACACAATTCAAAACTTTTCTCATTCCATTCCATTGATCCACTTTCACGCAGTTAAAACCATCACACTTCATTGGAACACAATTCACAACTATTTTCACCAACCTTTTCATTTCATATATTACTTGATATCATAATATAACCTTCCCAATTGAAATTACAAATATCATAACAAAATCCTACAAGGTCTTCATACTCACATGTATTCTTTGTATTATCAACATTTAAATCACACTTTATTCAAATAAACTTCATGCATTATCTATAACATATGTACACAACTATTTCATCACACTAGCATGTTTTACATTGCATATAACACACATCTACCATTCCCAATATACATTCTTTTATTATATGAACATAATATTTAAATACCATATTCCATTAAGACATTAAAACATCAAATATCATTAATTCAATCATAGAATTAAAACAAATATCCCAATGGTCAAAGTGAAGATTCATGTGTCTAGGACCAGCTATAAAAATTTCAACTCAATCTGATGGTTAACCAAGCGGGAATCACAATTTTCCCAAGATGACTCAATCTGATAGTATCGAACATCATAACCCAAATATTCCATTCATCACACAAACCCCAAATGCACCAAACACTAAAGAAAAAACGATATTACCGACGGATTTGGCCGACATTACCGACGCTAAATTTGTTAGTAAAATGCTTGTCAGTAAAATTTTACCGACAGAAATCATGTTTCGTCGGTAATTACCGACAGAAAAATCTGCCAGTAATTATCGACAAAAAAATCCGTCGGTAAATCTGTCAACAATTACCGACGAAAAAATTCGTCGGTAAAATCTGTCGGTAATTATCGACCAAAAAATCTTTCGGTAATTACTGACTAAAAAATCCGTCGGTAATTAGCAAAAAATCCATCAGTAAATTTGTTGCAATGTTCATCTTCTTCCTCCTCCCTCTTTCAATTTTTTTCATTTCTTTTCGTGGTCGGGGTCGCCATCGTCGTCGCTGTCGCTGCCACTGTCGTCACCGCTGCCATCGCTGTCATCGCCGCCGCCGCCGCCACTGTCTTCTTCTTCTTCTTCTTCTTCTTCTTTGGGCGGGAAAATTCTCGCTTCTTTTACCGACGCATAAATCCGTCGGTAAATTTGTCGATAAAAAAATTAAATTATCGACGGATTTTATCGATGGATTTTGAGTTATGTAAGTATCGATGGATTTATCGATGGAAAAATCTGTCGGTAATTCAAATTTTGGTGGGAAATTTTCATCGGTAAACCCGTCGGTAATTCAAATTTTGGCAGAAAATTTCCTACTTCTTTTACCAACAAAAAATTCATCGATAAATTTGTCGGTAAAAAAATTAAATTACCGACAGATTTTTCTGTTGGTAAATGAAATTTGTGTTACCGACAGATTTTTCCATCGGTAATTAAAATTTGAGAATCCGTCGATAAAATCTGTTGATAATTCAAATTTACCGACAAAATTATATCCGTTAGTAAAATTCCATCGATAATTTCAATTTTTTTAGTAGTGAAAATTGCAATTTATCCAATTCAACTAAGCTAGAATACTATAATTATCATCTCATTCCATATTTCATCTTCAACAACCAATTCAATCTATAATACCAACTCATCCAACATAAATTGAAACCCAACATACATTGACTCATACCCATGTATTCCAAGTCCAAATACACGAAATCCAAACTCCATAACATTAAATCATGAAATTAAAACTCAATTTTACAAGCAATGACATAGGATAAAAGCTAGCTCCTATTTCCTCAAAGATGAAGGGTACCAAAGGATTTTCCTTAAAGTATCACCAAACCCCCTAAAATTCCGATAAACACAATGAACCCAAATAATGATAAGATAACGATTCAAAACCACAGCTAGCTGCAAATTCATCTAGTGAAACTAAAAATCACATGCAAACTAAAAATTTGCATGCATCTTGAAAATTACATGGCTCTTATATAAATAGACAACACTTACCTAGGAAAAACTAACCAAACCAAACTGGAAAGCTCTCTACAAAGATGGCTCTTATTACCTCAATTCTTCAAAAGATAGATGGATTTGGTAAAAATGATATAGAAGAGAGGAAACAGAAAAGAAAGATTCTAGTGAAGAGGAGTTGGGAATGTTTTTACTTTCTATGTTTTTGGTTTGAAGCATACTCCTAAATTTTGGTTATTAAAATTTCCCAAATAAAATACTCTTTTTCCCCTCCTTTTTAAAAAATAAAATTTATATAATTATGGTTCTTACTAGGAACGATTATATCTTGTGAGGTCTCTCCTGTGTGATGCTTTCTTCCTCCAAGATCTTCTTTGCTCCTGACGTGCTTTGTCTTAGACGAAAAAAGATGGTGAGTGCTTGCAAAAGACACTTTGATGGTAAAGTCAATACTAGAGCTATTTCTCTTTTTAAAATGAATAGTGTAATCATATATTTCGTAAAATGTGCCTTTTATAGTGCGGTTCATGGGCCTTACCTGGTTAGGCCTTGATTACGTAACCTTAATTACCTCTCGTTCGAAGTGATTACACAGACAAAGATAGGTGCCTGACCTATATACACGATCTGGGTTATGTGTCGCCCTACAAGACCGACATATGCCTGACTAGACCGTGCTTTGACTGATTCTCAATGGCTCTTGAGTTATTTGGGGGGATGAGGACGAATACCTAGATTAGGATGAGGACAAGTGCCTCCTCGAACTCTTTGGGGTCTCGTCCTGTGGTCATGTGCTATTCTCATAATTGCATGAGTGGGACGGATAATCCACCAACCCCCTAGTCTTGATGTGTTCACATGTCAAAGACTATAAAGCGGCTACTTAGGATGGGGACGGGTACCTCCTCTTCCTCTTTGGGGTCTCGTCCGTGCCTGTGTACTCTCTTCATAATTGTATGATTGGGACAAATAGTCCATCAACCCCCTAATCTTGATGTGTTCACATGTCAAAGACTGTAGAGTGGCTGCTTAGGGACAAAGACGGGTACCTCCTCGCCCTATTTTTGGGCTCGTCCTACTCCTTGATTTTTGAGTTCCCAGCTTTGCTGCTTGAGGATTAGGACGGGTACCTCCTCGCCCTCTTTTGGGGCTCATCCTACTCCTGGGTTTTTGAGTTCCCGGGGTTCGTGTTTTGCAAGGAAAATTTATTTCTTTTGGAGGTATGAATTTATGGATATGGTAGCCCCCCAACCTTGAGGAGTGGAAGCGATGAAGGGGGTATATATAATAAAATTGGCAGGGGTATGATTGATATGACGTGACGTAACTAGTGTCAGAGTTAACTTGGAATCAAGGCAATGATTAGGAATTCATGATGTTGCATTTAATGTTTGATGGAACTGATGGTTTTTTTTAAGGCTTTTGGGCTAGGTTAGGAGTTGTGAGGGTGCACCTTGCTCCTATAAATTTTGCAGACATTGTCATTTTACGTCACAACGCTTTGAGTGTCTCTTAGAGATTTTCTTTCTCTCTGAAGTGTACTTCTACTTTGCTTAGGTTTCACAATCATCAGGTATGTAGGTTAGTGGATCCAGTGTTGGGGGTCGTGGGTCGGGTAGTAGTCAGTTGTTAGAGGAGTCTAGTGACTTTGCTTCGATGGTTTTAGGGGTGAATATGGAAGTGGTTAGGGAGGATAGGGAGACTCCTGCAAAGGAACTTGTTAAGAGTTCTCTCCCTTAGAGAGCCAAGTACGACTAGGTTCGTGAGGAATTTTGTGCATCCTCTTCTAAGTTCCGGTGGTCAAATTTATTGACATCATGGTTAAATAACATATACATATTTGATTAGGGGTGAGTAGGGATATTGTTTCCCTTGAGAGAGTGAGCGTCATGGATCGAGTATGTCATGGCCATGAGGAAGACGAGGACGACTTCTTCTATGTATACTTGCCTTTGTTTTTGCATTTGCATGTCCGCCTTCCTTTTGACAAGTTCACGATGGGTGTACTTCATCTTCTAAATGTTGCCCTTACATAGCTTCACTCTAATAGCTGGGATGGGTTGCAGGCGTTTCGACTTCTATGCGAGACTTTGTACTTGTCTCCTACCCTGGAAAGTTTTTCTTACTTTTATATCACTCTTCCTAAGGGTTTAGCATAGTGGTTGTCATTAATCGAGAGGCCAGGTTCGTACCTGTTTGATGGGTATTGTCAGTCTTTCAAAAAGTTTAAAGACAACTTCTTCAAATTAGGGATGACTGAGATTAAAAGTCCTATTTTTATGATGATAGTGGTTAGTCGAAATTTCTTTTCTTTTGGACAATTGACCTTTATTGTTGCAAGGATAAGGTTTCTAAAAGTTCCTTCTTTGTGGTCGGCCAATGATATATGTGGTGAGTTTGCATGTTCTTTGTCTTTGTGTGATTTGTCTAATTTGACGCAATTTAGCTTTCACAGGTTATGTAGCCCAGCATGCTACCAACATGGGGGGAGGAAGAGAATATTTTTGCCAAACTAAGGTCGCATATGGCAGAGGCTGCCCGTAACGAGGGTCAAAGCGGGGTTCCTAACTTGACGAAACTCGTGGTGGAGATGCATAGGCCAGATAGCGTCGCGAAAAGGCATGTTCCTGCCAAGCAAAGGGGGAAGGGGGATGATAGGACCAAGGAGGTTGGCCAAGGGTGGTACTCTAGGTTCGTCTGTTGGGATATCCTCCGAACTCAGAGCCTTTGGGGATCCAAATCTTCGTATGAGAAAAAGTGTTTATATGAACATGAGGAAGGAGGAACATAAGATGGTGGATTCCACAAACCCTCACCTTTCTATGAAGGTTTTGGTCGAGTTCAGGTGCAAGCTTTAGTGATGAGCTGAATGGTTACTTCTCTACTGTAGAGTGAGGTGGCACACAAGGAAAGGGGAAAGAAGGCCTTAGAGGATCTTGCAATTGTGTATAAGAAGTTGGACGAGGAAAGGGATGAATGGTGTAAGGAGAGGCAAAGGTTGGAGTAAGAAGTGAAAATATTTAAAGCCTAGAAAGCTCATTGTCTCAATGTGGAGAAGAAGTTGAAAAAAACTGAGGACGAATTGGGGCAGAAAGATGTCATTTTGAAGGAAACCCAGGCCGAGATATTGAGCCTTCGTAATCATGTGGTTTTTTAGCATGAGAAAGGTTTTCAGTAGGCGTTGAGACATGCCGACTTCTTGTTTAAAGAGGTGTCGATGAACGATTATCGTTTCAATGTTGACATGGACATATATGAGGGTCGTCCCATTGATGTCGGCGAGATAATGGTGGCTAAGGCAGCGAAACATGCAGTGGAAGCCATTGTATATGATGTTGGTGATGAGGGCACCACTAGGTTAACTTCTTCCCCAACTACCAATCCTATTGTTGATGAAGATATGGCGAATGCTAAGGACGAGTAATGTTAGGGAACTTTTTCCTTTTGAGTGATTTGCTGTTTTTGATTGTCGGCTCAAGTTATGTGGCGGCCGTGACTTTTGTTTTGTACATGGTCAAATATGAATGGATTATTTTGTTGGTTTTGATATGGTGGTCATGATCTTTGTTGTATATCATGGACAAATATTAATGAAATGCTTTGTTGTTAGCCTTTACCATGTCGCTTTTTATTTTATTGTTCTTATCTTCTTTTTTGCCTCTTATCTTGATAACATGTAACAATGGGGAAACCTATATTTTTAAAGTGATGTGGTTCAGCTAGTATCATCCTGATTAGTGGCTGGGAACTTTTGGAGTGCAATGGTTCGATCATTGCCACTTAGGTTAGTGGCTGGGAACTTTTGAAGCGTGGTGGTTCGACCAATACCACTTAGATATGTGGTTAGGAACATTTGAAGCGTAGTGGTTCGACCAGTACCACTTGATTAGTGCTGGGAACTAGGTAATGTAAACAAAAGTGGGAAATATACCTTGTTAGTAATTCTTTGTGTATTCACGATGTGGGTGCCTCATTAAAATCATCTTGGTCAAAACCCTCCTTAGGGATAAAAGACCGAGCAAGGAAAGAGTACACCAAAATACAAGAGTTTACATTGGAAATATCAACTGAAATAAAATTTAAGGTGGGACACGTTCCTTATGTTTGGGACCAGTTCTACAAATAGCTTCTCCAGTTTGTAAGCGCACTTGTCGATGTTCTACACGTTGAGAACTTTCAATCTTTCTTCCTGACATTGATCGTCATTCGCCAAACTAGGTCACCCTTATGGAACAACCTCGAGTGTAGGTTAAAGTTGTATTTCCTGGACGCCCTCTACTTGGTTGCAGCCTCTTGTATGCGGGCTCTCTATTCTTTCTACGAGCAAGTCTAGGTTGGTTTTAAGGCAATTATTGTTGGCTTCTTCCTCAAAGTGTTCTCGTCGAGCAGAGGCTTGACCTATCTTCATTTGTATCATGGTGTCTATACCATATACTAATCTGAAAGGCGTTTCCTTTGTGGAGGATTGTGGGGTGCATTTATAGGCCCATAATACTTTTAGGAGCTCTTCTATCCATTTGCCTTTGGCGGTTCTAGCCTTTTATTTAGTTCTACCAAGATAACTTTATTAGCGGCATATACTTATCCATTGAACTGCGGGTGTTCCATCAAGCTCATCTTATGCTTGATGTTGAGACCACTATAGAAGCCCACTGGGCCCTTATCCATGAAATGTCTCCCGTTATCAGTGATGATGGTGTGGGTAACACCATATCAGCACATGATGTTTTTCCACACAAAACGTTGCACCTATTGTGTCGTGATGATCGCCATAGGCTTAGCTTCGATCCACCTGGAGAAGTAGTCGTTGCCCACTAGGAGAAATTTGGCTTGGCCCTTGCTTAGTGTGAAGGGACCGATAGTGTCCATCCCCCACTTTGAGAAAGGCCATGGTGTCAAAACGTTGTGTAGAGGATCTTGATGTTGACAGATGGCGTTTCCATACTTTTGACATTGCACAAATATTTTCACGTATTTAACACAATCTTCTTCGATGGTGGGCCAGAATTACTCAGCCCGGAGTATCCTGGTTGCCATAGCACTCACACCAGAATGGTATTTGCATACTCCCTCGTGTAACTCCTTTATGACATGCAACTCGACCTAGACTTTTGTAAGTGGGTCTTATGGATCCAATTGCAAAAGCTAGGCGAATTATGATCTACAACTACTTCTAGAAATTTATTTTGAAAGCATGGCCTAATTGAAATCTATACTAATGGGCATTTAAGAAGTTTGACATCTTCCTTGGCCAATGAGATAAGCATTTGGGAGTCCTTTAGGCCCATTGTGCTCCTGAAGCTCTTAGGTCCATGAGAGAAGCATAATGGTTTGCCTTTAATTGGGCCTATGGCTAGGCCCAAGTGATGAAGGATTATCTTGTTCCTTTTTAAGATTATTGAATATGGTGTGAGTTGATTAAGAAAGCTAAGTGAAATCTCTACTAGACATTAAGATAGCATGTTATCTAGATATGAAGGTTCCTTTCACAAAGCTCAATAGAAGAAGATGATGGATTGCTTCAAAACAAAAAGGATATGGAAAGCACATAAACCATAGAAAACCAAGAACAATTAAAGGAAGAAGAAAACATAAAATGGAAAGGAAAGAAATGGTAAAAATGTGAGAAGCACGCCACTACAAAGCTAGGCTAGAAGCCATGACAACCTTGAAGATGAGTG
>Ga0214544_1010508_pt1 | contig 13562 bp, 12 predicted proteins | sample CNSS3metaG_FD_160074 | JGI IMG/M metagenome (GOLD analysis project Ga0214544, IMG submission 160074) | Root nodule microbial communities from cowpea collected in UCLA plant growth center, Los Angeles, California, USA - CNSS3 | ecosystem: Host-associated > Plants > Roots > Nodule | place: USA...
ATGACCATTACTAATATGTTTTCTATACGAGGGAAACAAAACTCATGTTCCTCAAATAAATATGATTTTTAATTTGATTTTTTAAATAATATATATATATATATATATATATAATTAAAATGAAATCTTTGTCTTAGATTGTTTAATAATAATAAATAATGTTATCTTAAAACCAACTGATAAATTAGAAGTTGTTATTTCATATATATATTATGTTTATATATATATATATATATATATATATATATATATATATATATATATATATATAAAATTATTTTATTGACATTAAAATAAACATAACATATATTAAAATATATAAAAATGAATTTTTAAAATGTTACAAGACTTGATATAAACAATACAGGATACATAATTATAAATAAATGGTAAACAAAAATAAGATTACAAATCAAATGCACGTGTAAAAGTCTCTCTCGTTAACGTAATAAACATGTGTTATAATAATTTATCTTTCTCACTCAAATCAACATGTCTAAGGCTGAATTCGTAAGAGGTCGAAAGCAATTGGTAAGACAGATTATAAAGTGATTTTCATGTTCGTTTGTGGTTAATTAAGAGTGAGTGAATACACTGATTAGCAGAATATATCGTTTTTAGCATCTCGCATAATGGGAGGTGATTTAAAATGATTAATTGAGCAAATATATGTTTAACTTTTGTGTAATATTTGTGTGTGTGCGTGGCTATGGTCTGGAAATAGAAAATAACAGAGCTAGTGTAGATCCAGTGAGGTGTATAACGTTCACCGAAAAAGGGATCAAATCCTACCATAGTTGGAGTCGATCCACGACATGGCGAGAAAGAAGGTATCCAATCTTACATCACTTGGAACAGATCCCAATTACTTGATACTTTTTTTTCTCAATTTTAGTGGTTAAAAAAAACAACAAAATAAATTTACTCATACAAATATCAAATTATACTATTACATAAAGGGCAAAATGGAAATCTAGTCAATATTTCTATTAAAACATATTTTTCAATCTATTACATCAATCAAATCTCTCACAAATTTTTACCAAATTTACTTCCAAATCTATTCATAATCACCCCTAAATCCCTTATAAAAAACAACACATAATTCATTGTTTTAGTATTTTGAATTAAAAGTGAAGTCAGTACATGTTGGGTTTATATATTATAGTCATATGGATTATAGTCATTGAGAGATTTTTGTTCTATTTATATGATATTGATCTTACACATATAAGACAGTTGACACTACTTCTACCCCGAAACCTTACGACAATGTGATTATGAACAATTTATCTTATATAGTGTTTAACTTTATCTATTTTATCTAATGTGTGACTTTGACTTATACTTAGATTATTCTAAACAATACCTCATATGAATGTTGGATCATATTTCATTCATATTGTGTCTCTCCAATAATTCTTCTTCTAAAACCCATAAAATATATAACAATAATAATAATAATAATAATAACATCTGTAAATTATTTGTTTTATATTATTCATGTTTATTTTTTTCACTCGGGTTATTTTATTTATATTGTCTATAAATTAAACTTTGGAATCTGTTCTGTCAATTTTTTTTTTTAAAAAACCACATACACACACAATCTGATAGACCCTAAATGAACTTGTTTAACTGTTGGAAATAAATCACGTTCTCTTTAATGTGTGAAGCAAACAACAACTTAAAACTTTATTAGGGTTTCACGACCACATACATACGGTGAAAATTGCAGTTTTAATGTGTATTTCTCATTTATACACATGGAAGATTTAAACTTAGTATCTTACATTAAGAAAAGTAAAATTTATGCAAGGTAAATTAAGTTAAGTCATTGGTGGTGAAGTTAGTAATACAATAAATCTGTATTTAAGAGAGCTTTGGAGCATTAAGAAGAAGGTTGGTTTGAAACAATATTGTGGCATCCTAAAGACAATGATGAAGGGAACAAGATTGACGTATCTAAATCTTTCATCTTTTTTACACTGCTCATTTAGCTTTTTTATTTGAGGGGAGGGAGAAGGATTTTTCAAGGATATGATGCTTAATTTTCCTCCTTTTTCTAGGAAGATATGGTTGCATTCAAAATATAGGAATGGTATCGTGTGGATATTTAGTACGATACAATATTAAAAAATTTAAAGTAAGGATGCATTAACATCATTTTTTAATACATACAATTACAATTTTATATACTTAGTATGATCAAATTTTAATATTAGTACAAAAGGACTAATTAAGGTGAATAAAGGTCAACTTTTTATATAGGTTATATCAAGAAGCGATATAAAAATTTAAGACATCAACGTAATTCAACATTGTTCTAATCAAAATTAATGTTATTTTGTAAGAAAAGTTTAAAATATATATAAGGATTAAATATATTTTTGGTCTTTCAACTTTTAGTGTAAATTGAAATTAATTATTCTTGAAAATTTTGAATCAATTTAGTCCCTCAACTTGGTAAATGCATGAATTTAGTTATTTTAACAAAATTTATTAAGTTTATTTGACGTTTCAAACACATTTTATTATAGTATTTTAGTTTGTTTATATCATTTGACACATTTTCGTTTCAATGTTAGCTGAAAAACGCGTTTGAAACGTCAAATAAATTTAAAAAATTTGATTTAAAGGATTAAATCTACATATTTTTAAAGATGAAAGAGTAAATTGGTTCAAAGTTTCTCAGAATAACTAATTTTAGTGTTCACTAAAAGTTGAAGAACAAAAACATAATATATATATATATATATATATATATATATATGATGTTAACATTAGATCATAAAAAAAATGTTAACTTGATGTTGATACTGAAGTTGACCTGTTAGATACATTGCATTAGTTATATGAAGTGGAAGATATAAAATTAACATGATGGTAAATGGTCTTATTAAAAAACAAAATAAAAGTAAAAAATATATTTACTTTTAGCCACACAGTCACTATAGGGGCTTGTTTGGTAAGTAATTGAGCTCGAGTTTTCACTTATTTAAGAAATTACTCTGAGAGCTCAAAGATAAAATTATTAATTTCATCCTCAAAGATTTAAAATATTCCCTTATATATGTAAAACTAAATATTTAAAACAACCAAAAATAGGCCATTTTTTCACTAAATTATAAATTTGAATTTAAAAGTAATACAAGAATATACCAAAAGAAAAAAAAAACAATAAAGGACTCAATAGTGGCTCTTTGAAAATAAGCTTGAGGTTCCATAAGAAAATAGAATCAATCTAACAATAATTTGAACCTCTGTTAAACCCAACTTAACTTGTAAAAAAAAAAATAAATAAATAAAAAATTCTTAATGTGATATTTCTAACAAGTGAATTTATATTTTAATCCTTACTAAAAGTAATTTTTTTTTCTAAACATTATAATTAATATTTTTAGTTATCGTAAAATAAACAGATTTTGGCAATGCTTTTTATAAAATATTTTTCCTTTAAACTTCCTCCCTCAGAAAAATTTAAACCATTATATTTTTCCTTTAACATTCATAATGTGAAATAGTCACTACAGATTTATGTCAAAGACTGAAACAACTAGTAAATATCACACAAAAGTAGGAAAATCTCACCTATTTTACGAAGAATAGTTTGACTCAGTAAATCCACTGAACTTAAGCTTTTGAGGTTGAAGTAACAATCATTATAAATTAAGATATACGAAATATGTGCATTAAACAATTTATAAAATTCTGATATAAGTCGAAACTTTTGATGGAGCATTGAGTTAGTGAGAATGATGATTGTTTAATGCATGCATATCTCTCATCTGTGATGAAAAATAACACAATACAAACATTAACATCATGCAAACAATTTCAACTCTTTCCCTGTCTATCATGGAATCTTCTCCGACATTGAAATGTGAGGCGTGCTGCACAGTTAATTCACTGTGCATTATGCATTTTGTTTACATGTTAAAACAGAAAATCGTGTGGCCAAATATATGTGTTATGATGGTTCGGTGAAATTTGATATATCTGTTCCCCATAAAAATCTGTGGGAAATATGTACACCAGAGTGTTCCATGGATATGAGTCCCCAGCAGAAGTCTCAATCAGAGTTATGGAATAAGCATAGTCAAATGAAACAGTGGTGAACCAATTTATTATCCGTTATGAAACAAGATAATAGAATATATGATTAATAAAACGCAATCCTGTTTCACCTTGCAGACAAAGGTACTAACATAACACCAGACACTTATCTGATGAATCTTATCATAATAATATAATCCCTTAGACCCTTGATGTAAAAGGAGGACATTCCATATGGAAATTCATAAATATTCCATATTATATACATGGTTCTCAAAATTTTGGTTCAAGAAGGTTCAAATTCATGGCTTGTGTGGTTCATGCTTAGAGCAGATATACCAGGAAATATAAACAAGGGAATCCAAGGGTAAGTGTAAGCAGTTAATCACAGAGAGAATATGTGAAAAAGCAAAGGGTCCAAGTGGAAGAAAGAAGGGGTTAATTAATTTAATTATGCATATCTATAAACATAAATTAATACACAAGTTGATGACAGAAAACACACACACACACACACATATATATATATATATATATATATATATATATGCGCACTTAATGTGAAGAAGCCAATGCTGCAAGTGCTCCACACTGAAAAGGTAGCTCCCACCGGACCCATTGTGGATACCATTTATCTGAGTGCTCTACCAAAAGAAAAAATAAATTATTTTTATGGACAGAAATTGGAATCTGATTGATGGGTTCTACCTTTAATCATTCCTCTCATTGAGATTAAATAGAAAGTATTAGATTAAAAGAGGAAAGGGGTGAATAGTAAACACCTTGCTTAGCAGCATCTCACTTCACTTCCCTTGCCTTTTAACTGAACACCAGTGATATGATAACACAGAATGATATAATAAAAACAGTCATATCGAATTTCGGTGATACGAATGTTGAAAATAACAGTGTTACATAATCAATACCATGTTGCTAGAGGGAATATATATTCATGTAGGAATCACTTAGCTTTGCAAAGTAATGCACCATTAATTTCACCTTTACATTTACCATCATCCAAAATAAAGTGGTATATATACATAGCTAGACAAGTTTAATGATCCTGGTAAAATCCTCACGTACCCTTTTCCTGTTCTTCATTCTTTTGAATTTATTCTTGCTTCTTCTACTTCCAGGAATGTAAAGTTTTCACTGTGAGGCATCCAACTTTATTATCAACTTCTATTGTACCAGACATATGACAACTGTTCAACCAAAACTTGCAAGGCAAAGAGAGTTGTCATGGGAATGAGGAATTAAAGGTTTTCAAAAATTTGTTTCGTTTTCTTTTCTTCTCTCTCTTTTTTTTTTCCAGATGGATGGCTATCACATGCAGAGTAAAGAGGCAAGAGAATATAACGCACTTTTGGTTTCATTTTGGAGGGTTCTTTTACTCACTGCTTGACCATAACTAACACCAAGCACATGGGGGAGACAAAATCATGTCGTTGTCCTCAAAACGTACCAAATGATAATAACAATAATAATAACATTGTAAACGGAATTTTTTTAAATGAAAACAACCAAATTTCTCATCCATTCATATTTTAAAAAGATGTTAAATTCCATGATTATTTGTAAGCGGTTGAGAAAAATGACAGACCAACCACAGATGTCAGGATCCTTAAAAAGACATTTCTTTTCTTTCCCACGTCAATAGGTAACAATGTACCATCTCTTGTGCTTTTGAGTTCTTCCTCAGATACAAATCTTTTAGAGGGTAAGAAGTAAGTAACTGAATAAGACATGAAAATCCATGCAGAAATAGATGTCATTAACCATAATGACATCTTAGGTTCTTATCTTCACATGTAAGACAGATATGAAGGAAATGAATTGAAATTTCTGATCAATGGTGTAGTTTCCTTTGTAATGATTTTCACGTTTTACTTTTATAGAACATATCAGTAATCGGATTCCAGAAAGATATAGCATATTTCAGGTACGAAGAGGCTTAACCAAAACACTTTTTACTTGAGAGACATAAGATATTGAGTTTGGATCTTGCTTCAAAAGCTTGTTCAGCCTCAAGTTTGAATAAATCTTTAAGACATGGTCATGCCTCACAACAATATTAAGTTTTCAGATTAAGGGGATATGAAAGTATCCATATTTCCTATGAAAAAGGAAGGGGGATCGGCAAAATGATTAGAACTAAGAATGTTAAAAAAACTGACACAAATGTACAAAAGACTATTCACCAGGGTTTACTTCTTGTTCAATTGAATTTGTTTGTCCCTTGTTGAAATGGTGCAAGAGCCATCATGGTCACACTCTATTGTAACAGTATTCAAATGTTAAGTGCTTTCTATTTTCACATGTCCACAACCTAGTATGCACAGTACGATCTTCAAAAGAAAAAGAATGGTAGCGTGAAATGAACAAAGCATATCCAACAGATAGCTAAAAATCTCGAGGGTAATATCACAAAGCATTAAAGACACCCACTTGCTTCAAAAATTGAGCCAGTACATAGTTATGAAACAAAAATCCTATCGTTATCATAATAGGTGGTACTAGCATTTATTTTTTTATTTGTAGCTACATGCATAACTACGATAACAAAAATCCCTCTAATATCACAGGAAATGAAAAAGTTGATGCAGCAACTCTGTAGTCATCCTTTTGTTTTCTTGTTTGTGATGTGGCCCGGCATCACTTCATGGACTAGTGAAAAATATTGATGAAGAAACCTAGAGAGGAAGAAATTATTTGAACTTAAGATAGAAGTGGATTTTTTCGTATGCATGTATTGTTGTTCCTTGGATCAACTAGCTACTGTTGTATAAATGTCGTTTCTATTCGTGTGAGCCAATTTCAACCAGGACCTTTATAATGAGAAAACAGTGAAATCAATAAAGGTAAACCGTGAAAAAAAAATGTGTTAGAAATTGAAAAAGCAAGGATGATCTTAAGCAACGGTTCAGAATTTCTAAGTTTTTTGGTGAGCTTGGTCGTGATAGAATAATTTGAGATAAAAAGGTGGGATTCCACCATCCAAGGGTGGCCTATATACGGGCTCGTTACACAGTGCACATCCTAGTCCTTGCTATATATTTATGTGCTGCTCTTAGCTACACATTGGAACATCGAGTTAAAAGCAATATATTAACTTCTCTCAGTTCTCAATCCTCACCACACTTCTCCAATCCGTATCACCATTATTTTCATCAGAAAACACTGAGAATCCCTTACTTTTTCCTTAGCCATTCCACAGAACTGCATAGCACCAAAGCCAGAATACTGTAATAGTCATCACTCTGTGGAAGGGCCTCCAGAGATGACTGAGCCCCATAACTCAACTGTCCTTTCTCATCCCATGCAAACCAATGAACAACAACAACCTTTTCCAAAACTCATTATGTACCCAATAACTCTGAAGGTAATTCACCAGTCCCATAACAAGAGCACCTATAATACTCATCTCCCACACTTGCATTGATTCTATGCATACATTGATGAAAAAATATACGTAGTTGCTAATCTCTTATGTGTTGGTTTGCAGTTTGAGGAACTGGTGTACAAAGTGAAACTAGAGCAGAAAGGAGGATGCTGGGGGAGTACATGGACTTGCAAGGAGAAGACCATACTGAATGGAATCACTGGTGTGGTGTGTCCAGGAGAAATACTAGCTATGTTGGGGCCATCAGGTAGTGGCAAAACCACACTTCTCACAGCACTTGGAGGCCGGCTCAGCGGCAAACTATCCGGTAAGATCACGTACAACGGGCAACCTTTCTCTGGTGCCATGAAGAGAAGAACAGGTTTTGTGGCTCAGGATGATGTGCTATACCCTCACCTGACTGTCACTGAAACTCTAGTGTTCACTGCACTTCTGAGGCTTCCCAACAGCTTGAGCAGAGATGAAAAGGTTCAACATGTAGAGAGAGTGATCACTGAGCTAGGACTGACTCGTTGCAGGAGCAGCATGATAGGTGGCCCACTTTTTAGAGGAATATCAGGAGGAGAAAAAAAGAGAGTGAGCATAGGCCAAGAAATGCTCATTAACCCAAGCCTCCTGTTGCTGGATGAGCCTACTTCAGGCTTGGATTCCACCACAGCACAAAGAATCCTCAACACAATCAAGCGTCTAGCTAGTGGGGGTAGAACTGTTGTCACCACCATTCACCAACCCTCTAGTAGGCTCTACTATATGTTTGATAAGGTGGTGCTGCTCTCTGAAGGCTGCCCCATCTATTATGGTCCTGCTTCAACTGCCTTGGACTACTTCTCTTCTGTTGGCTTTTCCACATGTGTGACTGTCAATCCAGCTGATCTCTTGCTTGATCTTGCCAACGGTAATGGACAGTAATCATTTGCTTCAGACTTTCAGTTCCTTTTTTTTCCAATAAGAGTTAATAACTATAAAACCAATGGACTTCAAAAGTGGAAGCTGGGCACACACTTTTTTTCCTTTTATCATTGCTTAACTGGCTCTAAAATTTTCTTCACTTAAAATGAGTCATAGTGTAGCAAGTAGGACAAATTTGTTATGGTTTGGTATTCTTTCGAAGAAAGCAACACTAACAATGTTATGATGCATTGCAGGGATTGCCCCAGACTCCAAGCAAGCAACTGAACAAAGTGAGGGACTGGAACAAGAGAGGAAACAGGTGAGAGAATCTCTCATCTCTGCTTATGAGAAGAATATAGCTACGGGGCTGAAAGCTGAGATTTGCAGCATGGAAGTGAACAACCAAAATATCTCGAAAGATGCTTGTGCAAGTAGGTCTTTTTTTCTATCTTTAAGGGGAAAACAATCATAGCTCTATTATTAGCCCCAGTGGCCTGAAATGTCTCTGTTGATGCAGGAAATTCGACAAAGCCAGAACAATGGAGCACAAGCTGGTGGCATCAGTTCAAAGTACTATTACAAAGGGGAGTGAAGGAGCGAAGGTATGAAGCCTTCAACAGGCTGAGAATATTCCAAGTTGTAAGTGTCGCTTTTCTTGGTGGACTACTGTGGTGGCATACTCCGGAGTCACACATTGAAGATCGGGTAAGTAGTAATTGCTTCAAGTTTATCTTTTCCAGTTGATGATATTGACAGCCAATTAATAACAACTAAAAAAGTTCTGGTAACATATATGATTAGGCCTTTAATCTGATCGAGTTCCTTTTCTTATTCATGTCAACATCACACCATTTTCAAGTTCAAGCAGTGTTTTTCCGAAATCCAAGAAGTCAAACTATGATTAATATTGCTTGGCTTGGCTACATTTTTTGTTCTGTAAACTTTAACCCTCAAGAGGGACTAATATGGGGTTGCACTGTATGCGTAATGCAGGTTGCCTTGCTCTTTTTCTTTTCTGTTTTCTGGGGATTCTACCCTCTCTACAATGCTGTTTTCACATTCCCTCAAGAGAGGAGAATGCTGATCAAGGAACGTTCGTCAGGAATGTATCGCCTTTCTTCCTACTTTCTTGCCAGAACAATAGGAGACTTGCCACTGGAGCTTGCACTTCCAACTGCGTTTGTTTTCATAATCTATTGGATGGGAGGGCTTAAACCTGATCCTGTGACTTTTATCCTTTCTCTTCTTGTGGTTCTCTACAGTGTTGTTGTCTCTCAAAGCCTTGGCCTAGCATTTGGTGCTATTTTGATGGAGATTAAACAGGCAACTACTCTAGCTTCTGTGACAACCCTTGTGTTTCTCATTGCTGGAGGGTACTATATACAACAGATTCCTCCATTCATTGTGTGGCTCAAGTACTTGAGCTATAGCTACTACTGTTACAAGCTGCTTTTAGGTGTCCAGTACAATGACAATGACTACTATGAATGTTCAAAGGGGGAGCTGTGCAAAGTGACAGATTTTCCTCCTATCAAATCAATGGGCTTGAATCATTTGTGGGTTGATGTGTTCATTATGGCCCTGATGTTGGTGGGTTATCGACTAGTTGCTTATTTTGCACTGCACAGAGTTAGGTAGATCAAAATTATGACAGAGCTCCCATACACAAAGCACGAGAACTTGAAGAGTTTTTGTACGAGTCAACAGAGGAATAATGCTAGAATACTAAACTTTCGATGGAACTCATGTAATGAAACTTGATCAACTCTCCATGACTGAGTTGCATGTACAAGACTTATTTTTAATAGATTAGAGAATACTAACTCTATGTTTCTTCTTCAACATAAATTCAACTACATTATGTGTCTATGTATTAAGCAAGAGAAATAACACTATGCATTCTAATCCGCATAAAGGTCAAAGATAATATCCAGAAGTTTTCTATCTCTCAAACACAATTGTAGATCATTGTCGGGCATTTGAAACCACAAGTTTGTTGTTTCCTTTCTCAAGAATTTGATCTGATTTATCAGAGTAAACAAAATTTATAGTGTCAGTAATAAATAAAAACTCTTAGTAAGAATGATTCTAAAGATAGTCACTGTAAAAATCAACACACTGATCATACATGGCAGTCTGTGAACGAATGACTGTGTAAAAACACTTTACACTCAGTGCACACACTATTTGTTTACTCTTTTTTTTTTAATTTAGTGGAAATTATCAGAGGTTATGTTGAATTTTTCACTCATGATTAAAGAGTATGGTGGGTTAGAGTGCTTAGAAGAATTAGCATACCATTAAAATGGATCCAACCAACCAACTAACCAAGTGTTATTCATCATCCAATGATGAATTAATGATGGCATAATTGAAAACCAAGTGATAATCAAGATTAAGCCTAGTTAATGGACATCAAAATCAGCTTGATAAAATAATTGAAAGTGGATGGATGGTAATGTGTTATGAAAAGTGATTACCAAGAAAACCATTGAAATCAGGTTCATACTTCATCTATATAAAAAAGAATACCTAAGATCAGTGAGTCTACTTCAGCATAGTGCATCATCCACTCTAATCACTTTGAGGTAGGACATAGAAAATGACTACTTATAATTTTTGCTTAAAAACAGTAACATCTGAAACAAGTAGTAGAATGTTTTAAAACCAATTGACATCAAATGATGTTGTCTAACAAATATGTAAAGTCTCAAATTGAGGCAAACTATGTGAAATTTCCCAATAAATCTCCTAATAGGTTTGACACTCAATTAGCAGATAAATTTGGAGGATATTCTAGAGTTAATCTGAATGTGAGATATGGAGAAGCAGAACCGGATCATTATTAGATAAAAGTAAATTAAGATCGATTCCATCGAACATGAACATAATTATTTTATCACACTTGACGTTACTCATCTTCACCATGTGTTAGGTATTTTGTCATAAACAACAAAAAGGTACCGCACGCATAGTTATAACCTAAGTTATCAAAGTCAGACTTTCCATGATGGTTTAATAAATCAACAAAGTTAAGAAAGTGAATATTTTGCGGCATAGAAAATGTTATCCCTGTGCTTACGTTCAGAAACAGAAAAGGATTCAATATTATATGCCATCCACAACCCAAAATATGTTTATTAATAGAAGTCTAGCAATAGAAATAACATAAAACAACAGCGAAGTCTGATAATTTTGTGGTCCAATTTGTCCTCCACCTAACTCAAGCAACAGAAGTGAAAGGTTCCAATCATACCTACATTTTCTAATCACCAACCAAACCCCTTAATGCAGGCATTATGTGTAATTGTCAAGCACCTGTCATTGAACAGATGCAAGAATTCTCCCTTCTCTCACACCGGTAAGTGTAAAGTTGTTAAAAATTGAACTTTAAGCTTAACTCAACTCTAAAAAATCAATTTATAAAGTAAGGTTTTGTACCTAATTATATACTATAAAATCGTCTTATCTTTAATCAATGTGGAATCTCCAACATGGGTACACAATGGAAGCTCTATACCTAGGTAAATCACACTCATTTTCCTTGTTAGTTAGATGTTAAGCTAAATTTACCTTTTCATTTCCATTACTGTGTTACCTACAAATTTGTTTTCCTACATTGTAACTCGTTACCTACAAAGAATAAACAAACTTGAGGAATGAAACTTATTCACGGAGGAATCATGATATCGTCAAGAGATGTTCTTTAACTTGCATTCAGTTAACCATGATACTGAACAAGAATTGGTCAAAAATGAAATACAAGATTCGAAGTTTGGTTTAGGTACCAGGTACCATCAAAGTTCTGTAATCTTTCGAATTTGCTGAAGTCTAATAAGAACCCGTCCAATTCAACAATTTTACGTGTGAGTGGGACCTCAGAAGGGCTTCATGCTGAGACAGAGAAGTCAATGTGAGTGATGCTATGCTTAAAGCCTTACAGCACATTGCACATATCCAAAGTGTTGGTAGCCATAACCGAAAGTTTCAAGAAGTTACAACTACAAAGAATAAACAAAATCTGAGGAATGTAACTTTTATCCACAGAAGAATCATGGTATCATCAAGAGATGTTAAGTAACAATCTAGCATTCAGTTAACCGTGGTATTAAGCAAGAAATTGGTCAAAAGTGAAGAACAAAGATTCGGTAGTTGGCTTAGGAACCAGATGCCACCAGAGTCTGCAATCTTTACAAATTGCAGCAATCCAATGAGAAACAATTCATTTCATTTCAAACATTTACATGTGAGTGGGACCTCAAAAGGGCTGCATTTTGAGAAGTCAATTGAGTGATTCCATTTATTGTTTGCAGCAAATTGCACATATTCAAAAACAAAACCGAAAGTTAAAGAAATTGACGTCTGAGCAAAGATGTGTTTGGGTATAAGATGAGATATATCATTAATATATATATATGCATGCACTTATCACACACATATAAAGTTAAAGGTCTATATGCATTGAATTCGAATCTTACCTGTAGAAAAATTACAATGAAATTGCACTGAAGGGAAACTGAACAAAGAGGCGTAGGACAATTAGGCTCCACAAAAGTGCTACCTTAATGAAGAATATAATGACGAGTATCAGAGTACATGTTTCTATTTGTTTTTCTCTAAATGGATAACATAATCCAGCAAGGTTTCAACTTTCAACTGTCACTGCTCTGAAACATTATTCTTCATCCTCGACAAAAAATCGATTATATGCAGACAAATCTGAGTGGTCTTTTTGTTGGCTAATTGTCATTTCAGTTACTCAATATAATAAAACTAGTCAAGGATTAGTTTAGTATTTGCTGTAACTAATCTTTTTGCCCTATTGTCAAATAATGTTGAACAATGTAGACATTTTGGATACCCCTGTAAAAATGAATGAAGAAAATTATGAGATATATTTTTAAATTCAAAGTATATTTCCAAATTTGTAATCCAAACTATTTGATCATAAACCATTCAAACAGATTACTAGAGATGGCAAAATGGGTCGGGCCCGATGGACCGGCCCGCCAGCCCGACAAAAAACCACGGGCCGGGTCAAGAAATTCAACCCGCCAACCCAATACAGCCCGGCCCGTCAAGCCTGCTGGCCCGTCGGGCCAACCCGTGGGCCAAAACGGGCCAGCCCGCGGCCCGTACCAATTAATTAAAAAAATGGCACGTGCATATTTCAGCATCCCTCACACTCACACACTCTGTCTGCGCTCCCCAC
>Ga0214544_1010510_pt1 | contig 13556 bp, 9 predicted proteins | sample CNSS3metaG_FD_160074 | JGI IMG/M metagenome (GOLD analysis project Ga0214544, IMG submission 160074) | Root nodule microbial communities from cowpea collected in UCLA plant growth center, Los Angeles, California, USA - CNSS3 | ecosystem: Host-associated > Plants > Roots > Nodule | place: USA...
CTCTGCCAGAAGGGTGCCTCGAAGGAGACCGTCCCAGCATTCTCGACGCCCTTTACCGTAAGTATTCCGTTCTGATCAAAATTTGCGAGCAATCCAAAGATGGAAATGTTCCCCGCTTGATTGGGGGCGTTGCTGTAGGTCGCCATCGTAACCTGAGCGGATTGATTGATTGGGCCGCTAACCTGCCACGAGTTCGTAGTCGGGAGGTACCGTCCTCTATAGAGCCTCCCGCATTGCAAGACGCCGACGAGATTCGCCCGGCAGAGCTTTGGATCAAGCTGAATGTTAAGCCAGGCCCCGCGTCGCGCCCCATCGATTATGTCCGAAGCATCAATGATCCTGAGTGTCGCAAAGAAAGACCCAAAGAATGCCAAGGCGTAGCCAGCGATCTTGAAAATAAGACGCGAAGAACTTTGGGATGTATAATTAGATGACATTTGTCGCCCGCATACTGTGCTCTACTTCTTAGTGGCTTCTTGGCACCTTTGCATTGATTTCTGGTGGAGTTTGATGAGCTATCTTTGTCCAGGAAAGCGTCGCTCTTATCACGTAGTTCGCCGAGAAATGCGGGAAGGCAAAAAGATCCACGGAGCGGCCTAGCCTCGCAACGGTGCAAACATCCGAGGTCTCTCGCTTCACAGAATTGCACAATCGGGCTCGTGGGCCTGCCGACGTCCCAGCTTATTGCAGGACAATTGGTCGAGGCAGAGTTCCTTCAAGGGAAGCTGCGGAACGAGTGGTCCTGAAAGCCAATCGTCTTGTCCGACGCGGGAGGAAAGCCCTTCATCCAGCCAAGGGCTTCAGGATCGCGGTTCGGCTGCGGGCGGTTGGGGGGTGGTGGACATGCAAGCAAGCTCGAGAGACCAATGAAATATCGTATCATGGAAAAACGTGACGGACATCCGAAGTTTGCGCTGAGCACCTACGCGTCGGTCAGGCAGCGGATCATCCTCAATGCGTTCGAGGATGGAGCTCGCCCCCGGGGCGGTCTCCTACCTACCACCTACGACCTACCACCGCGCTTTCGGGCCCCTCGGACGGCCCCGCCCTTGGGTGAACGCGCAAGTCCCGTCGTTGCAGATTGGCACGCGCTCATCCAACAGATTGCGCGCGTTCAAAGCTAGGCGCATGCTGGGATAGCCGTAGTGCCCCCCTCGCATTCACACTCGGCGAGCACCGTCAGCCTGTAATCCAAGTCCCGAAACTGAGCCCGCGTCGTATGCCGTGAACTCGCCGACAATGGCTTGCCATCTAGCCGATGTTGCCCAAGATGCCGCAAGGGATCCTCGATGCTGTAGGTCTGTCTCCCGATGGTCACACGCTCAATCGCGATCGGGCAATCCAATAGTTGCCCTCGTGGACTGCAAACGCGTAGGTCCCATAAAGAAGATTCCGTCTCGCTCGGCGCAAGGGCTTGATGATAACGCCAATCATACCCAACCCAAAGGGCGGGACCTGCAGCAATAACGATGGCGAACTCTATACACTTGACTTGGTTGCGTAAGTCTGTTTAGGGGGGCGATTGGCATTGGTCGCTTCCTGTAGAGGTGGATCGTGCCTTTATTGCGCTAGCGTCATTGGTCTGAGGGAGTAAGGGGTGGCCGCATTTGTGCTGATTGGCGCAGCCGGATATATCGCGCCACGTCATATGGGCGCGATCCAATCCGTGGGAGGGGCGCTTCGGGCTGCGTTCGATCCGAACGACTCCGTGGGAGTGATCGATAGTTATTTTCCCGAGGCCCATTTTTTCACTGAATTCGAGCGATTCGACCGTCACGTCGATAAACTTCGACGGCGCAACGAAGGCGTCGACTACGTATCGATCTGCTCTCCGAACTATCTTCACGACGCACATTGTCGCTTTTCGCTGCGGTCGGGCGCAGATGCAATCTGCGAAAAGCCGCTCGTCCTGAACCCATGGGACCTTGATGGCCTTGCCGGGATGGAGCGGGACACTGGCCGCCGCATCTCAACAATCCTCCAGTTGCGTTTGCATCCCGTCATTCAAGAGTTGAAAAAGCGCGTCGCCGCTTCGGACAAACGTCATTCCGTCGATCTTGCCTACATTGCATCGCGGGGGCGATGGTACCATGCATCATGGAAGGGTGACGACCAGAAGTCCGGGGGCGTCGCGACAAACATCGGCATTCATTTCTTTGATATGCTCGGCTATGTCTTTGGTCGGAGGCTGGCTACCGTGGCCCATTTGAGGGAAGCCGAGCGGGCCGCCGGGATGATCTCATATGAACGCGCGGACGTTCGGTGGTTTCTCTCGATTGACCGCAAGGATCTACCGCCAGAAGTACAAGGCAAGAAGACGAGCTACCGCTCGCTGACGATGGACGGCGAAGAGGTCGAATTTTCAGATGGCTTCACGGATTTACATAACGCGAGTTATCGCGAGATCGTGGCTGGCCGAGGCTTCTCGCTGGATGACGTCAGGCCGTGTGTGGAGGCGGTAGCGGAGTTCAGGACTTCCCGTCTCGCAGCGAGCGGAGAGCGTCACCCGTTTGTCAGATAGCACCGCGGCTCTAGAGATGGCTGCCAAGCCTTCCTCGAGCGGCCATCACTTGGTGGCGTCGATTTGTAAATTCGCCTAGAATATAGCTCAAGGCAATCCCCCGATCTGAAGTGAGATCGTGCGGATCGCAGCACTCGCAGATGCTGAGCAGCGGCTCAGATGGAGGATGACCGTTGCCGGCCAACAGCAGCTTTGCAGAGGTTTTTATCCACGAGAGCGCTTATGTCGATCATGGCGTCACGATTGGCAGGGGGACGCGCATTTGGCATTTTTGTCACGTTCTTGGTGATGTGATCATTGGTCAAGACTGTGTGATCGGTCAGAACGTCATGATCGGACCCCGTGTCCGTGTTGGCGACAGGTGCAAGATTCAGAACAACGTCTCGTTGTTTGAGGGAGTTGACCTGGATGACGATGTATTCTGCGGCCCGTCGTGCGTGTTTACTAACGTCAACAACCCGCGTGCATTTATCAACAGAAAGTCTGAGTTCCGCAAGACGATCGTTGGACGGGGAGCAACGATCGGGGCCAATGCAACGATTGTTTGCGGACATGACCTCGGCCAGTACTGCTTCATCGCGGCCGGCGCCGTGGTGACCCGGAACGTCCCGGCATTCGCTCTTATGGCTGGCGTTCCAGCCGTTCGTATCGGTTGGGTCAGTCGAACAGGAGAGCGATTGGGAGACGATTTGATCTGCCCGACGACTGGCGAACGGTACCGCATCAGCGACGACCTGTTGAAGGAATGCGACTCGTGAGGAGGAGAAATGACTCAACTAGGGCCGTGTCGACGCTTTGCATCATGGGTGGCAAGGTCCTTGGCGCTTTTCGTCACGTGGTCTGATGCGATACTCGCCTTCTAAACGCAATCTCCTTGCATGCCTCGCTGCACCCGTACTGCCGGTCAACGACTGGGGATGATTCTGCTGTCTCTGCGGCCGATCGCAGTCATTGTTCTGATGCGGATCTTCGGTGTTTCGCGATGCGTTGATCTGCTGTGATGACGAATCTGCCCTTAAGCAGTTGCTGATTGTTTCCAGGGGGCGGGATCTCTAGCCGGATCGGCATGGTTGTTGTAAAAAGTCCGCAACTCACTCCAGAATTCGCACTTGTTCGATTTCCAAGAAGGGGGTGTATATTGGCGTCGGTGTTGTGGCCGGGATGAGCGTGCGCGCTCGCGGAGACAAGAAATCGGGTGAGTTGGCCCAGTCCCAAGGAGATCATCCAGAGAGCCGTAAGCACCGGGGCAAATGGGGAAAGCGGCCTTTGCAACTGTGGGGTTGAATCTCAGAAAGCCAGATCTTCCGGGACGGGACGCTTCGCCCTTGAGAGGAGTCTCCTAGTCGGTGGGGCGACGTATTGAAGCGATGATTTTGATCCCCGGCGCACCTCCGATTTGTAGATTGAGGTAGCAAGCTAACCTCTTCCCAGAGGGACCCTCCTCTGAGAAGGCGTGGTCGACTTATCGGCCGGGGGAGACTTGTTCGCGTTAATTAAACAAACTATAGAGTTGGTTCCTCTGAGTTGCAGCTCAACGAAGCTGCAATCGACCGTAAAGGACGTCATTATCTTTGGACTGGGGGCTTCTGCTGGAGAGCGGGACGGAAGAGCCTCAATCTCTGTATTAGGGGTGAAACTTGTCTATCCAGCAGTCGTCAAAGCCACTAGGGACCTTATTCGAGGATCATCCAAAGGAGCGCGCATCTCATGCAGTAGGTTTGGAGCGGTTGCTCCAAGTAATCAATGAGAGGAAATACACCGTCGGCATCGTTGGCCTCGGCTATGTTGGTTTGCCTCTTGCGCGAGGCTTTTGGCGCAAGGGATTCCGGGTCGCCGGGTTCGATATCGATCAGACGAAAGTCGATGCTCTAAACGCCGGGCGCTCCTATATCCGACATTTTCCCAGCCACGAAGTTGAGGCGCTGGTTGCAAGCGGCTCGTTTTCGGCCTCAACCGACTTTTCCGGCTTGAAAGATGTGGACGCCATTCTGATTTGCGTGCCGACGCCACTCACCCGATACCGGGAGCCGGATTTGTCATATGTGGTTTCGACAGCTGAGAGTATTTTGCCGTATTTGCGCCGTGGACACTTGATTGCTTTGGAATCAACGACTTATCCTGGCACGACTCGAGAGGTGATTCAGCCGATTTTGGAGCGACATGGGCTAAAGGTCGGAGCAGATATCTTTTTGGCATTTTCTCCCGAAAGAGAGGATCCGGCGAATCCGGAATTCGAGACCTCTCAAATTCCGAAAGTGGTTGGAGCAGACGATCCGACCAGCCAAACACTCGCAGTAGCTGTCTACGGCAGCATCGTCGACAAAGTTGTGCCGGTGTCATCAAGTGCCACTGCGGAAGCCGTGAAGCTGAGCGAGAACATTTTCCGATCGGTCAACATAGCGCTCGCGAATGAACTTAAGCTCGTTTACGACCGGATGGACATCGACGTTTGGGAAGTCATCGAAGCCGCCAAGACCAAGCCCTTCGGGTATATGCCATTCTATCCGGGGCCTGGCTTGGGAGGGCATTGCATCCCGATCGATCCCTTTTACTTGACCTGGAAGGCGCGAGAATACTCCGTGGCCACACGCTTTATCGAGTTGGCGGGCGAGATCAATACGGCCATGCCCGACCACATCGTATCGCGTCTTTCTCGCGCCCTAGACGAGCGTTTTGGCAAGGGATTAAATGGTGCCTGCGTTCTCATTTGTGGAGTCGCCTACAAGAAAAACGTCGATGATATGCGAGAAAGTCCCGCACTGGTGATCATGGAGCAGCTACAGCAGCGCAAAGCGAATGTCGCCTACTACGACCCATTTGTTCCTGTCATCATCCATACGCGGGAACATCCTAAGTTGGCCGGTATGCGCTCAATCAAGTTCACGGAAGAAGCGATTAGGGGCTTCGATGTCGTCCTCATTTGTACCGATCATGACGGCGTTAGCTACCCGACGCTTGTTGATTGGAGCAGGCTAGTAGTTGATACGCGAAACGCAACTTGCGCCGTATCGAACAATCGCGATCGGATCGTTAAGGCCTGACCTCTTAATTAGAAGGGACTTGCATCTCATCGCCCGAAGCCCACCTGGATTAACTTTATCCCGCAACGTGGACAGTCATGCTGAACGTACCTCCAGCATGGGCGCTACAATTCCTGGACGAGCCGCCTTCGCTATGAATCAAAACGCTAGAGGGGAGGATACGGGCTTACTATCGTCAAACTTCGACTTGGTCCGCCTCGTCGCCTGCTTGGCGGTGATCTTGCTCCATGTTTCTGCGAGGTCGGTGTATGCCTACATGGCAGGAGAAATCAGTCATCGGTATTGGTTCGAGGCGATCGTCGCAAATTCCAGTACGCGGTGGGCTGTCCCTGTCTTTGTAATGCTCAGTGGCGCAATTCTGCTGAGCAAGGGAGTAACGTGGAAGGAGGTGTACCGTCGTCGAGTCCCCCGAATGCTCATCGTGCTTTTTGCATCGCTTATCGTGTACGGTATGTGGCGAGCTTTTGTGGTGGGTGATTTTGATTGGGGGCAGTATCTTTTGGATACGGCGAACGGCGCGCCGTATTTCCATTTGTATTTTTTGTATGTGATGATCGGGCTCTACGCGATTGCGCCGATCGTGAGCGTCATTGCTCGTAGTCTCGATTCTCGCACTATCGTCCATGCCACTCTGGCATATTGTGTGATCACTTGTATCGTGCTGACGAGTGGAACGGCGACGCATTCCTATTCCAGGAACGCTGTGACGTTCGCCTGGGATTACGTCGGCTATTTCACTCTCGGTTTTCTGATGCTCCGCTTCGCCAAGCATCAACTTTGGCGACTTTTCCTTCTTGGCTATCTGATGACCGTCGTCTGGGTCGAAACGTGCGCATTGCTTCAAGGCGCGTCCTGGAATTGGACACTGTACGCGTGGACGTATTTTTCGCCCATGACTTACGTCACGGCTGTCGGCGTCTTCGGATTTCTGCTGTCCGTCGACGTTCCACCGTCGGCGGCGCCGCACCTTCGGAAATTGGCGCCTTTAACCTTGCTGGTGTACCTGCTACATCCAATGGTATTGGAAACTGTACGTAAAGCGTATGGAGTCGCAGGCACTCCGATCGCGAACCCGACTGTAGAGATTGCCTTAACTTTCATTCTAACGGCGGGCTTTTCTTTCTTGGCAGCGTTGCTTTTGAGAAGCCTGCCTCCCATCAGCAGAATTTTCTGAGTTCACCCTATTTTCTGAGCTCACCCAACAAGTAGGCTTTTCGATTTCGGGCGCCAGCGCCGCGTCAGAAAACGTTGAAGTTGCTGGATTTTTTTAGTGTCTTGGTCGGAATGATTGACAGCGTTTCTGGAATGTCTTAGCGCTATTTGCAACCGCTGGGTTGTCATTAAACAAGTTTCCCGGCAAGTGGCGCTCGATGGTGGGGACCTTCGTTGTGCTGATCATTTGACAAGATCCTACCGTGCTCGGTCCGAGCGGGGTGGTGGTCTCATTCAGGTAGTAGAGCTTTGGCGTATGCTGGCCGGAGTTCAAACGCTTGTCTCCAATTCTGGAGTGCAGTTCCACCCGCGGAGCCTTTGCTCGTTTAGCGTTTGAGATAGCGACCGAGTGATCAGCACGGTCGCGTCCGATAGTTAGTCTTTTGAACTAGGAAAGTGGGAGTTGGCTTCCGATGCACGTTTCCAGAAACATGAAAAGAGACTCCGGCACATGCTTTTTCCCTCACGCGTAGCGGAAAGCTGAATCATGTGTGGAATAGCCGGAATTCTGCGTCTTGGCGGGGGCTCGCTGCAAGATCTGGAACGCAAGCTGTCGGTGCTGAGCCGGCTCGTCACTCACCGTGGACCAAATGGGCATGGGAACTGGACTGCGTCGGGGCGGAATGTGGGGTTGACGCATCGCCGGCTGAGCGTCCTCGACCTCTCCGAGGCGGGGGCCCAACCGATGGCTGCGCCTTCGGGAGACTGCGTGGTTCACAATGGAGAGATCTATAATTTTATCGAGCTGCGTGAACAAATGCGGGAAAACTGGATGTTCCGCAGCGGGACGGATACGGAAGTCATCTTGGCTGCGTACGATCGGTGGGGGGTCGACTGTACGGTACGTTTGCGCGGCATGTTTGCGTTTGCCTTGTGGGACGAGCGACGGCAGCGACTCTTCTGCGCTCGCGACCGCTTCGGTATCAAACCATTCTACTATGCGATCGTTGATGGGGTTCTGCTTTTTGCCTCAGAGGCGAAAGCGCTTTTGCCGTTCTTGCCAGCGATCGAAACCGACCGGGCCGCGCTTGCTGAGTATCTCACCTTCCAGTGCTGCATCGGCGAAAAGACGCTGTTCAGCGGAATCAAGCAATTGCTGCCAGGGCACACTCTCGTGGTCGAGGGTGGAGTTGTTTCGATTCGGCGTTATTGGGATGTCCAGTACGAGATCGATCACGAGCACAGCCCATCCTATTTCCGGCGCCGCCTGCGGGAAATCATGGAAGACTCCGTCCGACTGCATCTGCGCAGCGATGTGCCGGTGGGAGCCTATGTTTCAGGTGGCGTCGATTCCAGCCTTCTGGCGATCATCGCCGCTCGTCAGAATGGTGCTGACTTGCATGCCTTCAATGGCCGATTCACTGAGTATCCAGGATATGACGAGAGCACGTACGCCCGAGCTGCGACGGACGCAGTGGGCGGAACGCTTCATATCGAAGACATCGGCCACGACGACTTCCACCGCCACATCCGAGATGTAATCTATCATCTGGACTTTCCAGTAGCGGGTCCGGGCTCCTTTGCGCAGTACATGGTTTCGAAGTTGGCGTCGCAGCATGTGCGTGTTGTGCTTGGCGGTCAGGGCGGCGACGAAATCTTCGGGGGCTATGCGCGCTATCTGCTTGCCTATTTCGAACAATGCATCAAGGCGGCGATAGACGGAAGTTACAAGAACGGCAACTTTCTTGTCACAATTGAATCGATCGTCCCGAATCTGGGATTGCTGCGTGACTATTTGCCGTTGATGCGCGAGTTCTGGCGAGAGGGCCTGTTTGGCGCGATGGATGATCGTTATTTCCGTCTCATCAATCGTGCCAACGATATGAAAGAGGAGATTGCCTGGGACGAACTCGACCTGGCGCCTGTGGTGGAGTCCTATCGCGCCATATTCAACAGTACGGAGAATGTGCGCAAGCAGGCCTATTTCGATGGGATGACGCATTTCGACTTCAAGTGCCTGCTTCCCGGTCTTCTTACCGTTGAAGATCGAATGAGCATGGCACACGGACTCGAGAGCCGCCTGCCGTTCCTCGATCATCCGCTGGTGGAATTCGCCGCGACGCTTCCGCCCGATATCAAGTTCTCCGGCGGACGTTTGAAGCATCTGCTCAAGGAAGTTTTTGCGGATGAGATTCCAGCGGACATTTTTCAGCGACGCGACAAGATGGGCTTTCCGGTGCCCCTGAAGGAGTGGTTCGAGGGGCCTCTCAATGGAATGATCTCCGATATCTTTACGACGATGAAGGAACGTCGGCGGCCGTTTATCAACGCGGATGCCGTGCTGGCCAATTTTGGTCGGACCCAGCCATTTTCACGCAAGACGTGGGGCCTGCTGAGCCTTGAGCTGTGGTTTCAGGCATTTCACGACCGCGCCGCGGATTACCGAAGCCTGCTCCGTAAGGATCCGGCGAACCTATGAGCGGGCCGCGCGTCCTCGTCCTATCTCACATGTATCCGCGGGACCATTACCCCACGGGCGGCATTTTTGTGCACGAACAGGTCAAGGCCCTTCAGGGTCAAGGCATCGAAGTCGCCGTTCTGTCCGGTGAGCCGTTTTGGATATCCAGCCGCGCGCCAGCCACGATATCACGGGCCTTGAAGGCGTGGCGCAACGAGCCTCTTCGCTGGCGCCGCTGGGATGGCGTGCCCGTGATGTATTTTCCGTATTGTGTTGGCGGCATATTTCGCGATTTCATTCATTCAATCACGTATTGGCAAGGTGCAAATCGCGTCATCGAACAGGTGCGCGCGCGCTTTCCGTTTGATCTGATACATGCGCATACATCGTTCTTGGACGGCTACGCTGCGGCTCGCATCGGCAAGCGCCTCGACCGTCCCGTGGTTTTGACCGAGCATACCGGGCCCTTTTCGGTACTGACACGCCATGCCGGCTATCGCCATTTCACGAAGGCGGGAGTGGAGCACGCTGATCGCGTGTTCGCCGTCAGTCGATCGCTAAAGGCCGACATGTCCACCGCACTCGGAAAATTGGCCGAGAAGGTGGAAGTGCTAGGCAATGGCTTTGATCCCTCCGTGTATTTTTCGGCGCCTACGATCGAAGATCGCAACGCGGCGGTCCGAATGCTTTGGGTCGGTCACCCAAGTCCAATCAAAGGTGTGGACCGCCTCATCAGGGCAATGAAGCGCGCGCTACCCGAGGCGCCGAACCTTGAATTGACGGTGATGGGCGGAGGGGAAGGGGTCGATGCCGTTCGCCAGCAAGCGGCGGAACTGGGCATCGATGACCGCGTGACCTTCATGCCTGCCGGAAAGCGGTCCGAGGTGGCCGCCGCCATGCGGGCACACGATTTTCTTGTGGTTTCAAGTCACACCGAGACCTTTAGCCTTGTTGCGCTGGAGGCAATGGCCTGTGGTCGTCCGGTGCTGACCACGGCTTGTGGAGGTCCGGAGGATTTCGTCATCCACGGTGAAACCGGACTCATCGTGGAAAATAGCGAGCGTGGCTTGGCGGCGGGGATAGCCGAGATGGCCAACGCCTATTCAGGCTTTGACATGTCGAAGGCGGCGATTCGACTCCGCGAGGCGTACAGCTGGGATAATGTAGCCAGGAAATTAGCGGACGCCTATGGAGATTTGGTTCCTGGCCGGCCTGTAACTGAAGCTACTAAAGTGCCCGCTTCGTGTAGTTTGCGGATTCTGATGATCACGACGGATCATCTGATGATCGATCGGCGAATATTGCAAGAAGCAGAGACGTTGCGCGACGCCGGTCACGATGTTGAACTCCTCGCCGGTTTCGAATGTCCGCAAGCCGAGACGTATCTGTGGCATGGCATCCCTATTTCTCGATACGTCTACGATTGGAATGATACACGCGCTCAGAAGCTCCTGCGAATCGTTAAACACCGCAATAACAGGCTCTGGCCGTATCTGTGGCGCGCCACCCAGAAGCTCGTCGCCCTCGTCACGGGGCTCACAAGCTTTGAACACTTCGTGCTTCGTCAGGTCTTGGAGAGGCAGTTCGATGTGCTACACGTTCACGATTATCCGCTGCTCCGTGTTGGAGCGCATGTAAAGCGGCGGCGCAATTGCGCTCTCGTTTATGATGCGCATGAGCTCTATCATGGGCAGGCGCAACTCCCGGCGCCAGTCAGGCGACGGTATCGTCGCAGAGAACGAAGGTTCATACATGCCGCGGACGCGGCTATTACAGTCAATCCCTACATTGCGGGGATCATGGCGCACGACTACGGCTGCCCGCCTCCGAGGGTGTTGCTCAATGCCGCCCCACCTGGTTCGGCGGTCCCCGCAGTCAAGAATTTGCGGGCGCAGTTGGGACTGCCCGAGCAGGCCAAGATCGTCCTCTACCAGGGTTGGATGTCGCCCGAGCGCGGCATTGACGCGCTTGTGCGAGCCGCAGCGCATTTCCCTATGGGGATTCATCTTGTGCTGATTGGTTATGGCGAGTGCGAACCACAACTCAAGGCTATCAGTCAGGAGCAAGGAACGGACGATGGGCGAGTCTTTTTCATGGGCCGGATAGAACCGGAGCTCCTGGCAGAGCTCACCCGGGAGGCAGATCTGGGCGTCATCCCCTATCGGCCGGTGGACCTCAATCACCTCTACTGCAGCCCCAACAAGCTATTCGAATTCGCGGTAGCCGGGCTACCGTTCCTCGCCAACGATCTCCCGTTTCTGCGCGACATTGCGGAGGAATACGGCTTTGGCGTCATGACCGACCTCGATGAACCCAAGTCGATCGCGGAAGCAATCGCGCAAGCACTTGCAGATCCTGTGAGATTTGCGGCTCTCAAGGCGGCCGCGCGCGCCGCCGGCACGCGTCTCAATTGGGGCATTGAAGGAGAGAAGCTACTCGATATCTATGCGGGATTGAACGAGGTCTCCGAGCGAGGGCGGCGCTGATGGATAAGGCAGCATGGAAGCACCTACATTGCGACGGAGTGCGCGCAGGCCCGCAGGTGGTGATGTTCTTCCTGGCACCTATTCGACTCATTTGGGCTAACCGATGGATGGTATTTGCCACCCTGATGCACGACCTGCGCCAGCGTCACGGGGCGAGCGTTTTTGGCATGACTTGGACGGTCTTGTTTCCCATTATATTCTTGGGCCTCTACAGCCTCGTCTTCAATCTCATTCTGCAGGTCCGGATCCCTGGCAAGAGTTCATTTGACTATACGCTCATCATTTTCTCGGGACTCATTCCTTTTCTCGGATTTAGCGAAGCCTTGTCCTCTGGGGTAGGAAGCCTGATTGATAATCGCTCCTTGCTGAAGGGGACGATTTTCCCTGTCGAGCTCATCGCTGTGAAGTCGGTTCTCGTTTCTTCGGTCACCATGTTGGTGGGGCTCGTGCTGCTATTGGCAATCCTCGGCGCAAGTGGCGAGATGCGCATCACGCAGATCGCCTTGCCAATTATTCTGCTCATTCAATTCTTCTTCACGGTAGGAATCATCTGGACACTGTCTATTCTCAATATCTTCTTTCGTGACATCGCCAATCTGGTGTCGCCGCTCCTGCTGTTTCTAATGCTGGTTTCGCCAATAGGCTATACCGACGAAATGATCCCTCCGGAAATGATGCCGGTGATGGTCGTCAACCCGCTCTACTATATGATCTCGATCTATCGAGATCTCATCCACTTCGGCCGCATTCCAGGCGAAAGGCTTGCTGCATTCGGTGGCGCATCGGTCGCGCTGTTTATCCTGTCGTATCACTTCTTTCAGCGCCTGAAGCCAATGGCAGCCGATCATGTCTGATCTTGTCATCGACCTGAAAAACGTCAGTAAGCACTATCGCCTGTTTCGTTCCAAGGCGTGGCGAATGGTGGATGCGTTAGGCTTGCCGGTACCGAAAGATACCGCGTGGGATTTCTGGGCGCTCAGGGACGTCAATTTCTTGCTGCGACGGGGCGAACGGGTTGGTCTCATCGGTCGCAACGGCGCGGGGAAGAGCACACTGCTGAAGTTGATTGCCGGGTTGATTCGACCAACAACCGGATCGGTACAGGTCAAGGGACGAGTGACGGCGCTCATGGAAATGGGGACGGGTTTTCATCCCGACCTCACCGGCATCCAAAACGTGCGTGCATCGCTCGCATATCTCGGTGTGACGGGCAAAGTTGCCGATAGAAAGGCCGAAGAGATCATTGAATTCGCCGAACTTGGCGATTTCATTCACCATCCCTTCCGTATCTATTCGGCCGGGATGCAGGCGCGCCTCACCTTCACTGTTGCTACCAGCGTCGAGCCTGACATTCTTATAGTCGATGAAATTCTGGGTGCAGGCGACGCCTACTTTTCGATCAAGGCGACAGAAAGAATGAAGGAGCTCACGAAGAACGGAACGACGCTGCTATTGGTTTCGCATGATCTCGCCTCAGTGCAAATGATGTGCGAACGAGCCGTTTGGATCGATCGCGGACGTTTGCAGGCTGAGGGCGACACGCTGACGCTGTGCAAGTCCTATATGTCGGCGGTACGGCAGCGCGAGGATGGACGGCTCAAGGCAGTGGAGATCGCTAAGGTACCTAGCGCGCTTTCTGATCGGGAAGGGCATCTGCTGACAGGCCGATTTGTCACAGGCGCGCCCTCGGCTCCGAAGAAGCGTCATCGCATCCGCTCATTGCGTCTCCTGCTGGACGGGCGGGAACAAGCCTCGGTCCAGCTCGGCGACGCTCGGGACAATGACCCGGGTGAGACGATATACCTAAATGACGCGCCGGGCTATACGAACTGGTCGGCACCGAAAATCGGACCTGACAGCACGGCCTGGCGTGAGTTTGCGGACGAAAGCGGTCGCTA
>Ga0214544_1010512_pt1 | contig 13553 bp, 5 predicted proteins | sample CNSS3metaG_FD_160074 | JGI IMG/M metagenome (GOLD analysis project Ga0214544, IMG submission 160074) | Root nodule microbial communities from cowpea collected in UCLA plant growth center, Los Angeles, California, USA - CNSS3 | ecosystem: Host-associated > Plants > Roots > Nodule | place: USA...
TATAACAAATTCTTTCTTTTATCTAAATTTATTTTTTAATTTTATTTTTAAATTAAACCTTGAGATTGGTTGTCCAAATGCCATTATGGTATTTTGATAAATTTGAGGTATAGAATGGTTAGTTCTTAATCAAGTCGATGTTTTTATGCTTCAGTCGATAATTATTAGAATTATTTATATTATTGTTGGTATTAATATTATTATTACTATTATTTATGTATTATAAGTAGTGTTAGTATAAGTAGTATGTGTATTTGTTTTAGTATTGTTATTAACATGATTATAATAATAATAATTATTATTATTATTTCTTTTTATTATTATTATTATTATTATTATTATTATTATTATTATTATTATTATTGTTATTATTATTATTATTATTGTTATTATTATTAGTAAGAGTGTTAAAGTGAGTCACCTTCGTAAAAGATGAACTAGAAAGGAGTTAACTCAAACAAAAATATTTATATTCAGATATTATTATACATCTTACCTACCAATAAATCATACTTATAATATATAGAATATATCCAATTACACATTGTAACCGATTCAAATATTATAATCAAACATATTATAATCATTCCATTACCAAAAATATATAATGATTCATAAAATATAATAAAGAAAAATTTATTGTTCTTATAAAAATTTAATATTTATCATTTATTACAAATAAACGTTACATCAAATATCTATGAATTCATTAACATATACCAATTTGACTTATCAGTATTATTAAGACCGATTCCTATAATACTATTATTATTATTATTTATCGAGATATATAATATATACTATGCCTAGATTTTATTTTGGTAATATTTTGTGTATACAAATTAACATCAACTTCGTTTTATATTTATTTTTTACGGGATCAATAGTGCACAATCTTCATTTTATTTTATTAACGGTCCATGTATACTCATTTTATTATGGTGTAAAATACAATCAAAAATTTAACTATAAATTTTAACCACACAATAATACTATTTTAGTACACATAACTAATCGAAGTATTATCGTCGTCGTCATCATTATTATTATTATTATTATTATTATTATTATTAATATATTTACATTATTTCATTACCACTTTTATTATTATTATTATATTAGTATTTCTAACACCCTATTTAATTCAATCAACGAAATTAAAGGAAGCGTCACATAAAGATAATATAACAGCACGATCCTGGAGTTTAAAACTTAACTCCTTACATCCCAAGGCACACCACGATGCCCGAAAGGAAACTGGATAAAAAGTTTAACAGAATATATAGAAATCAAAAAGACGGACAGGTACATGGGCCATAGCCGTAAAGGAAGGCCCATCCAGAACATGAAGCCCAGCCCATGCAGACTATGCGGCGAAATCATCTCTCCTCTGTTGACCACGAGTACCTCTCGCATTTGCTCCCATCAATAAATTGATGATCATCGCAAGAGTAGAAGAACAACATACAGAGCAATCAAACAAGCAAAGGGTAAGCTAGAGCCAAAAAGATTTTTATCATGCAATCAAATATACCTTCACAGTCCAATAAACATATATCACCCAAGCATGTTATGACCTTTCAATCAATACACTAAGACTCGACTCGACTCATCCGGATACATATAACATGTTCGAATTCAGCGGATGCTTGCACTTGTGGTGGATACCTTTGCTCACCCTCGAGCTATGTGTTACAAGTGTTACAATGAATCAATTCCCTCACACACAAGGTTAGCCCTTAATGAGTTTCAGGCCTCCTACTACTCTCACCACAAGAGTCAGTCCGCTCTAAGTGAGACTAACTGACTCCTTAGAGTGTCAGGATGCGATCCTTACCTTGAATCCTTACCAAGTTATATAGATAGGGCACCACCATAGACACCTACTAACAGGGGCCATGGAATTACGTCCCGACCACTGAAGCACGACCCTGAAACCCCACCTAGAGATTTCAAGGAATTACGCACTGACCATGGACCAATCATAATCAAACAAATAATATTTAACATGCACATATAAATATCTCATGCCGAACTTTACCATCCATCCTCATTTGTATTCCATGTTGAATCCATCTCATTCATCCTCCCCAAACCACGAAGGTATAAGTGTATTTCATACCAACACCATGCCATATCCATTAACCAACTCATCATTTTAATGTCATGAATCATCCCATAGAAACATCATACTCACATCATGTTAAAACTCGTGAATCACAATCATTAGCATCTCATGCGTACAAAGTCACTCAATTCGTAACCCATGAACCACATCACTCATGCATAAACAATCAGAACATACTTTAATACAATTATCCAACCATACATGTGTCATTCGTCCAATAACATAGAAGAAATCAGAACAAGGCGCATCCTCGCCCATGTCTTGCTCAGGCTGAGGGTGCTCGCTCAGGCGAGAGGTTTCCCTCGCTCAGGCGGACTCCCCTCGCTTAGGCGAGAAGTCGAGGAGTGGGAACAGTGACTTCTTGCGAGATCTCGCTTAGGCGAACCCTCCTCGCCCAAGCGAGAATGCATCTCGCTCAAAATGGGGACTCATCGCTTAAGCGACCTCTCGCGCAGAAATCCAGGACGAACCCTTGTTAGTCTCGCCTAGGCGAGACAAGCTCGCTTGGGCGAGATTATCAGTCCTCGCCACTGTTCATAACTATATCAGTTGTATTTCACACACAAACGATAGTACCAACCATCCCATGCATTCATAGTAGCATACTAGTTCAATAATCATGAAACACAAGCAAGACAAACGACGAGCACATTAAATAGAAAGGATTCTAGCTTCCCTTACCTGGAAAATGCTAGTCAAACGACCTCGACACTTAAGCAAATGAGCACGAAAGTTCCCGAAGCAGATTTAAGAGCTGAAAACCCTAACACAAAAGGGGTACGAGATTACTACAAGGAACCCTAACAATAATTACGAAGAACCAAACCAGCGAAGAAGAGTATGAGTTGACAAACCACTTACGTGAGTAGAAACGAGGTCGAGCTAAACTTGAATCTGATTGAACTTCAAACTCTAGCAGTGCTCTGGGAAAGGGAAAGGATAGTAGGTAAGTTACTGTTTTGCAAGAAAGGCAGAAATGAAAGGGGCTAGGCTGCCTTACGGGCTTTGGACACCCTATGGGCTAGTACTTAGGCCCAACAGATGGGGCTAGACCCCTTTAAATTTTTAGGGGAGAAAAAGAGGGTTTTACAATATTGATATTATTAATATTAATAGTAGTATTATTAGTACTATAATATATTACCTAAATATAACAAAATAAATATTAAAATAATATTATTTATTTAACTATAATAATAACACTAATATTTTGTATTCAAATTAAAAAAATATCAATAGTTTATGAAATATATTATTGTTGGTATTAATATTATTATTATTATTACTATTATTTATGTATTATGAATAGTTTTAGCATAAGTAGTGTGGATATTTATTTTAGTATTGTTATTAGCATGATTATAATAATAATAATTATCATTATTATTATTTCTTTATTATTATTATTAGTAGGAGTGTTAAACTTAGCTCACATGAAATGACTTCCTAAAGGTTGAACTAGAAAGGAGCCGGCTTAAACAAAAAAAATATATTCAGATGCTATTATACATCTTACCTACCAATAAATCCTATTTTTAATATATCCAATATATCCAATTACACATTGTACCCAATTAAATATTATAATCAAACATATTATAACCATTCCATTACAAAAAATTATAATGATTCATAAAATATAATAAAGAAAAATTTATTGTTCATCTAAAAATTTAATATTTATCATTTATTACAAATAAACGTTACATCAAACGACTATGAATTTACCAATTTCACTTGTGACTATTATTAAGACCGGTTCATATACTACTATTATTATTATTTTTGATGGAGATCCATAATGCATAATATGCGTAGGTTTTATTTTGGAAATATTTCGTGTATACAAATTAACTACAACTTAGTTTTGTATTTTTTTTTTTACGAGATTCATAATCCAAAATATACCTACATTTTATTCCATGTATATTCATCTCATTTTGGTATAATATACAATAAAAAGTGAATTATAAATATTAATCATATAATAATATTATTTTACTACACATAAATAATAATATAGTACTATTGTTAATATTAATACAATTAGTATTAATTAATATTTATTATTATTATTGTATTGATGTTTAAAAATGTCAAACTTTAAGAAGTTCACAAAATTAAGTAAAGACTTTGGTGAATTAGATGATAAATTGATAATTCAACATTTTCATCATATTCATATTCATACTATGACATATACAATATATTTTTTTAAATTTTAGCACATTAAAAATTATATAATACTTGTCTTTTAAAATTATACAAGAATTTAGAACGTTAATGCAAGAGTCCATAAAAAAAGTAACTAATATATACAAGTGCAAGTTTTTTTTATGCAAGCTTTCGGGCCGGCCCGTGCAGACTACGGGCTTACACGGACCGGGCTACTATAGGCCTACATGTTTACTACCTTGACCTGTCCCGGGTTTTTTACGCAGGTATGTGGGCTGGCCCAACAAGCCAGTAGCAAATTGTCGTTCCTAATTAATACTAATAGTACTATTGCTATTTTTTTACTGTATATATTACTTAAATATAACTAAAGAAATATTAAAATGATTTTATTTATTTAAATATAATAATAATTTCACTAATATTTTTTACGCAAATTAAAAAAAAATAACAATATTTTTGTAATATTTTCTTAGAAACAAATATTGTTATTTTAAAATATATTGTTATTATAAAACAAATAACAATACATTTTTTTAATACTATAATAATAATTCACTTTCCATACTAATACAAATGATAAATGATAATATTTTATAAAAAATAGAAAACAGCAAGAACCGTGCGAATACACAAGTATAAAATTAGTTCTCTTAAGAACCTTTTCACTTTTTAACCATTACTTATATGTTAATTTTATGATTATTATTTATACATGTAACGTCCGATAAGATATTATGAATTTAAATAATAAACTAAAAAAATAATAATTAATTATCATTTATTGAAATATTTTCCAAAAATGCGGAAAAATCAAACACTTATTACCTTAGAATTTATTCCACAAACTATAATTATAACTTCCATTAAAATATCCAAGTGTGATAATTAGAAGTTTAGAATTGATTAAAAAAAACATAATAAAAACTCTGAAAAACTTTCTCCAGACTAGCCCTGCCTCGACTCTATGCCTCACCAAATCCACCTGCAACATCATCTGTTCATGTGTAATGCAATACACGATCATCGCCAAACACAAGCAGATAGGGTGAGCTAACAGAATAAAACATATGCATACAAGTCATATAAATTCAATCACACCAAAGGAATCCATATCCTTTGTTCCACACAACATGGTCACCACCATGTTAACTGTATTCTACATCTTCTGATGAGTACCTTAAGATGTCTTGTTGCCACACCTACCAGCCACAACTGGTAGAGCACACACGGGAAACCATGCTACAGACCACACTCCATAACGCCAGGTGGAGTTCCCACTACGAATAACATTCGTAATGTCCCTAGACTACCAAACTCGTCAGCATAATACTGAGGAGGGCAATCTAACTGGACCATCCGTACACACCACAACGCACACACTCACACCGACAACACTCAACAACCTGAGCCACAACTCAAAAGTTCCACCTGTTCATTCGCCATCCCGAGCCACAACTTAAGAGATGCCATTCTGAGCCACAACTCAAAGAATGTCACGTGCTTAACCCCTATCCTGAGCCACAACTCAAGGGATACGTTCCAAGTCACAACTCAAGGAACACTAGCAAGTCGACCTTCAAGATATCATGAAAACCTTGTAGACCACGCACATCCAAAGCAAACAAAACCCCTTTGCCTCAGCAGAATTGCCTAGCACTACCAAACATAATCCAAAATATACCTACATTTTATTCCATGTATACTCATTTCATTTTAGTATAATATACGATCAAAAGTGAATTATAAATATTAATCATACAATAATATTTTTTTACTACATATAACTAATAATATAGTACCATTGTTAATAATAATACAATTAGTATTAATTAATATTTATTATTATTATACCACTATTATTATTATTATTAATATTAATTTAGATTAATAATAATACTATTATTAATATGGTTACATTATTCACTACTATTTTTTTTAATTATTATTATATTAATATTGATATTATTAATACTATGGATGACAATGTGACCCGGCCCGACCCGTTTAGGCCCGAACCGCATAAGGCCCGCACATTGCGGGCTGGCCTGCCCCGTCTTGCACGATTTATGCGAGTTGCAATCACTGGCCCGTCCTACACATCACTTGGCCCGCTTTTTTTTTTCTTTTTTTTTTAATTCCTATGATAAAACTTTCAATGTTTAAAAATTGAAAAACTTTAAGAAGCTCACAAAATTAAGTAAAGACTTTGGGGAGTTCGATGATAAATTGATAATTCCACATTTTCATCATATTCATATTCATACTATGACATATACAATGTATTTTTTAAATTTTAGCACATTAAAAAATACATAATACTCGTCTTTTCCAGTTATACAAGAATTTGGAACATTAATGCAAGAGTCCATAAAAAAAGTAACTAATATACACAAGTGTAAATATTTTTTTATACGGACTTTCGGGTTGGTCCACGCGAACCGCGAACTTATGCGGACTAGGCTACTGTGGGCTTACAAGTTCACTACCCTGCCCCGTCCAACGACTTTTATGTTGTTCCTAATTAATACTAATAGTACTATTATTATTGGTACTATAATATATTACTTAAATATAACAAAAGAAATATTAAAATAATATTATTTATTTAAATATAATAATAATTTCACTAATATTTTGTACGCAAATTAAAAAAAAATAACAATAGTTTTTGTAATATTTTCTTAGACACAAATATTGTTATTTTAAAATATGTTGTTATTATAAAACATATAACAATACATTTTTCGTAATACTATAATAATCTATAACAATATATAAAGAGGATTTCCTCTTTTGTGTCCACTTTTCATTTTCCAATTTTACCCTTAATTATTATTTTAAAAATGAATTATTTTATAATTAGTTTATCTTTAACCATTTTTTTAAATCTCTTTTATTTTGACCGTTATTTTAAAAAACTCTTTTTTTAACAATTATTCTATTTAACAACTATTTTAAAATTTATTATATATATTTCGAAAGTAAATATTATTGATCTTAACTCAAATTCTTATAAAAATTAAAAAATGTGAACACACAGGTGCGATAACGCTTGTGTTTTCGCTAGTAATAATAATTCACTTTCCTTACTAATACAAGTGATAAATGATAATATTTTATAAAAAATAGAAAACAACAATACCCGTGCGAACGAATACACATGTATCATACTAGTTCTCTTACGAAACTTTAGCCTTTTCACTTTAAATACTAGTTTTTGAACCATTACTTAAATGTTAATTTTATGATTATTATCTATACATGTATATAGCGGTGACAATGTGGACTGGTCCGACCCGCATTTGGCCTGCCCCACCCCACATTTTAACCACAGGTTGAAAAGTTTGGCCCGACTTACATAAGAGCGGGCTTGCATGCTTTTTTTTAATTTTTTTTTGTTTTTTTCAATTTTTTTAAAAATTGTTATGATAAAACTTTCAATGCTTAAAAAATTGAGAAACTTTAAGAAGTTCACAACATTAAGCAAAGACTTTGGGGAGTTGGATGATAAATTGATAATTCAACATTTTCATCATATTCATATTCGTACTATAACATACACGATATATTCTTTAAATTTTAGCACATTAAAAATACATAATACTTGTCTTTTCCAGTCATACAAGAATTTGGAACGTTAATGCAAGATTCCCTAAAAGAAGTAACCAATATACACAAGTGCAAGTTTTTTTTTTTTTTTTAATTCTGGCTTAAAGGCCAGTCCGCATGGACTGCAGGCTTCTACGGACCGGGCCATTATAGGCCTATGGGTTCATTATCTTGGTTTGACCCGCGTTATTCTTCTGGGCCTACGGACTGGCCCGACGATCCATGTCCCTATTGCCACCCTTACATGTATATAACATATTCTGTTTTTTTTATCTAAAATTATTTTTCAATCTTATTTTTAAATTAAACCTTGAGATTGGTTGTCCAAATGTCATTATGGTATGTTGATGAATTTGAGGTATATAATGGTTAACTCTTAATCAAGTCGATGATTTTATGCTTCAGTCGATAATTATTAAAATTATTTATATTATTGTTGGTATTAATATTATTATTACTATTATTTATGTATTATAAGTAGTGTTAGTATAAGTAGTATGGGTATTAGTTTTAGTATTATTATTAGCATGATAATAATAATAATAATAAATTATTATTATTATTAATGTTATTATTATTAGTAGGAATAGTAAACTGAACCAACTTAGCTCACACAAAGTGATTTGGTAAAGATGAACTAGAAAGAAGTTAACTCAAAGAAACATATTTATATTCAAATATTATTATACTTATTATACAACTTACGTACCAATAAATCTATTTATAATATATCAAATATATCTAATTAGACATTGTAACCAATTAAAATATTATAATCAAATCTATTATAACCATTCCATTAAAAAAAAACTGTAATGATTCATAAAATATAATAAAGAAAAATTTATTGTTCTTCTAAAAATTTAATATTTATCATTTATCATAAATAAACGTTACATCAAATATCTATGAATTCATTAATACATACAAATTTGACTTGTCAGTGTTATTAAGATGGGTTCATATAATATTATTATTATGTTTTTCATCGAGATCCATAATGCATAATAGGTAATACTTCGTGTATATAAATTAACATCAACTTTGTTTTATATTTAGTTTCTACGGGATCCATAATGCACGACCTACATTTTATTTTATCAACAATCCATGTATACGTATTTTATCTTAGTATAACATACAATAACAAATTTAACTATAAATTTTAATTATACAAAAATATTGTTTTACTACACATAATTAATCATACTACTATCATCATCATCATTATTATTATTATTATTATTATTATTATTATTATATTTACATTATTCCATTGCTACTTTTTATTATTATTATTATTATATTAGTATTGATATTATTAATATTAATAGTTGTATTATTAGTACTATAATATATTACTTAAATATAACAAAATAAATATTAAAATAATATTATTTATTTAAATATAATAAAAACACTAATATTTTGTATTCAAATTAAAAAATATCAATAGTTTTTGAAATATATTATTGTTGGTATTAATATTATTATTACTATTATTTATGTATTGTAAGTAGTGTTAGTATAAGTAGTGTGGGTATTGGTTTTAGTATTGTTATTAGCATGATTATTATTATAATAATAATAATAATAATAATAATAATAATAATAATAATAATAATAATTATCATTATTATTTTATTATTATTAGTAGTACAGTGTTAAACTTAGTTCACATGCACTACAAAAAAATGTTTTATTAGTAACCAATTTTAGTGACTAAAAGTTGTTAGTCACTATAGTGACCAATTTATATACTAATTTTTAAAATTAAAATTTATTGGTTACTAAAATAGTCACTAATATAAATAAAAAATTATAATTTGTCACTAAATTTGTCACTAATTAATTAGAGAACAATTTAGTAACTAAGTTATTTTGGTAGCCAAAACTTAGGTAGCTAATTTTTAGTGACCAATTTTCTTTAGTAGCCAAAACTATGGTAGCTAATTTTAAAAACCAATTTAGTGTCCAATTATAATTTTTTATTCATAATAGTAATTATTTTAGTAACCAATAATTTTTTTACTTTGTAAACTTGTATCTAAATTAGTAATTATAGTAACTAACAACTTTTGGTCACTAAAATTGGTTACTAATGAAGCATTTTCTTGTAATGATGGAATGACTTACTAAAGGTTGAACTTGAAAAGAATCAGCTTAAACAAAAAAAATTATATTTAGACACTATTATACATCTTACCTACCAATAAATCTTATTTATAATATATCAAATATATTCAATTAAACATTGTAATCAATTAAAATATTATAGTCAAACATATTATAACCATTCCATTAAAAAAAAATTATAATGATTCATAAAATATAATAAAGAAAAATTTATTGTTCTTCTAAAAATGTAATATGTAACGTCTTATTTAATTATTAAGCGAAACTAAAAGAAACGTCACACACCGATAGTCCAACAGCGCAGTCTTGGGGTCCTTAACACAACCCCTACGAAACGAGGCACACCACGATGCCAACGGAAAGCAGATAAAAGTCTAACATACGAGAGTAGAGTAGTAAAGAATAAGACAATACATGGGCCATAGCCCTAAAGAAAGCCCATAAGAAAGAGAATAAAGTCCGGTCCATGGAGACTATGCGGTAGAACCATCACCTCCCTGTTGCCCGCGGGTGTTCCTCGTATCTGCTCACATCAACAAGTTGATGATCATCGCAAAGGAGAGTACCACACAGCAGAACGCACAACAATAAAAGTAGGGTAAGCTAGAGCACAATAAATTTCATTCATACCATCAGATACAATTTCACAATATCATATACCCGTATCAAACAAGCATGTTATGAACCTTCAGGCAATACACTATGACACGACTCAACTCATCCAGATACGTATAACCTAGTCGGATTCAGCGAATGCTTGCACTTGTGGTGGATACCTCTGCTCACCCCCGAGCTATGTGTTACAAGTGTTACAATGGATTAATTTTCCCTCACCACAAGGTTAGCCCTTAATGAATTTCAGGCCTCCTGCTACCCTCACCATAGGAGTCAGTCCGCTCTAGGTGAGACTAACCGACTCCTTAGAGTGTCAGGATGCAACCTTACCTTGAATCCTTACTTAGTTATACAGATGGGGCACCACCATGGGTACCCACTAACAGGGGCCATGGAATTACGTCCCGACCACTAAAGCACGACCCTGAAAAGTCTCACCTAGAGACTCCAAGGAATTACGCACTAACACGGACTATAACAAGAATCAATCAACAAGGGAATACTCATCATGCATGTAACCTCAGGTCAACCTTTATAACTCATACTCATTCATATATCCCAATGGAATCAATATCATCTCACTCCTCCTGGAGCTCTATTACAGAATTTCATCATCACACCACAACCATGTCCCTTTAGTACCAACATCTCGTTAAGTTTCATACTCATCTCATACCAAAATTATACATACAGTTCAATATCTACAGATTTCCCATGCTCTTTACAAGTCTCATACTTTAATTAGGGCAGAATTATACTACAAACAGCTCACAGCCACCAAACAGAGAAAAACATCGCACCCCGCAGCGGGTCTCGCTCAAGCCAGAGACCCTCGCTCAGGCGAGGGGAGTGCCCTCGCTCAAGCAGCAGGCTCTCGCTTAGGTGAGACTGCGTCAAGGAACCTGGGAGCTTCGTGAAGGCTCGCTTAGGCGAGTCCATCTCGCTTGAGCGAGATGGACTTTCGCTCAAAACACCATCCACTCGCCAAGGCGAGTATTCGAGAGAAAACTCCTGGGCGAGGACCTGTAAATCTCGCTTAGGCGAGATGAGCTCGCCTGGGCGAAAATAACAGGTTCCTCCCACTGTTCGACATCTACAACTCCAAATACAGCACACCCCCATACCAATCATACAACAACGAGTCCATATACATTCAATAGTATCATAAGCACGCACAAATAAACAAACCACACGCTTTATCAAGCACACATGAATAGTCTAGCTTCCCGTACCTGGGCAAGGCTAGTTGGAAACATGGACACCCAAACTATGGAGCACAAACAGCTTTTAGGAATAGACTCGGAGCTGGAAAAACAGTGTAAGAGTAGGTCATTACGGAACCCTAACAGCAACTACAAAAACAGGCCAAAGAAGGAAACTACGAGTCGGAGAGCACTTACGTGAACTAAGGACGAAGCCCAAACTGAAAGCGAACTGAAAACACAACGGAACCCTAATAGAGAATGCGGCTGTGGCTCTAAGCACCAAGTAGAAGAAATCTAAAAAGTGTGGAATTAGGTCAGACTTGGGTGGCTTTATCTTTTGGGCCAACCCTAAGGCCCAATAGCTCAAGGGCAACCCTTAAAGTTTTAGGGCAGGAAAAACTGGGCCTTACATAATATTTATCATTTATTACAAATAAACGTTACATCAAATATTTATATATCTATGAATTCATTAACATATACCGGTACATAATATAATAATAATAATAATAATAATAATAATAATAATATTATTATTATTATTATTATTATTATTATTTTATCGAGATCCATAATGCATAATATGTCTAGATTTTATATTGGCAATAATCTGTGTATACAAATTAACATCAACTTTGTTTTGCATTTATTTTCTACGGGGATCCACAATGCACAACCTACATTTTTTTTAACAACTATCCATGTATGCTCATCTCATTCTAGTGTAATATGCAATAACAAATTTAATTATAATTTTAACCATACAATAATATTATTTTATTACACATAACTAATCATACTAGTGTTATTACTATTAATATTATTTTACATTATTATTATTATTATTATTATTATTATTATTATTATTATTATTAATATGTTTACATTATTCCGCTCCTACTTTTTTTCTATTATTATTATATTAGTATTGATATTATTAATATTAATAGTATTATTATTAGTACTATAATATTTTATTTAAATATAAAAAAACAAATATTAAAATAACATTATTTATTTAAATATAATAATAATTACACTAATATTTTTATTAAAATTATAAAAAAATATCAATAGTTTTGTAATATTTTCGAAACAAATATTGTTATTTTAAAGTATATTGTTGTTATTGTGGCATCTCATTTAAATAGAATAGATCTACCAAATAAAACATCACATGAATATAATATTAAAAGAGCATACGAGATGAGCAGTATAAAAGATTCACCGTTTACGGTCATCCACAAATATACTTAGAAAGACAAAATAAGGCACACCAAAGTGCTATGAACAAGACATAAAAAGAGCCACAAGTTGGCATATATTTCTCACAGGGCAATCAATTACAAAATAACCATCCATAAAAGTACTTCCAAAGGTACGTAGGAACACGACCTAGCCTAAACAACTACATCTCCACCATTTGAATGACCACTAGGGGTTTTCACATTTGTTCACACCAAATAATTAGTGATCATTGCAAATGGGAAAAACCAAACAAGCAAACAAACACAAGCAAACAAAAAGAGTAAGCTAGAGGTAAAAGAAATTTTGAACATGTTATAGCAAGCAGATAATTGGAACAGATTATAACCAGACAAAACAGTATGCACTCAAACATGCGATAGCAAACAACAATATGACTCTAAGACTCAATTTATCTATATCTATATATATATATA
>Ga0214544_1010515_pt1 | contig 13548 bp, 4 predicted proteins | sample CNSS3metaG_FD_160074 | JGI IMG/M metagenome (GOLD analysis project Ga0214544, IMG submission 160074) | Root nodule microbial communities from cowpea collected in UCLA plant growth center, Los Angeles, California, USA - CNSS3 | ecosystem: Host-associated > Plants > Roots > Nodule | place: USA...
TGTCGGGCGCACGATGGGCAAGGAACTGTGATGTTCCCGTCGGCTACTATTGGGCGAGGAGTCCATAGTATGGTGATTGCGTGCGTGCCAGGGTCCAAGTGTGAGACTTGGATGTTTATACTACAGGCGAGGAGTCTGTAGGGCAGGACTATGAGCGGGATAGGCTCATAGGGTTGGACCACGAATGAGTCAGTTTCGTGGGTGCACAGGGAAGTCCTAAGACCTAGTTCATGCATATGACTCATGAAGGACTATGAGGTCATGGTTGGGTGATTATGAAATATGAAATTAGTTATGTTATTTTGGGTTAGGAAACATATTTATTCTCATGTTTCTTTATATATATATGTTGTGCATAGCTCACCCTTTCTGTGTGTGTGTGGCGATGATCGGGTAACTTGTTATCCTGGAGCAGATGATGTGACAGGTGGGCCAGGAGATGCTTAGACTCGGAGCGAGGGCTAGCATGGGATATTATGTAGATACATATGTATTATCTTTGTGAAGATTATGTAAACTTGGCAGGAGCCACTGACTTTTATATCAGTTTTATGAATTATGGACTCCTGGTTTTATAACTCGTATATTTAAAGTTTTAAATTTCCCGTGTTTTTGGGAAATAGTTTATATTAAATGTGGACTTTATTGAAATTTTATTTTTATTTTATTTATTATCAAGTAATATTCCTTAGGGATGTTACAAACCCTTTCTAAGTTATTTTCGTGGGTTATGTTGGAGCTCGCTGTAGTAAACTCAATCCTCTTTCTGTGCCACTATCTCCAGTCCTTAAATCTGCTCTTGGAGCTGTTGTGGTGGTGGGCTTAGGTGTCGTAGTAGTTTGCTAGCTCATTCCAGGTAAGGGAAGCTAGAAGCCTTTCTATTTGATGTCATTGTTGTTTGCTTTGCCTTGGTTCATGATTTTTGAGCTTGTATGCTACTATGGATGCATGGGATGGTTGATATTATTGTTTGAGTATGAAAATATAGCTGTTGCAAGATGAACAGTGGCGAGACCTAACGTTCTCACCCAAGCGACCCAGTCTCGCCTAGGCAAGACTTGTAGAGACAGGTCCGAGCTCACGTTTAAGCTCTCGCTCAGGCGAAGGGTTTCGTTTGAGTGAGACACCATCTCGCTCAGGCGAGAGAGGCTTGCCTAAGCGAGGACGCGTGGGGGCTTGAGGCACGTTGCTGCATGTTTAGCTCAAGCGAGGAACCTCGCTTTTGGGCGAGGGGTGTTTTCGCCCAGTCGAGTAGCGACTCGCTTAAGCGAGAACTCGCGAGTCTCGCAGGGTTCCCTGTTGACAGTCTCGCCTAAGCGAGAACCTGTGGCTTGGGCGAGACTGGCACGAGACTTCACTACATAATTATTCCTTCCATATTTTTGGGCTGCAATTGTATGTTTGGCTTGGTATGCTCTATCTTAAGTATGAACTGTATGGATATGCTTATGAGACTGGTTTGTATGGGCTAAAATGTTGAGTCAACATGAGTTTGGCATGAACTAAGTATGATGTGGTTGGTAATTAAAGTGGCATGGCATTGGCATGGGCTATATTTGTGGATTGGGAAGAATGAGTTGGCATGAATTTCACATGTGATATGAATGAGGATTTGGTTATAGGGATTGGCATGAAATTATATGCATGATGAATACTCCTTTATTGTTTAATTATGGTTGGTCTATGGTCAGTGCGAAATTCCTTGGAATCTATAGGTGAGATTTTATGGTCATGCTTCAGTGGTCGGGACGTAATTCCATGACCCCTATTAGTGGGTGTTCATGGTGGTGCTCCATCTATATAATTTGGTAAGGATTCTAGGTAAGGTTGCATCCTAACACTCTAAGGAGTCAGTTAGTCTCACTTAGAGCAGACTGACTCTTGTGGTGAGAGTAGCAGGAGGCCTAAAACTCATTAAGGGCTAACCTTGTGTGTGGGGGATTGGAAACATTGTAACACCTGTAACACTTAGCTCGGGGGTGAGCAGAGATATCCACCACAAGTGCAAGCATCCGCTGAATCCGACTAAATTATACATATCCGGATGAGTCGAGTCGAGTCGAGTCTTAGTGTATTGATTTGAAAGTCATAACATGCTTGGATGATGTGTGTATATTTGACCGTGAAAGTATATCTGATTGCATGATAAAATTTCTTTTGGCTCTAGCTTACCCTTTTGTTTGTTTGTTGTGTGTTTCATCTGTTTGGTTCTCTCTTTTGCGATGATCATCAACTTGTTGATGTGAGCAGATGCGAGGAACACCCGGGGTCAACAGGGAGGTGACGATTCCGCTGCTTAGTCTTTGGACTGGCTTCTGTTTTTGAACTCTTTATTTTAGGGCTATGGCCCATGTACTAGTCTATCTTTTAAATTCCTATTAGTTTACTGTTGAATATTGTACCTGGTTTGGTTTTTGGCATCATGGTGTGCCTTGGATAGAATTATGTTTAAACTCCAGGACTGCGCTGCTATATTATTTTAGTGTGACGCTTCCTTTAATTATGTTTATTAATTAAACAGGGTGTTATACTCGTAGCATAAAGGAAAAGGAAGCAAAGTGTCACTACTAAAAATTCTCATATTACATGGATTTTTTTTTCAAATTTGTTAAAAAAATTTACAGGAAAAGACGTTTTTTTGCTATTTTTTCTAAGAATCTTAATTGACAGATAATTTCTTCATGGGTAATTATTCCCAACAAAATTATAAAATTCGTAAGTATTTCTTTCAAAATTTGTTGTGAAAAGTATTTTATACAAAATACTTTTCAAAAAATTGACAGCAATTTCTTGTAATTTTTTTTTCATAACAAATTTATTAGTGTTTCCTAAAAAAAGAAATTTCAAAACAAAATTGACAGGAAATATGATTTTTTTTAGTAATATGTGTGAAAAAAATGGTTGGGTGAGAGGGTTATATTCGTAAAAGCACACATTATCACTACAAATATTCATCGCCTTTGTGAGATGTGATTATGAATGAATCTTGGATTTCTAGTCTCGCATTTCCTCTCAAACTGCGTTGTACAAACAAGTATGATCTCCCAAATATGTCATTGCTAATTTGTTTGCACAATAACATCGTTGCATACAAACAAACATTAATTCAATTGAATGAAGTGAAAACCATAATCCACATATGACCCATGAATAATTTCTTCCTTAATATATTTCTAAAATATATATTCCTTTTCAACTTTGATGAAAATTAAAATTTATCAATATTGGACATATTAAATATATTTTTCAGTTGATATTGAGGTAGTATTAAATTGTGTAAATTATTTAAATATTAGTATAAAATATATTTAACACGTTAAAGAAAAATTAATACAATTAAGTTAAAAAAATTATGTCAATTTAATTTTAAAATTTAAAAGATTAAAATATATTATTATGTGCTAATTTGCTACAAGGATGAAATTAAATCGAAAACATATTTACAACAAATAAAAATCGTAAACATTTAAGAGAAAAGAAAACTTCTCTATAACAATTTGCCTCTATTTTTATTTTATAAGGATAAAAAATAAAATTATTTTTATCATTAAACTTATTTAAAATATAAAAAAGGAATAAAGTGAATAAATTTAATAATTTTATTATAGACAGGTAACTTTTTAGATGGTTATGAATTAAAAGAAAAACAGTTTCAGAATTAAAATGATAAAATAATAAAATTATTTACATCAATAAAAACAAAATTGAAAGTAAAATGTATCCAATAGACAATTATAAAAACGAATTCTTTTTTGTTAAAAATGTTAAAATTAACTGTTGTTACGTACATGATTATAAATGTAAAATCTGCATCTTATATATAGAATTATTTTGTAAAGGAATATATATTGAAATAAAGAAATAAAATTTGTCAAGACATATATTAAATAAAATAAACTAGGATAATGAACAAATAAACAAAAAACATAATCAAATTGTCCAAAAATTAAAGAGAGAAAAAAGACAAAAGAAAATACCAATTAATCTAATTTCTAAGAACCTCACTACAAATTTGCAGACTTTTTAGCTGATAGGTTCGAACAAACAATAAAGAAAGATATATAATAGTTCTTATTATAAGCATTTCTTAGAAAAAAAAAGTTTAATTATGCTTTTGATCCTAATTTTTATAGAAAAATTTTAATTTGGTCTTTCTATTTTGTTTATCTTAATTTGGTCTCTGTTTTAGAAAATTTGATATCAATTTAGTCATTTCCGTTAGTGGTACAGTAACAACATTAAATAGGATGTCACGTGTTAGTTCTTGATTTATTTATTTATTTATTTATTTATTTTGAATTTTTTTTTGAATTTTTTTTTTGATTTTTTGGAATTTATTTTAAAAAATAAAAAAAAATTGTCACGTGTCAAACTGTCGTCGTGCCACATGGCAATGACATAGTGATATGACAGTGATGATGCCATGTGTCAGTATTAGGCCAGGTGTCATTTTTTCATTCTCAATTTGGTCATTGTATTCTAATTTTTGTTTCAATTTAGTCCCTATTTTTGTTAAAATAGTACAATTTCGTTCCTTTCCAAATCGAAACAAAACTTATTTTTTGTATAAATGTTATACAAATATTTTTATTAAATTTGATATTTTTATTTAAATTGATATTTTTATTATATATTTTTAAAATAACTAAGTTTATTTAAATTTGTGTTTCACATTCAACTTTACTTAAAAATTGTTTTCAAATTTTAAATTTATATGTTTTTCATTATTACATGAACTAGTTTAAATTTTTTTTAAAAATTTTATAATTGTTATTTTTACACCAATTCAAACATTTGTGTACAAATTGTTGAAATTTACACATTTTAAAAATATATAATTATTTGAAATATAAATTCAAATAAAAAATAATATTAAAACGATGTAATAAAATATCAATATAATTTATGAATTTTTTTCTATTAACATTATTTTCTATATAAAATTTAATATAAAATATTAATTAAATAAACTTAATTTTGTTAAAAATATTTACTTGAAATATCAATTTTGATAGAAATATTTGTGTACATTTATATAGAAATTAAATTTGATTTCAATTTGGAAAGGATCAAAATTGCTCAATTTTTACAAAAATTGTGACTAAATTGAGACTAAAATTAAAATAAAGGGACCAAATTGAAAAAGTGAAAATGACACCTAATATATAAGTGACACATGTCATTGTCACTACCACATCATTTTATCACTGTCATATGACACGATGACAACTTGACACATGACAAATTTTTTATTTTCTTAAAAAAAATAAAAAAAATAAAAAAAAAACAAAATACAAAAATTGACACGTGACACTCCTCTAATGATGTTACTGAGAGAAAGATCAAATTAAAACAAAAAAAAAAAAAATAAAGAAACTAAATTAAAATTTTACGACCAACGACATGATTAAAAAAAATATATATAAATTTTTAGTACATCTATTCCTCATTCTTATATATCAGTTAAACTAATCCAATTTTCATTAAATTAATGTACTTATCAGTTAATTTAATATCTGAATAATATGTGAATTATAACACATTTAAATATCTCATAATTACTGAAACTTTTAAAATCATCACTAATTTTACGATAATATAAAAAAATGCATAACTTCTGATTTTCTTTTACAAAACCACAACATTTTAATTAAACAGATGTAATATTTTAATTAAATCAATATATTACTATAAATTAAAATTGACACAATAATGTCAGATTAATATATACAATTTTAGTAACATACCACTAACAAAATGACCAAAAAAACCGTCACTGTTGAACTAAAATAATAAAATTATATGAAGATTAAGATAACAACAACTTAACTAACTCTGGTGCATGAATCCCTGCCATTTTTTTTGTTTGCTGGTAGCAGTGTGATATGCCTCTGTCTTATCGGTTTTGAATAGGGTTTGGACCACTGGGAACTTCATGAGCCTTAGCTCCAAATTTTCTACCACCACGCTTTGATGAACAACCACGGTTCTTGGCTTTAAGATGGTACAAGTTTATGGTGGAACTAGTTGATTCTGATGATTTAACGTGTTCTGAGGAAGCCATGGCAGATGGGTGGGAAAAACTGAAGAGAAGAAAGACGATGAAGAGAAAGGTAAGAAATTGGAAAACAGAGTATGAATTTGAGAAGATTCTAGAGTGTTCTGACGATGCTATAGGTTGTGCCATGCAGTTTCAGAGAGATGAAATGAACCTCTAGAACCCAGAAAGGTTCAATATCACCATGAACCAGTTGCAACCAAGGCTGAGAGAGAAGATAAAATAAAAATTGGAATTACTAGAGTAGACAGAGAGAAAGGAAGAGAAGAAGAGGAAGAAAGTTCAGTGTAAAAAGTTGATTGGAAAGGTCATTTCGAAATTCGATGCACATCTGTTCGGGAAAACGGTGCCCAACTTAAACGTTGAAAGTTTGATGAGAAACTTGGTGTTGACAATATAGACGACTGAATTTACCAGGGTTAAATCTAACCCTGCTACTACACCGGCTATGAATTAATTATCATTTTGGATTTGAATTTAATTTATCATCATCCATATAATCTGAATGTAATATTTTAATTTTAATATTTAATTTATTAAATTAGTTATATATGAAAGGTGGTGAGGTAAGTAGGAAGTATTATTTAAATTATAAGTTCATGTTAATTTTAATTCTTTTTCTTTTAGAAAACAACTCTTATTCTAAATAACTTAAATATATCAAATTTTTAGTAATTTATTTAATAATTACTTTTTACATAATTTATTATTAAATTTTAACAGTAAAAAAACTAGGAGTTTTAAACCAAAATGACAATAATACTTTTTTGGCATGAGAGTTAACATCTTATTTATATAGTCTTTTAAAAACATTGGTATTCACAAGGTCAATAGTTCCTTTACTATGTTCCATTGATATGATGAGATTATTATATCTTGGGAGGGAAGTTGATGGAGCTCTTTGCATGGATTGGCAAAGGAGGAGCTTCATAGGTGCAACAAATGTTCTAGGAAGGAGAACTTATCCTAGAGGAAGGAGGTTAGAGGAGATCTAAAGAGATTTTTAGCTCTCATGACTCTCAATAAGATAAATGTGTGAAGTGCTCTAAACATCAAAACATTTACCATTCAAATTAAGAGTAACCTTTACACAAGCTTAGGAGGCTCCCCTTTATAGTAGAGAAACCTTTCTTAAATGCAATGCAAATGTGTGTGGGAATGAAATACAACATAAGGCTTGGGCGATATGCATGCCTCCTAGATCCGTGAGTCATGGATGTGCCAAGTGGCAAATCATGCCTTCCATGCTTTCCACCATGTGCAAAATGAGAAAAGATGCTCTAAGAAGCTTCTTGGCCAAGCTTACAAAGTGGGTTTGAATTGGCCCAATTTGGAAGCTAAAATCAATAAACTTTGACCAATTATTTTGTAAAGCAAGGCCTAACATTTGGTCCAAAGGAAAAACTATGCTATTGATTTTACATGAAGTCTATCATATTTTGATATCTTCTTTAGTCCAAGAGAATAATATGTCAAGCCCGTGAAGCTTGTTGGGCTCTTATTGCTCTATCATACTTCGAGTTATTGGGCCTTTTGATGGACTTGGGCCTTAAGTTAAGTATGGACCATGTAATGGGCTTCGACTGATCCATCAAAAGGACATAATATTTTGTTTTGCCCTTTTGTAGTGAAACCATTTTTCAATAAAGATCGTGCTCCCCATGCTTCAACTCATATTTCTAATCCTTCTCTCATCAACAATTTTATTTTATATTATTCTTATTTTTTTCGTTATAATAATTGTTTGACTTTATCGATTTTTATTTCTGTCTTATTATTATTATCATTATTTTTTTATACTTTTTCTAATGATATGTGTAAAAATTATGTGTTATATATATATATATATATATCATATTAAATTTAAAAAATTAAGTATTATTTATATTTATATTTGACTTAATAAATTTTGATATTTTTTTCACAAATTCAAAGAATATCCGTCCGTCCATATGATACAAAGTTTTAAAATTTGAATGGACGAGTTTAAATAGTTATACTTACTTTAATGTTGCCAATAATTTTACGTAAATTATTTGTTATTTATTTCATTGTTCAATAATGCCTATTGATTTTCTTTTGTTGTGGCATTAAGCTGCTTGAGGAAGACAAGATTGATGATAGTCAACAAGATCATTTAATGTTTAAATATGATAATTGTTGTAAAAGAATTTGAATCTAATAAAAGGAAGTGTATTGGTTTTGAGAACATTTTTCAAAAGATTAATCCTTTTGAAACTAATAAGAGGAAGTGTATTGGTTTTAGAATGCTTATTGATAATTTAATTTTGTTCTCTAATTAAGAATATTTGTTAGTTTTCTTAATTCAAATAGCCTCTTATTTGCTTAGTTCAATAGGTAAAAGAACAAGCCTCACACATATGTGCTTAGAACAAATGATAAACTTAATGAATAATTTGACACTTGTTGTGATTAATTCATATCTGTCAAGAAATTAAATGAATGGTAATTATATGATAACTAATGAAGAATTCAACTATGAATGAATTGAATAGTCAATTTATCTTTATCAATTTTTATATCAATTTCAACAAACCCCCTTTTCTATAATTTCTAATTTTATGCTTTCTGTAGACGCTTATAAGTTCTGACTCATTGATATTCCAATTGAACGTTGGAATATGACTTGGGTTGAACAACTCAATATGTATTTACAATTTTAATAGAGTAGACAATCCCTAAATGCAAATTGGATAGTATAATCAAGGATTAGACAATCTACTACAAGAGTAGATGAGATATCCTTTAGATTATCTACTTTAACTTAATTTGATCATGGAAACGACATCAATCAAATAAATGTTACTGATACCACCTAACTAGACGACGTCATCGTCTTTGTAGTACTAATTTTCTTATTGGGTATGTACATCTTAAACTATCATATGATAGTCATTAGACAAATTTGAACCAAGGGGGAGAAGATAATCTCAACTTAAAGGGAGAAAGTGTAAGACTTGAGAAATTTAAATAATTAAATAAATAATTATTTAATAAATACGGGTAGTGGAAACCTTTATGACATTTAATGCTGGGGTTTATGATGTGGAAAAGTATTAACTCAAATGGTTTAGAGCACTTGATTATTATGGGAGGACTTGGGTTTGAGTCCAATGTATGTTAATTTGTGTGGTATTTTAACTTTGTATTAATTTTAATAATAATGTTTGATCATGATGAGTGATAATATAATCCTAGATTTATAAGGATTATCATGAAGCATGGATTGGTTGATTTGGTTATGCATTTAAATTGTAATTGGATGGTTGTGTGTTTGAACCTTGACTTATGCGAAATAAGGTCTTTTTGTCAATTTTCTTTTTGGCATGGATGAGAAGGGTTAGAAACCCTAGCCGTCTTAGAGGGCAGCTAGGAGGGCTACAAAACCATATTAATGGTTATTGAATAGCCATTAAGCACCCTTTTTAATTAATTTTGTTTTTGTTGAGTAAAAAGGTAATTATTTGGTAGTAATTGTGAGAGAGAAAGGAATTGGAGAGTGAAACAATGCTTTTTTGTGTGAGTCTTGGGTAGAAGATTTCCAGAGTGTTAGGGCTACAAAACCATATTAATGGTTATTGAATAGCCATTCAGCACCCTTTTTAATTAATTTTGTTTTTGTTGAGTAAAAAGGTAATTATTTGGTAGTAATTGTGAGAGAGAAAGGAATTGGAGAGTGAAACAATGCATTTTGTGTGAGTCTTGGGTAGAAGATTTCCAGAGTGTTAGAGTTACATTGCAGAAGAGTGAGAGCTATTGGTTGGAGAGGCAAAGGGAGACCATTGGAGATCACGAAAGAACTTTTGATTTGTCAATTTTGAATAAGGAACCAAGTTAGAGGAGTTGGATTCATTTTATTTTGTATTTTAATATAATTATATATTGTATGAACTATTGTTCTTGAAATTTTTCAGAAACTGCCTGGCGGGTCTTCAAAGTCGCCAAGCGACTCATACCTTTTATGAGTATTTATAAGTTCCTATGAGGAACCGCCTAACGGTATGAGCTGGCCGTCAGGCGATGCATGCTTTTCAACCCACTTTTTTGGGCTTTGTATAAATAGCCTAGCGGTGATGAACACCCGCTTGATGACGCGAGTCCCATTGACTTGATTTTGATATTTTGGTGGGTTCTAGGCTGTTCTGATCGGGGTAAAAGAGTTCTTATCAATTGATTATACCGTGAAATATTGAAAATTGTAGCATTGTGATGTTAATCGAAGGGATTGAGTGAATTTTGGCATGAATGTATTTTAGGGTTTGGAAAATTGGGAATTTAGAATTAGGGATGATTTATACAAAATTAGATTGAAAATCTTCGCATTGAATTTGGTCGATATTAATTAGTGTTGGTGGTATGATAGCTTATGGAGTCGTGGAACTGATCAAAGTACTAAGTTTTGGATTTTGGGTTTCGTAGGTGTAGAAAATTTATGGGTTTTACCTAGGATTATATGCATTGCCTAGCGGCACATAAATTATCGTTAGGCACCAGCGTAGGGCAAGTGTCACTATGTGGCTATGAAGCGCAGTTGGGGTTCTAGAAGCCTGTTGAGTCATATTAATGATTAATGTGGATGTGGGGGTTAATTGAACTGGAGGATAGGGTGATGATGAAATGCATGATTACTAGTAATAACCAAATTGTGGTTTGAATTGTAAGTTCGAAGAATGAGGGTATCATAAATAGTGCAAGATAGTAGCTAAACCAAGATTAGGAATGGAATGTGATGCAGAAAAAGACTTATTAAATGGAGATCATTGTGGGTGGACTAGTTTTAGTGTAGAGTGCAATTAAAGGGTCAAGTGTAGTTTAATATGGTAGAGGACTTAAAGAATGTCTTAATAAGGTTGAGATAGTGTTGTGGCTATGCTGGAAAGGAAGGAGCAATATTTACCAGTTAGAAATGAGATGATAAGTGTGAATAAGTAGGATTACACCTAAGTACCAACACCTAACGAAACGATGCACATGGGATAGGTTTTGATGATTGGAAGCAATGGTGATAGTAACTCACTAGAATTATGATACTCAAGACTAGTATAGTATGGATTGAAGGGGTTAGAAACGACGCAGGACTATGAAAAACCAGTACATCTCGCTGGTGTAGCGCCTAGCGGTGAGGTTTGAGCCACCAGGCGATAGTTACAAATCCATATAGCTACAAGGGCGCTAAGCGCCTAGCGATATGGACGTCCCGCCAAGCGACAATGGTGCAGACAATGGCATGGGAACGCGTGGCGCCTGGTGCCTCTTTGCTTCCGCCAAGCAGTCTGAGACTAGCTTTCGCCTAGTGGCTCTAGAGCGGCAGGCGATTATGTAGGGGCAGGGGCTAGTGTGCTTTGGATGTGCATGGTCTACAAGGCTTTGGATGATATTGTAAAGATGAACTTGCTGGAGTATTTCTTGAGTTGTGGCTCAGAATGGTATCTCTTGACTCGGGATAGAGGGTAAACACGTGACATTCCTTGAGTTGTGGCTCAGGATGGAGGATAAACACAAAAATTCCTTGAGTTATGGCTCGAAATGGTGAGTGTTACCGATATAAGTGTGTGAGTTATGGCTCTTACAGAATGTCTCCACTTGATTGAGCAATCACAGGTTGTGTCTAGTGATGTGGTAATCTTGTGTCTAGAGTACGAATTGTGGTTCATATTGGGAACTCCACCTGGCATTGCGGAGTGTGGTCCGTAGCATGTTATTCCCTCACATGTTTCTACAAGTTGTGACTTGTAGGTGGTGGCAGCAAAGGATATCTAAAGGTTATCATATAAAGATGTAGAACATGGTGGTGGTTATGTGGTATGGAATCAAAGGGATAGAGTCCATTTGATGTATGTGTGCATATATATTTGAATTGTATATATCTTTATACTGTTAGCTCACCCTATTTGCTTGTGTTTGACGATGATCGTATAATTCTTTACACGAGAGCATATGATGTTGTAGGTGGTACTGGTGAGACATAGTGTTGGAGCGGGGCAACTTGGGGATTTTTATTTCTATAGTTGATTTTCACTATTTTGTAACTAAGATTTATTATTATATTACTGGAGATGTAAACCTTGAGTTTAAATTCTGTTTTGAATTTTTAGTGTGTTTAATAAAGTTTGAAATTTTCTCATGTTTTGAGAAAGACAATTATATAAATGCTATTTCAATTTTCATCTTGTTTTATTTTAATATAAATTTGTAATATCCGATTGGGATGTTATAGAAAACATTCACCTTTGGTCAAATATCATCTTGTGATAGTTATTTAATGGTTATAATATAAATAAAAATTTGAAATGTGGAAAAGAAAAAGTAGTATCAAGCTAAGGAGAAGCTTAGATGCATGAGCTATATTGTGATATAAGACGTTTGTTTAAGAGGTAGCAAACAAAAAGTTGAAGACGAAGAAAATATTTTCTGGTTTTTTATCGTCTACTCTATGCTCCACTTTATGTTTTATGGAAATTTGTTTATGAAAACTTGATCAAAAGAAATCATTTTTGAAAAATATACACCTTTGAACTTTATTGTTTTAAGCATATTCAAAAAGGGGAAAAATTTTATAACAAGCTTCAACAAATCCTATATGAAATTTTTATTATGGGCTTAACAAAGAAGTATAAAACATTATTTCATAAGCATCATATCTTGACATATGCAAATGCTTCATATGGACAAAAAAACACAACATTTTTTATATATACTTCATCTGGTAAGCTTTTGCTTAGACTGACAATGAATACACATAGTTTGAAGCATTTCATGGTAGACGTGAAACACTTATAAATGATTATTCCATGCTTATAAAAAATGCTTGTCTCTTTGCTTCATACAAGAGAATATCACACTGAAGTGTCTACATAAAATAACTCTTTAAGAACAAGACTAAAGTTGCTTAACACAAATGACTTTTGTGAAAAAGAGGAATAAAATTTATCTGAAGACAATCATCTTCATTTGATCCCTTAGTTTTCATTATTTTTTAGATAAGACTATCTAACATAAGTCTGATAAGTCATATTGTGTATTAGAGAGTTGCATAAAAGGAAAATATTCATTTAATGTTGCATAAAGAACATTTAATTCATCTTCAAGTTCAGTCGTGGTTAAATGCAAGACAAAAAAGAAAACCTGAACAAAATTTCAAAATAAATCTCAAAGGATTTGAAACGACTCTTGTATTCTCAATATATACATACATACATATATACATACATAAATACATACATATATATATATATATATATATATATATATATATATATATATATATATATATATATATATATATATATATATATATATATATATATATATATATATATATACATATATATATATATATATACATATATATATATATATATATATATAAAAGACATTTAAATATAAAAAGTTGATGATGACACTAAAAACAAGATAATGAAGTCCTTGTAATCTTTAACATTCTTAGAGGAAGAATATTATTGTTTTTA
>Ga0214544_1010520_pt1 | contig 13542 bp, 7 predicted proteins | sample CNSS3metaG_FD_160074 | JGI IMG/M metagenome (GOLD analysis project Ga0214544, IMG submission 160074) | Root nodule microbial communities from cowpea collected in UCLA plant growth center, Los Angeles, California, USA - CNSS3 | ecosystem: Host-associated > Plants > Roots > Nodule | place: USA...
CAAAAATTATTGATATAAAAATAATCTATATTATAAATAAAAAATTATATTGATTTAGATACTAAATTATAAACAAAAATTATTGATATAAAAATAATCTATATTATAAATAAAAAATTATATTGATTTAGATACTAAATTATAAACAAAAATTATTGATATAAAAATAATCTATATTATAAATAAAAAATTATATTGATATGTGAATAACACTTTAATTTAGTTTCTAACGTTAATTAAGAAGGTTTTGTCTACAAAATAAATTCATTTTTAAATTATTCTTTAATTAAATAGATATCAATTTAGACACTAATGATTCTAGTAATCAAAATCTTGTAATTAATGTTAAGAGACTAATTTAGAATTTAATTTACAAATCAATTATAATTTATTTATTTACAATAAAACCTATTTTAAATATTGATAATTTTTAGTTTATAATTTGTTATCTAAGTTAGTCTGTGTGATAAGTAGGGATTGGCAACAGAGCGGGACGGGGACAAGTTTTGCTATCTTATACCCATTTATGTAAAAAAAAAAATTATCTTCATTCCCGTACTCAAACCCAACAGGTATCAAACTTTTGTCTCATCCTCATCCCCACCGGATAACGGATATAATCTCGTACCCATACCCATACCCGTTTTCTTACTACTTCAATATTAATTTTAATTAATTTTTATAAAATAATAAAAAAATTCGGTAAAGGAAACATAATATTATCAAATATTCAATATTAGAAGGATGGTTTCGATATCAAATGCTTTAAAATAAATTATAATTGTTTCATGAGAACCAAAATATTTATTAAATTTGCAAATATTAATGAAACCTAATTGATAAAATTTAAAAATAATTTTTAAAAAATATAAAAGGAAAACAAATATTCAAATTAAAATATATTTTAAATATTTGTTTGCTTCAATCTTTTAAATTTTAATGAATCTCTTTTTTATACATTAATAAAAGTTATAATACATCATTTAATCAAAATGATACAAAGAATAAATAATAATCATAATAATAAAATTTTAATATAGATCTTGTATCTTTTAAACTTCAATTATGTTGAATGGTAATAAAAAATTATTCATGAAAATCACATTAAATTTTTATATTGCAGAAATAAAAGTTATTTATACAATTATAGCAAAAAAATTACAGTATGATTGATAATGAGTTAGAAAATAAAATAATAATTAGATAAAATATATTGAAATAGCATTCTACATAATGAAAATAAACAACAAATAAAAATATTAAAAAATTAACAAATATTCAAAAACAATTTAAGAGATTATTGTAAAAAATCGCACAAAGGACAACAAATGTATAATTAAGGGTATGATAAGATGAAAAATAATCTAAGAAAACTTTTCAAATATCAACATACATACTCAATGGTTGAGAAATAACAAAAATTATTTTAGCAAAACAAAAGAGTTATTCAAATGAAACAAAAACTAATAATAATAAGTAAATTTTTTTTTTTATATTACCTAGTAAACGAAATGTTTGTGCTATTAAGTACTTAAATTGAGCGTATTACACTTTCTCATATGAAAGAAAAATATACAATAAATAAAAATATTAAAAAATAATAAAAATATTCAAATGTGAGACATAAATTTTTTTTTAATTGACATACATCTTTTTAACATAATTAGATAAAGGTTATGGAAATGCGAACGAGTTTCATGACAAACCAAATAATTAGAAGAAATAAATAATAGTAAGTATATAAATATATATATATATATATATATATATATATATATATATATATATATATAGTTAATTAGTTAATTGTGAATATTTTAATAATTTAAACGAGGACGGGTATTATGGCGGGATATGTATATCCCCATACCCAATTGATAAAGTCGGAAATTTTCCATACCCATATTCATACCCAATCAATGCGGAAATTTCCGTCAAAACAAAAACGGGTTCGAACAATACCCACGAAAACATGTTTATTTGGCGTCTCTGGTAATAAGTAATTTTATGTTTATTAAATCGCTTACTATTTAAAAGTTTAATTTTCTTTCGGTGACAGTGATAGTAAGAAAAACCTTGTAATCAGTACAAATTATTAAATAATGAGAAATACAATAAATGATAAGAAAATATTTAACATATCCCTAATTTTGACAAAAAAAAAAAAAGTTTACGTCTAATGCTAACAATCTTTTGTTATTAAAAAAGTGTTTTAACCCTGTTTTTACTGTGTTAGGATTTGTTTAGAGTTGAACAAGGGCTTTGTCTGAACTCGGCTACATGTGTAGTACATTCCTTGCCTTCGGTTTTGGAACATTTCTTAAGGCTAAAGTAATGTTTTTATGGATCTCCTTCACGATGGCATCAAGGGGGTTTATTGGAGTGTGATAGTATATAAAGAAACTGAGGTGTTTTATAAAGGATTATATATTTTGACAATTTTTTTTATTAATTTTGATAAAGTTTTCTTTTCAAATCACACTATTTTTTTTTTCAAAATACACCAAATATTTATCTTGTCCAATAAAATTGTGTCTTTAAAAAAAATCAAAAATCAACTTCTTATTACAAAAATTAACGTTTCTATTTGTTTCTTAAAATTATATATATATATATATATATATATATATATATATATTTTTTTTTTTTTCTATTTGATAAGCCATTGTATATAAACTAGTTCATCTATTGAGTATCAATTAATTTTAACTTTTAATTATTTTTTAAAACTAAATTTTGTTATTTGTCATTCAAACTACTATTGCACTATTTTTTCACAATTTTCATTATGCTTAATTTTCATATAATAGACTACTGAAATATTGATTACTTCAATTTATAAGGTTTTTTTTTTCAATTTGAACTACATAACAAAATTAAAATATAAACTACAAATTATTAAAAATAATGTAATAATTATTTATCTACATAATATTAAGGATAACAAAAATATATATGAAAATACAAAGAATGATAATAATAGAAAATTAAATGAGATATAAGTGACCTATCATTTAGATATTAATAAGTGACCTATTATTTAGATATTAACTTATAAGTTAGTTTCATCAACCTAAATATATTTTATAACTAGTAAAATAATTTAATTTTTTAATTCAAGTTATTGTTACATTGGATTTTTTTTTATAACTTTTATTGTATGTAATTTTTTTATAACATCATGTAATGAAATATTTTTTACTTCTATATGTAGTGTTACATCTTTGTTCATTTTGAACTACATAAAAATGAAAAAAAAAAAACTTTAAATGTGTTTGGTTAGATCATTAAATTAAGGAAAATGATTTTTTAATACTTAAATTTTGACAATTTTCTCTCATAACTTTGAGATGACATCTTTTTAGTGACTTCTTCTTCTTTCTATTTTTTTATTTCTCTATATTTCAAAATCACTTATAAAATGTCACCTCAGAATATAAAAGAAGTTGTCAAAAGTTATTTCTCGAAATATCATTCTCCTTAAATTAATTAGTGACTTATAAACTAATTTGTCAAAAAAAAAAAAATAGGGTAAGTACCTCAAAACAACTTATTTTAGAAGTGTTGAACTTATAAGTTACAAACTACTTTAACTAACTTCTCACTTGCGTAGGGTATCACACAACATAAACTAATATCTTCCAACAAAAACACACAGAAAGGGAAAGAAAGGGGTGGTTACGATCTCAGCCCAGCAGACATGACACTGTAAGAGAAAACATGTTCGATGAACAAAACACACAGAAAGACAACGTAAACAACAGAATACAAAGTACAGAAAAACTTAGAAGAGTGGTAACTTTGGTGGTTACGAAGCTATAGTTGTTAAGGGCAATGCCCTGGTCCGCAGGGGCTAGGACCACTTTGGGCCACGTCCTTCTGTGCATCACCTTCCACAATCAACCCCTTCTTCACCACGTCTGCTGCGTTCAAAAACCTTCTCTTTGGTTGTATTATTAGATTAGCATCTCCGTGCACCATACAACACAAACAAAGAAAAATAACAAAGAACCCTAAGCATTGGACTTTTCCAACCGTCATCACACTGTTGCTGATTCAACCCAGTTATTTATATTATGGTTTTGCTTCTTCAAACTAACTTCTCATGCTTCACTTCTATTTATAGTCTTCTTTGGAGAACTTTGATTTCCCTTTTTATATACTGTACTATATGGCGTATTGTCATCTCTAGCCAGACCATCGGTCAGGTGGTCCAATGACAAGCGGTCAAATGGAGGATTTTTTGGGTTGTTGATGTGGCAATCTCTCCGGAGTGCTTTAAGGGAGCTCGCAACCGAACGACTTCCGCGTTCATTCCGATTGAACTTTGTCTTCACAATTATGAGGACAACCGTTAGGACGCACGGACCTCCAGTCGGGCAGCCACACCAAAACTGAACCAATAAGTCAAAAGTAAATAAAAATAATACAAGCCAGTAATCAAATTTACAAAACAATTAGGTCATGATTAAGAAAAACCCTGATCACGGATCCATCCCAAAAACTATAAATAGGAGTCCAAGGTAAGTTGGTGAGGACTTTGACTTCGCATTTATTACAGCATTAATTGCACTATCCCGACCGAACTTGAAATAATTTAAGCATCAGAGCCTTCTAGACAGATATCCCGATCGTCTGAACAACCGAACGGATAGAAACTAAAAGAAATCGAACGGAAGAAAGAACGAGACAACGAACAATATAATGTTGGACAAGGACTTAAAGGATTTAAAGAACAACTTAAGTGTTGGAGATATGTATTTGGTCTCTATACCCAAAACATATATCATATTTGGTTGTAAATTAATTTTTTTGTGTACGATTAGTTTTAGGCAGTAAAAAGAAAATAATGATTTTACTGTGAAAGACCGAAAGTATATTTAAATCTTAAAAAAGTAAAATAAACTATAATATAATCTAATTTTTGGACGTGATTACTTCAATAAATAAAATTTAATAAAAGCAGTATTACAGTACAATATTTTTACTCATGAACTACTCTTTTTTTATCTGTACAACATTAACTCGTTCATAAAACTTGGAATTTTCTGGTAAAGAATTCATTTACTCCAATAATTGGTCTAAAAATATAAACTATTGTTCTTTAACAGAAAATAGTTAAAAACCCAAGTAAGAGAGAACGTGGATTAATTGGAAATATTTTTTAAATATTCAAAGAAAAAATATATTTAAAAATATCGATATAAGAATAAATCCAATAGAAATTGAATACAATAAGTAAAAATAAAACAATACAATGGTTAATCAATATGAAGAACAAATATTTTTATCCTCCTTTGATAATTTATACCTTAGAATCCAAACAAACTTATGTTAGGGATTCAAGTGTGAGTTTAAGTTTCACATTGACTAAAAATGAGAAAGTAGAGTACTATGTAAGAATAAACATTCATAAATCTATTGCCTCAAAGTTTTGAGTTGAAAGTGATGTTAATGTCTTATGTGATTGGACTCAGTCTCATTGGGTGTTGTATCTCCCTATTGAAACCTCCTTTATAAACCTAACAAGTGGTATATAAAAAAGATATATATATATATATATATTATAAATTTTTTAAATAAAATATAATATTATATAAATTCAATATAAATTTTCATTAAATTTAGCCTAATAAAATATAATTTTAATTTTAATTAAATTTAACTTAATAAAATACAAATTCAATTTTATTTTTATTTTTTTGCAGATAACAGGTACTCACAGATACAAATAATATGATATTATTAAACTATCCGCAAGTAATAAATACGTGTAAATACTAATTATCCGCCACAAATTTTACGTGTGGATACCTACATTTGCAAATGTTTTGCCATCCCTAAACCTTACAATATATCAAATTAATCTAGAAGTAGAGCTAATAAGAATCATCGTCCAATTAACAAATCATGTTTTTCAAATACCATTATGTATTTTATTTTATAACATTTATGCGTGATACGAATGTAGTTAATCTCCCAAGGTACAGCTCAAAACGAATCTAAAGTAGGTTTCGGAGTAAAATAGATGTCATGGATACTTGTGCAATCTGCCCCGTAGCAGAGAAAATGATGAGTTTGAATCGAACAGCATTAGTTAGGACGACAGGGACAAGGAGTTTGAATTAGAGGAACAGAGTTGTTCAAACTCAAATGGAGTGAAATTGATGAAATGTTGAAAAGGATGAACCTTTCCAACGTTAAAGAAGGGAGGCTACAATGCATTGTGTAAAGTACATAGGCAGATGCAGTGTATAATGCATAGCTTTTTCCAGTAACACGAACCACTTCACTCTTGCTTTCAGCATTGGACAAGCCACCAGTTTGGTGGATAACCAATCTGCATTGCAGAAAGGAGACTTCACGTATTGTATCTTTCAAACTATTTTGCATGCATCTCAGACTTCTTCTGTGATCTTGTCAAGGAAAATGGAGCTAAGCTAATTCATTGCGTCCACAAGAACAGGAACATTGTAGTTGTTGGTTCCCACCCATTTTGTTTTGTCCAGTACCTTTCACAGCAGCCAGAAAAGATAGCCTCAAAATCTCACAAGAATGGCGTCACTATAAAAAAGTGGAGAAACTTGAAAAAAAAAAAATTAAGTCTTTCGGAATTTCGAACTTAAGATTATTTAATATTTTAAACATGTTACGTATTATTTACACTATTTCACACATTTTTATTTTAATATTAATTAAGAAATGTGTATGAAATATTGAATAAATTTAACAAAATTTAATTAAAAAAATTAAATTTATGTGATTGTAAAATAATAAAAGATTAGATTGGTCAAAAATTTAAAAAATAAAAACTAATTTTAATTTTTACTAAAAATTAAGGGACCAACAAAATATTTAAATTTAACCCAACAAAAAATTATAACTTTATTTTTGATTTTTTTTTCACTTCAATTTATTAAAAAAAATATTTAAACATGTACGTATTCGGTCTCGATTTCATTCTCACTAATCAGAAATATCCCATATCTATATCTAATAAACACGATTTTTTTTTGTCAAAATCAAAAACAGACTTTAGACAGTACTTGGAAAAAAGAATTATTTTCCATCCCTATAACCTTGTTAGTAATATAACATTAAGCTTCAAATGAATTACCATCCATCAAGAAAGCAAATAATGTAATTACATACAAATAATATCGATATAGATTAATTTGTGTTTAATGTATATCTTTTCTCCTCTATTTTTTTTATCTCTCTATACTAGCACGTATAACATTAAAAAAAAAAAAACAGCACAGTTAGTTGCCAATTAATTATTTAATTTAATTAAAAGCTTTTTATTCTTCATAGCAGCACAATATACTTCATATAATGTTAAGAAGTTTTCAATTTAATTTAAATATTTGATTCACTAAATTTGATATTCTTTTTTGTTAACTATTTTCATTATTTAATTCAACTCCGTTCGTTTCTCATCGTTCTTTCTTTCTGAAAATATTTAGAAAAAAATTCTTAAAAGTGTATATAAAAAATAAACTAAAATAATTTCTGAAACTTGTAAATTTGAAACCAGCCCTGCCTCACATATATAAACGAAATTTAATATTGTATATCAATAATATTATAAAATTGAATTACATAATTGTTTTTTTCGAATACCTTTTTATGAAACTAGTAAGACTATTAAATCCTGCCTTTATAGATAAAACATTAATGATTTTGTTATACATATTCTAAGTTTTAGTTTTTTTATTAACTATATTTTAAAATTGCAAAAAATATCTACAATAATATATAATATAGGATTATAATTTCATATTTTTAATTTGTTTTCTTAATTAATAACATTTTTAAATTATAAAAAAAGATAAATATAAATTACACATATGTTAAAGTAATGATCTGTACTCTTATATATGAAGGATATTTCATTTTTTTGTGATCTTATTTGTTTTTCAATTTTTTCTTTTAAATAAAAGTTTTTTTAAATCTATAACTATATATAAAATATTTTCTTTTTTTATATCATATTTGTTATCAATTTTATCTTTTAAATAGAAGTTTTCCAAAATTAGAATGATTATTTTATTAATGTTTTATATTTTTGTTTAACTATTTTTTAAACTTAATAATTTTTTTTTAATTGTATAACTACCATATATTCTCACTAGTATATCATAAAACATTTATAACTGTTTTTTTTTAAAATGTAGAGACAAAAGTTGCACTTTTTGATTAATATATAATAATAGAAATATTTTCTGTTATATTAAAAGTTATTGTACTCTTTATAGCTATTTGTTTATAAAGTAATTTTGAAAAATAAATATTCGTATAAAAATAGATAAATCACATCACAAGTAATAAAATAAAAATCAGGAAATATATTAATAAAAAATTACATATCAATTTTGAATTTGACATTGGAGATTTAATATTTGGATGAAATATTTAAAAAAAAAAATTACTGTGCATCTTGAAGATTTTATTACTATGGATAGAATCGATGATGTTGAAAGCTTTTTGTATTAGTATTAGTTGTATACATAGAACCTCATAACAGACAGAGGCATTTTGTTATGTATGATAAAAGTAAATAAAAAGAAAAAGAAAGAAAGTGGAAACTCAATATTTGAAACCACATCAGATTTAAAACGAAGAAGAATGTGGGTTGTAGTAATTGTCTTTGTTCTGAAACTTTAATTAGTTGTTGGATTTAGAAAACGAAGCATGTGTCCCTGCAGCATGCCCTTGTCCATGAGAGCTTGGACCACTCTCATCGACTATGACTTTGCCAATGCAAATCTTCTCTCTATAACTTGGATTCCAGATTCTCACAATTGTGTGTGAAAGCTCCCATGTCTTTTTTCTACCAAACGTTACTTATTAATTATTTATAATAATAAACGGTTAACAAACTAAATAATTAAAAAATTAGTAATTATATATAATTTTTTTATATATTATATTAGTTTAATTATATTTTAGAAATTCTTCTGGTCTATTAAATATTTAATTAATTTAATTTTTCAATTGAGTCCATTTAATTAACTTTTGTGCTAATTGAGTAATGTTGTTGTCAAGTGTCTCACATCATTATTATTTTGTGATATTATTTGGCTGAATTATCACCACATATTATTTTGTTATTTTATAATTTATAATTTTAAAATTTTAAAATTTTAAAATTTATAATATTTTTTTTAATTTAAATAATAATTATAATTTTATAATTATACAATTTTAAATTAAAATAAAAAAATTATAAAAGTATAAAATTATAAATTTATAAAATTTAAAACTTATAAATTTAAAATAATAATAACTTTAGTATGTTAATAGTGGCAACATCCGTACCTTAAATCTTGAAATATAATTAAGCTAATTATATTTTTACCCTCTTTTTGTTCTTTTTCTTTCGCTTGTTACAACCATCCATTACACTCTCCACCACCTTGCCACCACTTTGTCACCCATCACTGTTATACCATCTCCCATGGTCAGTGGCGGACCACTGTTGGTGTAGGAAGGGACCATGCCCCCAAAATTTTTTAATTTTTTTTTATTTTATGTATATTTTAATTTTTTATATTATAGACATTAAAAAATATAGTATAATTAAATCAAATATTTTATTTTTTTTATAAACATAATAATTAATGTTAATAAATAATAAAATATAAAATCAAACATAATAGAAAATAAAGAATAAAAAGATTTATCAAGATATTTTTTTATTTTTGTATTTATTATAGTTTGAGTTTCTCACAAATTGTTTTCATATTCTATTCTCACATGTTTTTTCTTATCTTTTAAGAGAAAATGATATATTATTTTTGCTCTTATTTATCCTCTGTCCTCTTCCTTTCATTCTCATGAAAGTAAAGAAGAAGGTAATTTTTTAGTCTCAATTGATAGTGAAATATTAGTTTAATAATTTATTTAATGATTCTCTTTTATATTAATTGTTTATTTCATGAATATAGAAAAACAATATTGTACTGTGTTTTTTTTTATAACTGAATCTTAATTGTGGTTCTATTATATGTCTTGAGTTTCTCACAAATTGTTCTCATATCTCATTCTCAGTTGTTTTCTTTTGTTTTTTAAGAGAAAAAGATTTATCGTTTTTGCTCTTATTTCTTCTCTGTTCTCTTCCATACTCGAGGAAAAAAGAAGAAGGTAATTATTTGGTCTCAATTGATAGTGAAATATTAGTTTAATAATTTATTTAATGAGTCTGTTTTATATTAATTTTTTATTTTATGAATATAGAAGAAAAAATATTATACTGTGTGTTTTTCTTATAAGTGAATTTTAGTTGTAGTTCCGTTATATGTTTTGAGTTTTTCACAAATTATTCTCACCTATCTTCTTTTGTTTCTAAAGAGAAAAAGATATATTATTTTTGCTCTGATCTTTCAATGATTTTCTTCCATTATTGAAGAAATAAAGAAGAAGATAATTCTCCTTTATCTCACTTGATAGTAAAATATTAGTTTAATCAGCCTCTTCTATGTTAATTTTTTATTTTATGAAAATAGAAAAAAATATTGTACTTTATATTTTTTATAACTGAATTTTAAGTGTGATTTGATTATTATTGAATTTTCTTTTGACAATTTTTTAGATATATGTGATTTCTTTTTTTAATTATTATTATATTAAATTATATATTTAATTTTATTTAATTAATAATAATAATTAAATATATAAATTTTTGATGTATTATTTTGATTCCGTAAATAATTTTCGTCAAGATCCATGGTAACCCATCAACTATATGTTTCGGGAGTTGTAGCCAATGGCTTCGCAATCAATACCCCCACTCCATCATCACATGATGTCACCATCGTATAAGCCACGATTCCCTAAATCGTACCCCTCTTTTATAACTTTAGATTTTTGGCAGTCTGAGATCTTCTCTCTTGATTGAATTTTGATTAATGTAATTTTGGTTGAATTTTTTTTACACTTTCATTATTAATGTTGACTTTTTCCTTTATGATATGCTAAATAAGTGTTAGTTTTTTTTTTTTTCAAATGTTGTGAAAAGTGTGAAAAGAGTAGTCAACGTATTTACTTTCTATACCTCTTTTCCATTATCTAAAAAGCGGGGTACTACATATACAGTAAATATTGTATTTTTCTGTTAGCTATTTAATTAATTTTTCTTAAAACAACTGTAGAAATAAACATAAATGAGTAAATTGGAAGAATTAAACAAAATACAAATTCGAACTCTAATAGATAGAGAAATTACACACAAATTTCATTAATTGTGTATGTATAGGATCTGATAAGAATCACGTATAACAATGACAAAGGAATTCCCAATAAAAATTACAAGAAAAAGCAAAGAAAGTAATAGCGACAGAAAGGTGTCTGCCACAGGAGCCAAATGTTTGAAATCACACATAAGAACGAAAAGTGTTAGCTGAGATGTAACTTTCTTAATTATAAAGCTCTAATGGTTAGGTTTAGAGTAGGAGGGTAGTGCTCCTTTGTGCCCTGGTCCGTCAGGGCTAGGACCACTGCTGTCCATTACAAGTTTCCGAACATCATTCTTCGGATCACTTCCCACATTCAACCTTCTCAAAACTATGTTCGACAACTCCAAAATGTTTCTCCTTGGTTCATGATCATCATCAGCATGCAGCACTACAGTGTTAAGTTGTCGTGCCGTCGCATGTTTGATGTTCAACCAGGAAGAGCACCACACAATAACAACAATGAAGGCTAAAGATCGGAGTTTTGCAGCCATGACAAGAGCTAGATCGATCAGAATGAATGATATTATTAGTCCTTGTAGGTGTATCTGATTTTGTTAATCTTGTTGTGAATGGAGTACCATAGTGCACTTCACTTCTTTTTATAGCCTTTCTTCAATGTACTGTTCATTGAAAACATAGTATCATTCATGTCCATAAACTACTAGTAGTGCCTGACATCACATCTTGCATTACCCTAGTATTTCCCCTCCAAGTTCTTAACTGGAATCTGACCATGTTAGAGTAAACTTTTGAATTAATATTTAAGTTTCATTTCATGTTTAAAATTAAGTTCTATACATATTTAACTTGAATGATACTTTTCTTTTTTATACGAAAACTAATTTTAATTAAACGCATGCTTGATTGTTCAGCATAATTTGAGAGTACAGCTTCACTAAAAAAGAAGATCAGACATAGTTTGAAGACAACCAAAGAAATGTTATAAAAGGAACTTTAAGGAAATTGTTATAGTTCTAGTTTCCCAGAATCGGAAAAAAAGTTGATTTGGAATTAGACAGTGGCATTGGGAGGATAGTGACATTCATAAACTTGTTGAAATGCAAGAAAAAATGGACAAACAACGTCTACATTCATGCATGTAAGTCATGATGATGGAGGAGGACTTATGCATTTAACATCTTTTAATTCCAGTAACATGAACTGGGTCATTTTTCCTATTATGACCCTTATAAGCCACCGGTTTTGGTCGATAAGCACCCTGCATGAGGTTTGATATGAATATTTTATTTGACTTTTTAAACACGTTTTATCATAATATTTGAGTTAACATTAAAGCAAAAATGTGTGAAACAGTATAAATAATTCAAATACTATCATGAAATGCGAAATGCCAGATAAATTTAATAAATTTTGATTAAAAGGATTAAATACACGCATTTCTAAAGATGAATGACTAAATTAGTCAAAATTTTTGAAAAAAGACTAATTTCAAAATTCACTTAAACTTGAGGAACAAAAATATATTTAACCCATTAATGTTTCTACTACTTGGATATTTAAGTTTATTTTGTTTATATACACGAATTTTAATTTATATATTAAACCATTTTCTTCTATAAAAAGTACATATTGGGGAATTTATGAACTCTCAATTCGTTGTATCTTCTTTTACTTATTTTCTTTCAAACCTATTCGTGTTCACTGTTCAGTGGAGAGGAGGCACATGCATTGACTACTAATTCCCAACTTCTTCAAAACCTTTAACACTTTGACTAAGTGCAAGTGCAAGTGGTAGAAGTAAATTACGTAGTATTATTAGTTTATTATTCATTTTAGGTTTAGGTCAAAGTACAAGTGCAACACGCAAGCTCATGCATGAAATTGAGTTTCAGGGGAAACATCTTGTTTTGCTTCCTAGGAAGAAAGTAAATTCCAAACCATTTCATTTTGTCTAATCTGATGTCTTTTTATGGAAATGGAAGTAGCCTCATACTTTCTTCTTTTCCCTTCTACACCAATTCCATTCAACTTCACAACAACATTCATCGTACCTTAAATGCTCCTTTTCCCATTAATTAGTCACACTTTCTTTGTATATGCAATTTTGGAGTGCACGTATAAAACACTATGTCCTTCCACCTCCTTTAATTATTTTGGATTTTGAAGGAAACATAATATTTAATCCCATTTTTAGGTTAACTTCAGTGGAAGAAAAAGGTGATAAATATAATAAGTGAAGTAACTTAGAAAAAAAAAAACAAGATAAGAATGAAATATATATATATATATATATATATATATATATATATATATATATATATATATATATATATATATAAATATA
>Ga0214544_1010521_pt1 | contig 13542 bp, 12 predicted proteins | sample CNSS3metaG_FD_160074 | JGI IMG/M metagenome (GOLD analysis project Ga0214544, IMG submission 160074) | Root nodule microbial communities from cowpea collected in UCLA plant growth center, Los Angeles, California, USA - CNSS3 | ecosystem: Host-associated > Plants > Roots > Nodule | place: USA...
CAGGAGTTTTTTTTTTTTTTTTAAATCTCTAAAATTTACCGGGAGTTTAGAAGACCTCTAATAGGTGTATTCATTACCGGAGGTTTTTATAACTTTCATTAAGAAAGTTACATTAAAATTAACATTATTTTAGTGTGGGGTGACAAAACGAACCTATGAAAAATTAAGCTTTTAATATAATTTGGTCTATTCCAATTTTCTTTCTTTTATTATTGCATTGAATTGTTTATAGACGGAATATAATTAAATATTTGTATTTATTATTTTATTAATAATTTATATTGAGAACTATAATGACATGCTTAAATTTAAGATTAAAATTTATTAATTATTTATTCATTATTTTTAAACTTTTTAATTTGTATGAGTCTGATAGCATTATATACCAAATACATTAGTCAATAAATCTTACGTGAATGAATTATTTTTGAGCTGTTGAATAATATTTATAAAATACATTAATAGTGTGTTTAGATGGATAAGTTAAGAAAATAATTTATTTATTTGATATTTTTTTAAAAATAAAGTTATGTAAGAAATTTAAATGTATAATATTTTATTTTATTTTATTCAAATACATTTAAAAATGAAAAATTAATTAAAACCAATTAAATAATATGTAATTAAAATTTTGAATTTGTGAAATATAAGACGGTAAAAAATGCTATAGATGAGAAATAGTTTTTATAATAAATTGTTGATTATTTTATTAATTACAAAATTTTAGTATAAAAAAACAGTTAAACCGAATTCATTTCTTAAAAACAATTTAAGTTGTTTTATTCACTTGTTTGAAGATTAAAATATAAGATTCTTACGACAAGGTTTAGGTGTCTATCTCATTAATTTGTTGAACAATGTACATTCTTTTTTTATTCTTTTTAGAGCTTTTTGGTTTCGGTCTTACGTGTGTGAAGTTTGAAGTTTGAGGTTGCATGTGCCACTCAAAATTATAAATGAATCTTTGTACGATTAGGTTTATTAGGGTATGATTATATCATTAATTTAAGCTTTTCTTATGCAAATATTGTTTCATATGTGATTAGGGATACACAAGTGTAGAAGAGATTTTGTGATCATACTTAGTTAAGAGAAGTAAGATATTTAATTAGAATGCATTGTTGAATGAAATTGTTGGTGAATTTTTTTATTTAGAGTGACTGAATTTTATATATGATATGATTTTGCTTATTTAATAGATGTGAATTGGTGAAATGGTTAAATTGGTGATTGAGGAAAAAATTATATGTTTTTGGGGTTTGAAGAGAAGTTTGTTTTAAGGACATGTGAATATGGTTTAATTGGTTTGAACTTGTATAACCTTATTTGACTCGTGAGAAGGAAGAAAAATACTTGTTAAGGCCAATGGAACAACTTCATATATCTGATATGAATTATGAATTATGCAGATTTACTAGGCTAGTGTCTCGCTCACTGAACAAACGCATAATTCGTGAATTCAGTGAGGGAAGGGAGGACTCACTTGTTGGACGAGTGATCCTCTTGTTAAGGGAGAATATTTGAATGAAAGTCAAAAAAACAAAGACATTTCACTTACTGGGCTTGATAAAACTCAATGGAAATTTTTTGTGAAAATTATTCCTAGAGATTTTATTCGTTGAGCAAACACAATCCTCTCTAGGTGAATTTATAGAGATTTTTCTACCAATATCCACTTGCTGGGCGAACCACAGTGTCGCTCAGCGAGAAAGGTGTTTTTTTTTTTTAAAATGAAATGATTATGTTGGTTTTGGGAAATATTGATGAGTGGAAATGTTCTACAATTTAAAAAGTGGAATTACTTTCAAGGAAGAAAGTCTTTTAATCTTTTGTATTAGTGTGTATTAAATGAGGATTCAACTAAGAGATTATATAGACTTTACTAAACTAATAAAGGAAGATATAATCATTAACAATGCTGAAACTCTTTATAATCATGAAGTCCATATTCAAGATCAAAGGAAAAACCAATATCCAATACAAGGTTTATGAAGGTCTAGGACAAAAGCAAGAACTAAATTGGCTAAAGAACTTTGCAAAAGATGGTGATTCATTTAATGAAGATGTAATTACATGTGAGGCTTAGGTGTTACTATTATTTGCTTGAAATGAAAACACAATGTCTAATTGTTTGAGTTTAAATAAAAGATCTAAAAATTTATTATTTGAAGTGAAAGAAATTCTTTGTCAGGATTCTTTCTTGAATCATTTTTATTTTGTCAAGAATTTGTATTTCTTAATTGTGATAATTTTCAAGGTTTATCAAAACTCATTTGTTGTGGCATTTATTTTTATGTCTTTTCTCGTCTATTAAGAGTTCTACAAATTTGAATTGCATCTCCTAATCTTTTAAGTGTTAGGGTTAATCCTTGATAATATTATTCTTTAAATCTTATATTTATTTATATTTATTTGTATAATATTATTGATATTATGAATGACTTAACTTTTAAGTCCTGATTAGGTTTACAATTTATTCAGACTAAAAATAATCTTGATCAAATTCACTACATAAATCTTCTCAGAGATAGAAATTTTATAATATAGAGAATGGTGTGTAGTGAATTAATTGTTTGAAACTGATTGTTTATATTAATTATTTGTCCTATGTATAAATTAATTTATTTTTTGAATATACTAACTTTGATTTAGAATTTTATCATGTTATAAATTTATTTATTTTTAAATATACTAACTTATTTTGATTTAGAATTTTGTCTTTATTATGATCGTGTATTTTCTTACGTTATAAGTGAAAGATTGCAGTAATAAATTAGTTCTAGTGAAAATTATTTATGTATGATTTTTTTCATTATAGAATATTCCATGTTCTTTTAAATAAGACTTATATTTTACTAAAATACATAAATTATATTTATATAGTTATTTTTGTATAGTTTCAATTATAAACTCTTTAACTAATAAAACAATTATAACACGAGATGTTACATCAAAATTCTTTATCCCAATAAAAAAAGTAAACAAAGTAGAGAAATTAACTAATACTGTAATTATATATATTTCCAGAAACTTAATTTAAAAGTAAACTTGTATTTTTCTTTGTTTCTTTCCATATCCAAGATACCTTTTTCTGGCACATACGCCCACCAACCATGCCCGAAACAGAGAACCTTTCCATTTGTCAATTTCCCCCATGATGGCAAAGTCGTAATTAAATGGGAAAGCAGTGGCAAAACGAAAGAACCCAAACAAACTCTCCTATAAAATCGTACTAGTCTCTTGTATTTCTGAACCAAAACCTACGAGTCAACAAAATTACTCACAGTTGCAACGTCAGAAATGGGTTCTCGCTACGAGGTGGAAGTGAAAATCTCATCGGCGCGTGGGTTGAAGAACGTGAACTGGCGCAACGGTGAAAACCGTCCGTACGTCGTCGTTTGGGTGGAACCCGGCAACAAGCTCTCCACGCATGTGGACGAGAACGGTGACACCGAGGCCAATTGGGATCAGACTCTAGTAATTCCGGTACCGCCAAAGCCCCTCGAAGATCAAACGCTCTACATCGACGTTGTTCACGCCGTCAAAGAGGAAGAAGACACCAAGCCGCTCATCGGCTCGGCTAAGCTCAAGCTCTCCGAGATTCTCAGCGACGCCGGAATGGGTGAGCGCGTGAGCCGCAGTCTCATGCTGAAGCGTCCATCCGGCAGACCACAAGGGAAGATCGAGGTCACCGTGACCATCAGACAGCCGCAGCCGCACTATCCTCCTCCCGGTGGTTACCAAGCGCCGGCTTACGGCGTTAGGGATTATTCTCCTGCTCCGCAAGGCTATGGGTACCCTCCCTACGGTGCTCCTCCGCCACAGGATGCCTATTATTCAGCGGCGCCGCCAAGTGGGTATCCTTACAATGCGCCTACACAGGGTTACGGTGCAGCACCGCAGCAGGGCTACGGTGTGCCACAGCAGGGTTATGGTGCGCCACCTCAGAGTGGGTATGGTTATAATGCGCCTCCGCAAACGGCATCGTATGGGCAGGGGAGCAGCGCGTACGGGTACGCGCCTAAAGAGGAGAAAAAGAAGAGTAAGTTTGGTGGAATGGGAGCGGGATTGGCTGTGGGTGCGGTCGCTGGGGTTCTAGGTGGAGTCGCGCTAGTGGAGGGTGCTGAGTATCTGGAAAATAAGATTGCTGATGATGCGGCGGAGAAGGTTGAGGAAGATCTTGGTTACGATGGTGATGACTTCTAGAGGATCATAGTCTCTTGTTTAATTTTATGCCAAAAGAACTGAGAAAACAAAATAATTTTATGTTTTATGTTTTTTTCTTATTTTCTTTTCTATCAGTTGCTTAGTTTTGGTGTTTGGAATTAGAAAGTCTTTCATTTATGACATCATTAATGCTCTTATTAAGATGCTTCAGTTTCTTTTCTTAATCTAAGATAGTTCAACTGTTATAACATAAAATTTTAAAAATTAAAAACATATTTTACTATTTATATTAAATAATAATTTATTCATAAATGGTTATTTATTATAATACGCCTCAGCAGTAACCGTCATTTGGGGATTTCTGAAGAGGGTTCTGGAATGAATTGGATAGCACTGATATTGTCGAAACTAATTGAAGGAAATTAAACGTAAGTATTAATTTAAGGAATTAAAACATTAGGATGAACAACTGTTTAACATTGTCTTGTTGTGAGTTTTTGTTCTGTGAATATGCTGTTTTTGTTTGCATGGTCAATGATAGTGTTCGAGGGTTACGATCGGGAAGATGAATTTTGTGGGAGAGAAAGCGTGTGGGGTAAGCAAAATCTTCGTGCTTCCTTATTAAACCATTTATTGGGATGTTTCTCCTCGGTGATATTATTATTTTTAATATAAAATTGTCTATTGTATTCTTTTTAATTTTCTCTCTATGTAAGATTTAGATTTTTAAGTCACCTTAGCAGTAAAAATAAAATATAATTGAAAAAAAAAATGTTTTTTACAATTTTAAAAACAACAGATAAAGAAATGAATTTTCTTATAAGAACTTTGAGTCACTAGCATTAAAAAAGCGTGTTGACTATGGAAGTGTGATAAAATATATAAGGATTCTAATTTAAATTAATATGGAATTTGTTTTTGGAAAGGAAATGGAGGTGACGACTATATAGAACATCACAGAAGGTGTTATGTGGGAGAGTGAGTATTTGTGACAAAAGCGGAAAATTGTATTACTTTAAAATACTTTGACCAAAGTGCCTCTCCTTTCAAATTAATTTAATATTTACATTAATATAGGTTGTTTAAGAGGGATAAAGAAAGAAAAACAATTAAACAAAGGTATGAATATTTTGTTGGTTCATTTTAAGTTTATTTCATTAGATTAAAGGATAATTTGACTTATAAAAGTAAATTTAACAAGTATATTAAAAAACTTTATGTCAAAAAAAAGTTCAATTAATAAGCTTAAAAGCTATTTTCTAATCTTTAATTTATAATTTTTTATAATTTTATTATATTATTATTTTACAATTTAATATTTTTTTATTATCATAATTCTTTTACCTTATACTATTTACTTACTTTAGTTTTATGATAATGATTAATTATTGTGAGGACATAGAAAATAGTAGTTTAGAATGAGTAAGTGTTTAAAATAATGGAATTCGATTATTTTATTATTAAAAATCTTAAATATAAATAGAAATCTAATAAATGAGTTTCATTAGTTATAAACATTTTATTTCTCTAAGAACTGTTTCTAAAATTCTCTATGCCTTCTCTCTAAGTTTCTGACTTCTGTAATCATTTGTTTAACGATCAGAGACCGCTAGGGGGATCCCTGCAACACGCCCTACGTTTCTGTCCGATCAATTTCTCAAACAGAGTAAGTTGATTTTCTGCTCTTTTCTCTGTTTTTGTCTAAATCTCATTGCATGCGGATCATTCTAGACCGCATGTGCCTTCTGAGTTCTCCTTATGTTTTTCCACTGATCAATGGTTTTATTGATGCACTCTGATCATGTTCTTGTTGTTCTTAGGGAGAATTGGGGACTCTGTCGGGGTTGTGAGGTGTATTTGGACTCTCTGTGAACTGTCTATATAGTATCTCAGGTAAGGGAAGCTAATATTTATCATGTCTCACAAATCTATTAGAAATGTTATTACATGATTATTCTATAATTGACTGATGTGTTTGATATATGGACTGGGTTGTGATGTTTGAAAATGATAAATACTTAGGTTTTATCTGATGTTTGAGAATAACTATATGCTATAGGTGCAATTGGATGCAATTTGTGTGATTATGTTGATAGAATTAATGTGTGATACTCGAATGGTCTCTGTAGAGGTTTTGGGGTTGTATGGATTGGTTGAATAGGTATAATTTTGCTTAAATCAACTTCTGTAGAATTGTGTAGATTTGCTTACTCGCTGGGCGAGCATCCTCGCTGGGCGAATAAGTTGATCTGCATAATTATGCAGAACACTGATCTGTAGAATTATGCAGATTTGCAGACTCGCTGGGCGAGTAATACTCGTTGGGCGAATTTCCAAGTTAGGAAATTTCAGTCCTGGACCAGTGGTTGGACGAGTGTACTAGCTGTGCGAGCATAGGCCAATGGCTGGACGAGTGGTACTAGCTGGGCGAATTTCTAGGAGGAAATTCCATACCTGTACCAATGGCTGGGCTAGTGTTACTAGCTGGGCGAGCATCAGCCAGTGGCTGGGCGAGTGATACTAGCTGGGCGAGTGATACTAGCTGGGCGAGTAAGTACGAAATTGGAACTTGCATTCTTGAGTGATTTGAATGATATTTTTGTAGTTATGGAAGCTTTTTAATTATTATGAATGATGAGTATATGATATGAGATTGTCTATATGATACTGAGTTGAGATTGGTTGATGCTAACCCAAGGAGGATTAGCAATGTTTGTGGTAGTGTATGCATTGAGGTAGGGATTGTCTTGGCAGTTATCCTGACGCTCTAATAACCATTCAAATTCTCAAGTAGAGAGGAATGGGGTATGTGGTGAGAGGAGCAGGAGGTCCTAGCCTAAGGGTTTTTCCTTGATCATAGGTGTTAACGGACTAACCTTGTATGTGGTAGAGTTTTACTCTGTATTTGTCGCTCTACAGAGCATGAGATGCCACTACAAGTGCACAACTGCCTGAATCCAACTTCAATGCATGAATCCGGATTAATTGGGTCTTAGATTATTAATTTGTGTGAAACTAATTGATTATTTGTGCTTTTTATATGTTATTAACTACAAAATTGATTTAAGTTCTCTTTTTAAATCATTAGCTTACCCTTCTTTTGTATCTTTTCTTTCTGGTGTCTGTTATTTCTTGCCATGATCGCCTGATTGGTGTGAGCAGTTGAAGAGCATGCAACTAGCCCCGTGCAGGGAAGAGGAGGAGATGCTGCACAGTAGAGTTCTATGGAAATTCTAGTGTTTTTGGCTTAGACTTGTGTTTTCTCTTTTGAAAACTCTAGTGCAAGTTGTGTATATAAATTGTATAGCAGTTTATCTAGTTTTTGTGGGATAACTGTAACATACTGTTTATATTTTGGGTTCTATGCTTTGAACTATCAGATATGCAATGTTTTGTTTGATGGTTTAGACTGTTAAACGGGATGTTACATTTTTGGTATCAGAGTTGTAGTTCCTTTAGGATCTGTAGGTTGGGTATGCTTAGCTTCCTCTAAGCGTTGTTTTTTTTAGATATAGTAGTGTTTGCAGGTTAAGCTGATGGTTGTTCTTTATGTAAACAGAAAAGTTATGGCAAATAGGCCACCTCCAGCCCCACCAACTTCGGATTTGCCCGATCTTGTGCGGGCAATAGAAGCTATGGCAGCAGCTATGCAACAACAACATGCCTCAATGGTGGAGCAACACAATCTGTCCTTGCGGCAAATGGAAACAGCTCGGGCAGCCGCAGAGGCAACTCAGCAAAGACATCTTGATGCTCTCTCCCAGCTTGAAGCAAACAGAACGTCAGCTGGCCCTTCACAATTCCTACCTCCTCAGATCAGAGAATGGAGTTTGGAGGATTTTCTGCAACACCATCCCACCAAGTTTAATGGAAAAGTCAGTCCTGACGAAGCTGATCAATGGATGAAGGATATGGAAAGGGTGTTTGAAGCTAAGAGATGCCCTGCAGAAAACAGGTTGGCTTATATTGTTTATATGCTCACCGGTGAAGCCGAGCATTGGTGGGCGAGTATGAAGATGATGTTGGAAGAGAAAAGAGAGGAAGTGTCTTGGGATGTGTTCAAAAAGTGTTTCCTGACAGAATATTTCCCAGATAGTATCCAGTATGCTAAGGAAGTTGAATTTCTCCAATTGGTACAGGGAAACATGTCCGTGGCAAAATATACAGAAAAATTTAAACATCTGGGACGTTTCCATATCATAACTGTTGACGAAGAATGGAGATGCCGGAAGTTTGAAAATGGCCTTAGAGGTGACATTAAGTTAATGGTGGCACCCCTATCTATTAAGGATTTCCGTACCTTAGTAGAGAAAACAAGAGTTATGGAGACGCTCAAAGCAGAAGTAGAAGTCCAACAAAGACAACAACCACATAGAGTAGGAGGACCATCTAGGTTCAGAGTTAGACTTGAGGAAAGGAGAAAACCTTACTCTAGACCTCAACCTCAAGGGTTTAGAGGGGGTTCTTCTCAGCAACAGTTTCAACAAGGTTGAGTGTATTGTTTTGCATGTGGAGGACCTCATTTAAAGAGTAACTATCCAAGGCTGGGAAAGGGTGGAAAATGCCATTCATGTATAGTAGAGGGGCACTTTGCCAAAGATTGCCCTTCCGCTAGAAGGGTAGTGAGTCAATCCCAACAGCCTGCACAATAGAGGAATAGAGGTGACAGACCCCAAGCTGTAGGGAGGGTTTATGCAATGTCTGGAACAAAAGCATCTGCTTCAGGTAATCTTATTATCGGTAGTTGTTTGATAGCTGGTAAAAGCTTGAGTGTTCTATTTGACTTGGGAGCAACACATTCTTTTGTGTCTGAGGGTTGTGTTAAAGAGTTATGTCTGCCTGTGAAAGAGTTACAGTATGATCTTATAGTGTCAACTCCAGCTTCAGGTTTAGTAAAGACGTCAATGTTGTGCGCCAGATGCCTAGTGAATGTAGAGGGGCGTCAGTTCAAAGTCAATCTCATTTGTTTGTCGCTACAGAGTTTGGATGTGATCTTAAGGATGGATTGGTTGGCTGCCAATCACATTCTTATTGATTGCAGTAAGAAAAAGCTATTGTTTCCTAACTCTGAAGAGTCAGAGTTGTTGTCTTCTCAGTAGGTGTTAAAGGAAATCAGAGAGGGTTCTCGATGCTTTGTTATCTTGACTCATGTAAATGTTGAGAAAGATGATAAAAGCATTGACATCTTTGTGGTGAGAGAGTTTGAGGACGTATTTCCTGATGAAGTGCCAGGACTACCTCCTCAAAGAGAAGTGGAGTTCTCAATTGATCTAGTGCCTGGAGCAGGACCAGTATCAATAGCTCCATACAGAATGGCTCCAGCTGAATTAGTAGAGGTTAAGAAACAAATAAAGGAATTGTTAGAAAAGTAATTTATCCGACCTAGTGTGTCACCTTGGGGAGCACCGGTGTTGCTTGTAAAAAAGAAGGACGGAAGCTCCAGATTATGTGTAGACTACAGACAACTAAACAAGTTGACCATCAAGAATAAATACCATCTGCCCAGAATTGATGACCTTATGGATCAGTTGAACGGAGTTGTGGTGTTTTCAAAAATTGATTTGCGGTCAGGATATCATCAGATTCTGGTCAAGGCTGAGGATGTACAGAAGACAGCCTTTAGGTCTAGATATGGGCATTATGAGTACGTAGTTATGCCTTTTGGTGTGACTAATGCTCCTGCCTTATTCATGGACTATATGAACAAAATTTTCAGACCATTTCTTGATAAGTTTGTCGTTGTTTTTATAGATGACATCCTTATCTACTCCAAAACTCATGAAGATCATGTTCAATACTTAAGAACAGTACTTGGGATTTTGATGGAGGAAAAGTTGTATGCTAAACTATCAAAGTGTGAGTTTTGGATGCGAGAGGTTCAGTTTTTGGGCCATGTGATATCTTCTCTAGGAATATTAGTGGACCCAACTAAAGTGGATGTCGTGCTACAGTGGGAACGACCAAAGTCGGTAAAAAAAATTACAAGTTTTGTGGGATTAGCTGGTTACTATAAAAGATTCATTGAGGGATTTTCTAAAATAGTAGCACCTCTAACACACCTTACTCGCAAGGATCAGCCTTTTGCTTGGACATATAAATGTGAGGAGAGTTTTCAAGAACTTAAGAAAAGGTTTACCAGTGCCCCAGTGCTTGTAATCCCTGACACAAGTAAATCCTTTGAGGTTTATTGTGACGCATCCTATCAAGGGTTAGGTAGTGTGTTGATGCAAGAAAAGAAAGTGGTAGCTTATGCTTCAAGACAACTCAAGGTGCACAGAAGAATTACCCTACTCATGATTTGGAGTTAGTAGCGGTAGTTTTTGCCTTGAAGATTTGGAGACACTGCCTTTATGGGGCACAGTTTCAGGTATTCAGTGATCATAAAAGTTTAAAATATTTGTTCGATCAGAAAGAGTTAAATATGAGGGAAAGGAGGTGGATAGAATTTCTGAAGGACTATGATTTTGAGTTACTATATCATCCAGGTAAAGCCAACGTTGTGGCAGACGCTCTTAGTAGGAAGACAACGCATATATCTCACATGATGATAAATGAGCTTGAATTAGTGGAAGAATTCAGAGACTTAAAACTACAAACAGAGTTTGAGATTGATTTCATTAGATGTAGTAGCCTAACTATATCTAGTGATTTCTTGAGTCTGATGAAAGTTAAACAAGCCAATGATGTAAGTTTGCAAAAAACAATGAGTTTGTTGGGTACAAAGCAGGATAAGGACTTTCAGAGGGGCTTTGATGGAATTTTACGCTTCAAAGGCAGAGTGTGTATACTTGATGATGTTGAGTTAAAGAAGATGGTCTTAGAGGAAGGGCATAAGAGTCGTTTTAGTATGCATCTAGGCATGACTAAAATGTATCAAGATCTCAAGGAATCTTTTTGATGGTCTGGTATGAAGAGGGACGTGGCACAATTTGTTGCATCTTGTTTGACTTGTCAGAAGGCAAAAGTAGAACATCAACGACCTAGAGGATTATTACAACAGCTGGAGATACTTGTTTGGAAATGGGATAGCATCTCAATGGATTTTGTTACTCATTTTCCAAGAACAGTGAGAGGTCATGATGCTATTTGGGTGATAGTCGAACATTTAACTAAAAGTGCTCATTTTCTGACAATTAAATTGAGAATGTCTATGGCCAATTTGGCACAACTGTATCTAAAAGAAATTGTTAGGTTACATGGTGTGCCTTCAAGTATTGTGTCAGATAGAGATCCTCGATTTACTTCTAGATTTTGGCAATCGTTGCAAGGAGCTATGGGTAGCAGCTTGAGGATGAGTTCTGCTTATCATCCTCAAACAGACGGACAAATGGAGAGGACAATTCAGTCTCTAGAAGATTTGTTGAGAACCTGTGTATTAGATCATCTGGGTGGATGGGATGAAGTGTTACCTTTGGTTGAATTCATCTACAACAACAATTATCAAGCCAGTATCAGAATGGCACCGTATGAAGCTTTATATGGTAGACGATGCAGAACTCCTCTATGTTGGTATCAAGATGGAGAGGAGTTTTGGTGGGACCTGAGTTACTACAGCAGACCACAGAAAAAGTAAAATTAATTCAAGAAAGGATGAAGACTTCACAAAGTAGGCAGAAGTCTTATGCCGACCAAAGGAGGAGACCGTTAGAGTTTTCAACAGGGGATCATGTTTTCCTGAAGGAGACCCCAACCACTGGAGTGGGGAGAGCGATTTTTTCAAGGAAACTCTCTCCTAAGTATATTGGTCCTTATCAGATTCTAAATCGAGTGGGGCCAATAGCTTATGAGATTGCAATGCCCCCTCAGTTGGTTAATTTACATCCGGTATTCCATGTATCTCAATTGAGGAAGTATGCACCTGATGGTTCACATGTTCTAGAGGTGGATGATGTACAAGTTAAAGAAGACCTTTTAGTGGAAGTGCAATCAATTAGCTTAGATGGCAGTCAGACGAAACATCACAGAGGAAAGACCATCAACTTAGTCAAGGTTGTCTAGGATCGTAGGACAGGTGATTCCACTTGGGAGTTGGAGGAGGATATGATGAAGTCATATCCTTATCTATTTCCTGGTAAGTCTAATTTTCGAGGTCGAAAATTTTGTTGTCGGGGAGAATGTGAGGACAGAGAAAATAGTAGTTTAGAATGAGTAAGTGTTTAAAATAATGGAACTCGATTATTTTATTATTAAAAATCTTAAATATAAATAGAAATCTAATAAACGAGTTTCATTAGTTATAAACACCTTATCTCTCTAAGAACTGTTTCTAAAATCCTTTCTACCTTCTCTCTAAGTTTCTGACTCCTGTAATCATTTGTTCAACGATCAGAGACCGCTAGGGGGATCCCTGTAACACGCCCTACATTTCTGTCCGATCAATTTCTCAAACAGAGTAAGTTGATTTTCTGCTCTTTTCTCTGTTTTTGTCTAAATCTCATTGCATGCGGATCATTCTAGACCGCATGTACTTTCTGAGTTCTCCTTATGTTTTTCCACTGATCAGTGGTTCTATTGATGCACTCTGATCATGTTCTTGTTGTTCTTAGGGAGAATTGGGGACTCTGTCGGGTTGTGAGGTGTATTTGGACTCTCTGTGAACTGTCTGTATAGTATCTCAGGTAAGGGAAGCTAATATTTATCATGTCTCACAAATCTATTAGAAATGTTATTACATGATTATTCTATAATTGACTGATGTGTTTGATATATGGACTGGGTTGTGATGTTTGAAAATGATAAATACTTAGGTTTTATCTGATGTTTGAGAATAACTATATGCTATAGGTGCAATTGGATGCAATTTGTGTGATTATGTTGATAGAATTAATGTGTGATACTCGAATGGTCTCTGTAGAGGTTTTGGGGTTGTATGGATTGGTTGAATAGGTATAATTTTGCTTAAATCAACTTCTGTAGAATTGTGTAGATTTGCTTACTCGCTGGGCGAGCATCCTCGCTGGGCGAATAAGTTGATCTGCATAATTATGCAGAACACTGATCTGTAGAATTATGCAGATTTGCAGACTCGCTGGGCGAGTAATACTCGTTGGGCGAATTTCCAAGTTAGGAAATTTCAGTCCTGGACCAGTGGTTGGACGAGTGTACTAGCTGTGCGAGCATAGGCCAATGGCTGGACGAGTGGTACTAGCTGGGCGAATTTCTAGGAGGAAATTCCATACCTGTACCAATGGCTGGGCTAGTGTTACTAGCTGGGCGAGCATCAGCCAGTGGCTGGGCGAGTGATACTAGCTGGGCGAGTGATACTAGCTGGGCGAGTAAGTACGAAATTGGAACTTGCATTCTTGAGTGATTTGAATGATATTTTTGTAGTTATGGAAGCTTTTTAATTATTATGAATGATGAGTATATGATATG
>Ga0214544_1010522_pt1 | contig 13541 bp, 15 predicted proteins | sample CNSS3metaG_FD_160074 | JGI IMG/M metagenome (GOLD analysis project Ga0214544, IMG submission 160074) | Root nodule microbial communities from cowpea collected in UCLA plant growth center, Los Angeles, California, USA - CNSS3 | ecosystem: Host-associated > Plants > Roots > Nodule | place: USA...
TTGATTTGCGTTTTGGTTGTTTTTTTTTTTTCTGAAGGTGCGTGGGTTGTTGGTTTGTGGTGAACCAGTTCACTGTTGCGTTCCCCCTCTAAGACATCACTTATTCTTCTTCTTCTTCTGTTCACCAGGACCAGGAGCCAACTCTGCTGCCTCGCGTCCAAGGGTCGCGACAACACCGCCCTCCTCCGTGTCGGAGTCCACCGCGTTAATCTCCAACAGACCACTCACAGATCTCTATCGTTGAACCAGGCTGGACGGTGCAGCGTGGATGGAGGAAAAGAGAGAGGCGTGAAGAGGTACTCAACATAGAAGAGAAAGAACTGTGCAATCGCGTTTTTGAAATCCCTAATTTGCCATATGGCCTCGGTTCAATAGCCACCCGAGGCCAAATTACATACTCCATATGGCATTATTGCTTCGGGCCTATAAAACTGAAGCCTATAAGGCCTTTTGGCACCGGGTTTTCATTAACTGAAGCAAAAACCCATATTCTGCTTCGGGTTTGGGGTGAACCGGGGTAGAAAAGTTGACAATAATTACAAAGATGCCACCGCACCATTTTATGCTTCGGTTTTATAATAACCGAGGCATATAACGCGAGTTAAAATCCCAAAACTGCACTAGTGTTAGGCTTATCTTCCATTCTTGGAAGTGTGACATCTATCAATTTCCACTACGTCTTCTTATCTATTTCCATTTTCTCGTGTTAAATAATTTCTCAAATTTCTTTCTTATTAGCATTCCAACCTAGATAGATCCATAAAACGAATCCACCCCTCTGGATTCACATCATTTGGGATTCAGAGCCTAGCTCACTAGATTCCGAATAGCAATGAAAGTTTATTATACAAGATGTTGAATCGAAGGCAACCCATGTTTAGTTGCATTCGATTAGGGAAGCGACAACAATGTTGTGAGCCAAAGATTCGGGGTGTAACTTGAGTACGAACAAGCTTTCATCTGAATCAAGCATGCATCAAATTCAGTACAGGGCAATGTCTGAAAGAAGTATTATGTGATATTGCTCCCATGGACTCTTCCCATCTTCTTTTGGGATGGGCATGACTTTGTTTTAAAACACTCAACTTGATGAACATTCACTTTATTTGAGGCATGAGGGACACAAAATGAAGTTGAAACTTATGACACCAAGATAAGTTAGTAAGGATCAACATAGCCTGAAGTAGAAAATAGAAAAAAAAGCAATAGAAATTACCGAAGGAAGGGAAAATGAAGAAAAGGAAAAGGAAGTAGAGAAAAAGATGATGGAAAATTTATTTGTCAATGTTTTTTCTTCTACAGTTTGTGATGTCATTTTACAGAAACAAAAGGATAAGCAAGTGAACGAAAAACATCAGCTTCCATGTTGGAAAAGGAAGCTTGTTCACAATGCTTTATTATGCATTTGGTCCGCTGATGAGAAGCAAATTCGTCAAACACAACACATGGAATTATTTATTGTTACATACCAAGGTGGGGTAGTGTTGGCAAAAGAGGTGCTCCACGGATTGCAACTGTCCCAACCGTACCTGAGTACACGGCTTTCAGAAGGCATCATGGTCGCCTACCCTGCGAGGACACCTCCATCTGACACCTACATCTAGAGTACACGGCCCTCAGCAGGCATCATGGCCGCCTACCCTAGAGGACACCTCTATCTGACACTTCCATCTGGAGTACACGGCCCTCAGCAGGCATCATGGCCGCCTACCCCGCGAGGACACCTCCATCTAGAGTACATGACCTTTAGCAAGCATCATGGCCGCCTACCTTGCGAAAACACCCCCACCTGGAAACACGGCTTTCAACAAAACGCCATGGCCGCTTTGCTCTGTGAAAGGTACCCTCCTTGAAAGTAGGCTGCCTTCAACGAATCTCATGGCCGAGTACCGAGCACCGCCAACCCTCGGAGGACCTCCTGGTAATTTCTCTCCTTAAAATTGGATCCTAGGATAGCCAGAACAGGAATATTGGGCCCAAAGGCCCATTTTAGGTAGGACCCACAGGTAAAAAAGGGTATAAATAGCAGACTGTTCTATGCATTGATTACGCATTAAATTATTCTCTGAAACCCTGACATTACCAGTACTAACTTAGGCATCAGAGTGTCTTTTGCAGGTCCCCTGCGCCGCCCTCAAATACCCTTGGAAGCAAGAGAAGACTGACCAGAAACAAGACGTACGAGACCCTTCATCGATTTGTGGACTACAGACTTCGGTTCCGTAAGAACAACAACCATTGAAAAGGAACAAATATGAATATATTCAACTTGAATTTCATCATGGAGGAAGAGAATTAGTTTCAAGTTGTGGAAACATAAAGTCCTTCACAAGATCATAATAAACTTATATTAAAACTAGGAGAAAAATAAATCCTTAAGATTCGGGATGAATCTTCTCAAAGAAGGAGGGTATGATATGACTCACATCATAGCTCAAATGGAGAAGGACTAATACATCACTTTGCTGCAGTTATTTTTATTTTTATTTTTTAAAGTTGTTAGTTTGTTTAAATATGGTCCAATTCATTGTAAAATTGGCTTACCAAATCATGTTTTGGTTTAATCAATTAATGGGCTCTGGTTTAGTTTTATTTCAAGTTGTAAGGATGACCCAATTGCAACTTAGTCATCAGCCTTTTGGAGAACAAGAGAATGCCTGTCTAAATATTTTTTGTGACTTTTGGGTTGCCATAATTTCAGTTACGATCAACCATTAAATAGTAGGATCGTTAATAGTTTTAAAGTAGGATGTAATTTGAATATATGTGTTTTTTGTGATTCCAGTGGTTAAAGCTTCTATATAAGCTGAACCATTTTAATCAATGAAACAGGTTGAGTTTCATTCAGAAAATAGTAGAGTTTTATCTCCTCCATCTTAGTGAGAGTGATTCTTCTAAGTTCTTGTGTGATTCAAGAATCCCTGAGTTTTATGAAAGGTCTTTTTTCCCTTTTTGTGTTTAAACTCTTAGGCTTATCTTCCATTCTTGGAAGTGTGACGTCTATCATTTACCACTACATCTTCTTATCTATTTCCATTTTCTCGTTTTGAATAATTTCTCAAATTTCTTGCTTATTTGCATTCCAACCTAGATAGATCCATAAAACGAATCCACGCCTCTGGATTCATATCATTTGGTATTCAGATCCTAGCTCACTGGATTAGGAATAACAATGAAAGTTTGTTATGTGAGGTGTTTAATCGAAGGCCACCCATGTTTAGTTTCATTCAATTACGGAAGTGACAACAATGTTGTGAGCCAAAGATTGGTGGAGAAACTCCAGTTACCAACAAGCTTTCAATCAAATCAAGCATGTATCAAATTCAGTACAGGGCAATGTGTGAAAGAAGTATTATGTGATATTGCTCCATGGACTCTTCCCATCTTCTTTTGGGATGGGCATGGCTTCGTTTTACAACACTCAAGTTTGATGAACGTTCCATTTATTTGAGGCGTAAGGGACATAAAATTAAGTTAAAATTTATGACACAAAGACAAGTCAGTAAGGATCAACATAGGCTGAAGGACAAAATAGAAAAAGAAAGAATAGAAAAAACAGCAATAGAAAGTGCATAAGGAAGGGGAAATAAAGAAAAAGAACAGGAAGTAGAGAAAAAGATGATGGAAAATGTATTTGTCAATTTTTTTTCTTCTACAGTTTGTGATGTCATTTTACTGGAACAAAAGGATAAGCAAGTTAATGAAACACACCAGCTTGCATGTTTGAAAAGGAAGCTTGTTCACACTGCTTTATTATGCATTTGGTCCGTTGATGAGAAACAAATTTGTCAAACACAACGCATGGAATTATTTATTGTTACATATCAAGGTAGGTGGGGTAGTGTTGGCAACAAAGGTGCTCCACGGATTGGAACCACTAGAAAGGAACAAATATCAATATATTCATAATGAATTTGATCCTTGAGGAAGATAACTAGTTTTAAGTTGTGGAAAAATAAAGACTTTCACAAGATCATAATAAACTTATATTAAAACTAGTAGAAAAATAAATCCTTAAGATTCGTGACGAATCTTCTCGAAGAAGGAGGATATGATATGAATCGCATCGTAGCTCAAATGGAGAAGGACTATTGCACCACTTTGCTACAGTTATTCTTAGATTAGAGGTCGAGAGGTCGTGCAATTAGTTAAAGATATGCTTGTAATCCTCGAACTTTCATTACTGGTAGATGCCTCGTTAAAACCTGCCTGGCTAAAACCCTCCTTAGGGAAAAAATGTCAGGTTAGGAAAGAGGACATCTTTTGATTATAGTGTCTAACTAATACATGAGTTAACTGAAATAAAACTTCAAGTGGGAGATGTTCTAAGTGTTGCGAATTGGTCCTCCCGATAGTCGTTCTAGCCGATATGCACCATTGCCTACCTCCTGCAGCACGCGGAATGGTCCCTCCTAATTTGGTGAAAACTTGCCGTCATGTTTCCTGGCTTTACTTGCCACCCTCTAAATTGGATCCCCTTTGTGGAAGGACTGGGGGTCAAGTTTTGAATTGTATTTTCTTGTTGCTCGAAGTTTGGGTTCCATGTCCTGGATGTGTGCGCGCTCTCTTCTTTCTACGAGTAGGTCGAGGTGCGTGTTCATACATGCTTCGTTGGGGTCGTGTTCGAAATGTGTTTGCGGATTGACGGTTCTCCGATCTCTACTGGTATCATTGCGTCGGTGCCATAAACTAGGTTGTGTGGGGCCTCTTTGGTCGAGGATTGTGTGGTACACTTGTACGCCCAAAGTATTTTTGTGAGCTCCTTTGGCCATTTTACTTTGGCGCCATCGAGTCTCTTCTTTAGTTGGCCTAAGATGACCTTATTCGCGGCTTCTGCTTGGTTGTTGGTCTGTGGGTGTTCTACTAAGCTCGTAATGTGTTGGATGTGGAGGTTTCGGTAAAACTCTGTTAGGCCTTTGTTAATGAATTTTTGCCCATTGTCTGTGATGATAGTGTGGGGTATGCCATACCTGCAAATGATGTTTTTCCAGAAAAACGTTGGACTTGTTTGGCCGTGATGTCTACGAGTGGCTCAGCTTCAATCCACTTGGAGAAATAGTCGACTGCGACTAGGAGGAATTTAACTTACCCTTTTCCGGGTGTGAAAGGTCTCATGATGTCCATTCCCCACTTGGAAAATGGCCAGGATGACGATATGTGGTGGAGTTCGTCCTGGTGCAGATGGGAACAGGGCCAGTGCTTTTGGCAAGGTTGGCATTTTTTGACGAAGTTGGTGTAGTCTGTCCCATTGTTGGCCAGAAGTACCCGGCCCGCGTGATTCCTGCCGCCATTGTTTTCGGGTCGGAGTGGTATCCACAGGTGCCTTCATGTATCTCTTTCATGACAAAGGATGCTTTATCGCTCGTGATGAACCTGAGTAGTGGTTTGCTGAAGCCTCTTCTGAAGAGTTCTCTGACTATCAACGTGTATCTTGCCGTCTTCCTGACGCATCCTTTTTCTTGGTTGGCGGGTACCTCCCCTTTTTCGAGGTACGTAACGAAAGGACTTATCCACGACTCCTTAGTTATGACCTCGAAGCACTCTGTTTGTGTTTGTATGGATGGGGTGGTGAGTACTTGCTGTAGTAGGGACCTATAGCGTCCTTTCTTTTTCGTGCTTGCGAGTTTTGACAGGAGGTTGGCTCTAACATTGTCGCTTTTGGGTACGTGTTAGATCTTGAATTCTTTTCGTTTCCCCACCAGGTTCATTACCAGATGGTAGTATTGTGACAGGAGGTCTTCTTTGACTTGGTACTTACCAGTGAGGTGTCTAATAGTGAGTTTGGAATCAGTTTTGTATAAGAGGCATCTGACTTCCATTTCAAGGGCTAGGTGCAATCCTGCGACAATGGCCTCGTATTCTGCCTAGTTGTTTGAAGTTTTAAAAGTGAGACAGAGAAATTGCTCAATGAGTACGCCCTCTAGGCCTTCGAGGACGATGCCTACTTTGGCACCTCTTGTGTTAGATGATTCGTCGACGTGCATGGTCCACCATTCATGCCGGGGTTCTTGGTGTTGTATGTCATTTGTGAAGTCCACCAGGCATTGTGCCTTAACGGGGCCGTGTGGCTCGTACTGGATACTAAATTCGGGTAGCTCGACAGACCATGCTGAAAGTCTCCCCGCTAGATCTGGCTTTTGCAGAATTTTTTGTACAGGATAGTCTGTTTTGATGGTAATCGGATGTGTTTGGAAGTGTGGCTGGAGGCATTGTGTTGTTGTGATTAGCGCGAGTGCTACCTTCTCTACCATCTGGTATCTTGTCTCAGGGTCTTGAAGTATGCGGCTAATGAAGTATATGGGTTGTTGGGTGCCATCCAATTCTTACACGAGTGTTGCGCTTACGGTGTTGGGGGAAGCCGCGATGTATACTAGCAAAGGAAGCCCGGAATGGGGTTTGTTTAAAATTAGTGGTGTAGCCAGCAGTAGCTTGAGCTGGTCGAAGTTGGTCTGGCATGTTTCGTTCCACTCGAACTTAGTGGACTTTTTCAGCAGGTTCACCATTGGCTTGGTTTTGTCTACGAGTTTGGGGAGAAAACGAGCAATGGTTGTCAGTCGTCCAACCAACCTTTGTACTTCTTTGACGTTGTTGGGGCTACTCATATTTATGATGGCCTGGCATTTTTTCAGGTTATCCTCGATGCCTTAGCTAGTTAGCATGAATCCGAGGAACTTGCCTCCATCAACCCCAAAGGTACATTTCTTCGGGTTGAGGCGTAGGTTGTACTTCCGTATGGTGTTGAAGAATTCAGTGAGGTCTAGGGCATGTTGGTTGGGGTTGAACGACATGACTAAAATGTCGTCGACATATACTTCAACACTATTGTCGAGTAATGGCTAGAATACTCTGTCCATCAGCCTTTGATAAGTGGTGCCTGCGTTTTTAAGCCCGAAAGGCATGACCTTATAGTAAAGGTTTGCCTCTTTAGTTATGAAAGCAGTCTTGATCTCGTCTCCTCCTGCCATGGGTATTTGTTTGTACCTGGAGTATGCATCAAGGAAACTCAGGGTACCGCTCCTGGCAGCTCCATCTACCAGGCGGTCTATGTTTGGCAGTGGGTAGGCATCTCTGGGACACGCCTTGTTCTCCCAATTTCCTCTTCTCCTAGGAGATATGTTTGGCTTCTTTGAACATAGAGAGTTTATGTTCGGCAATTCTAGAGTCGACACTGCGTAGGTCCGCTGCTGTTCAGGCGAAGAGGTCTGCATTTCGTCTAAGGGTGTCTTCGATCACTTTTTCCCCCTTGCCCTCTATGGTGGTTCCCAGTTGTAGGGAGTGGTCTGGCTGGTCTAAGGGGAAGAGCTTGGTCTCTCCCACTATTTCAATCCTTGCTTCATTGTTGATTCGAGGGTCTAGGTCTTCCGCTTGGAGGATAGTTGCGGCTGACGTGTTTTTTACATTATTGGTCGTAAGGAGGGGATATGGGAGTTTTAGACTGGCCATATAGCACTCTCTGACCTTCTGGTCACCGTGCACAATTATGATGTCTCTTGATGCCGAGGGGAATTTTAAGGCGAGGTGCGGTGGGGAGACTATGGCTCCTAGAGAATTGAGAAAGGGGCGCCCCAACAACTTGTTGTAGGAAGTGTGGGCATCTACTACAAGGTAGCGGATCATAATTGTTTTGGTCTGCCTTCCTTCCCAAAAGTGGTGTGGAGATCTACAAATCCTCGCGTTGCCACCCTTTCTCCGGAGAAGCTATATATGGGTTAGTCATAAGGGGTCAATTCCTTAGCAGGGATCTGGAGCTACTAGAAAGTTTTCCAGTAGATGATGTCTACTAAGCTGTCTTGGACAATCAACACTTTATTTACTGCAAAGTTTTCGAGTTCAACAGTTATGACCACAGGGTCATGTTGGTTGGGGTCTACTCCTTGAAAGTCAGAGTCGCTAAAAGTAATGGGTACCATCCTTCTCCTAGGTCCCCTTGATACGACGTGGACCGATTGAATGTCCCTCAGGTGCCTTCTCTTGGAGGAGGAAGAGCATCCTCCCTTAGAGAATCCTCCTGATATGGTGTTTATTGTCCCTCTCAGGGGGGGTCTCTCATCTGGGTGCCTGCCACCTTGCGATGGCTCCTCTCTTATTCGTTCAACATTCTGGTTCCTTTTGGGCTCCCGTCTGGGTTCCCTTGGTTCAATTCTTTGGTCGCCTTTTCCCTAAGAGTTTCTATGCAGGTACTTCTCATATTGGGGCCTAGAGTTCCCCCCAGTTGTGTTTTTAACATATCCTCTATCTTGTCACGAAGGGTCTAACACTCCTCTGTTGTGTGACCGTTGTTTCGGTGGTAGTGGCAATATTTGCTTAGGTCGGCATTTGGTGGGTTCTGGAATCTTTTGGGTGGGGTGATGAGCTCTGCTTGTAATACTTTGTCAAGGATGCGGGACTTGGGGGCATTAAAGGGGGCGTAGTTAGAGAATTTGGCTTGTTTTCTCTCTCTGGGGCGGTTCTGTTCTTGTGTCGTGGGTTCCCTGCTGGCCCTCTTTGTCTCTAACTAGGTTAGAGGAGCCTGGACCCTATCTTGATAATGTCGCATTTCCTCAACTCTGATAAACATCGACGCTCTCTTTTGTAGCTCTTGCATTCCTAGTGGTGGGCGCATGACAAGTTCGTCGGCGAATGGGCTTGACCTTAGCGCCATTATCATGTAAAGTAGTATAAGGTTTGGGGTGAGGTCCTTAATTTGTATGGCGATTACGCCAAAACTATCAATGAACGTATGGAGGGACTCTCCTTCTTCTTGTCTCAAGTTCATGAGCGATGAAGATGTAAGGTCGTGCTGACGGCTGGTGTCAAATTAGGTGGTGAAGGTGGTGGTAAGCGCGTTGAAGGAGTCTATGGTGTAGGGTGGTAGACTCATGAACCACTCTAGTGTTGATCCTCTGAGTGCAACAGAAAAGGATTTGCACAGGACATCGTCGTCAAACGAATAGAGGGTGACTTGGTTGGTGTAGATGGATATGAACTCATCTAGGTCGGTAGTGGTGTTTCCATGATCCCATCAACAAATGGGTGCCTGCGGTTTCTTTGGGAGGCTAAGGAGCTGTAGTTGCCAGCGGTTGTGTAGCCTGTGACTCTATATTCGCTTTCCTCTTCAGTAGCGGGGGGAAGCTCTACCCTGGATAGGGCAGGACCAAGTCCTCCCATTGCCTTATCTGCCTCATTTTTTCTCTTAAGTCGGGTGTTCTCCTCTCTTAGGGCTTCCATTTCGTCCGTATTCCTCTTTTTGTATTCTGTGAACTCTTGTTGCACCCTGGCTTGAGCTTCTAGGATGCGCGATATGTCAGATGAGGGACCAGCATCCCCTACCTCGATTATGGGGGGTCTGGTGGGGACTTCAGCTGCTCTGCTTCTTGTGGACACCATTGTATCAAGACGGGCAGGTTCAGAACTTGCAAAATACTCTTCGGGCCCCACGGTGGGCGCCAATTGTTCTTAGGGGACCAAGTTGTATTCCACAAATTTGCTAGGTGGCTCAGGTGCTGGGTAGTAGGGTGAAATCTTCTTACTCCGATGAAGCTCCGATGACGGTGCAGGTGTGCCTGCAAAAGACACTCTGATGCCTAAGTTAGTGCTGGTGATGTTAGTGGATTCAGGGAATATTTAAAGCGTAATCAATGCATAGAACAGTGTGTGATTTATACCTTTTTAACTGTGGGTCCTACGTGGAATGGGCTTTTGGGCCCAATTACCTTTTACAGTTGCCTCTGGATCCAAGGGTAAGGAGAGAAATTACTAGGAGATCCTTGAAGGGTTGATGGTAAGCGTAAGCGTTAATGGGCTGCCATTGCTAGATACCGCATACTCGCAACAGGGGCTCTGAGTGTGTGGTACTCGGTATGCGACCATGAGGATCTTACCTGGCTGGATACTTCCTACTTGTCTTGACCACCTAGATAACTGTAATTGGATTTGGGCTGCTTACAGTATGGGTTCTTTAATGTGGGGTAAGCGGTTTGAGGCGGGTTTAGCATTTAGTGTCTAGCCCACTAGATTATCGATGGCCGCACAATGTAGAGGAGAGTGTTCAGTACGGTGTAAGCGACCTAGAGGATTGCTAGTGGTCGCATACTGGAGGAGGGAGTATCTAGCAAGGGTATGTGGCCTATGGGATTGCCTGTGGCCGCATGCTGGCGATGGGGAGTATCCAGTATAGAGGGTGTGCAGCCTAGAGGGTTGCTGGTGGCCGCACACTCGGGTGTCATTGGGACAGGTTTAATCAATTAATGGGCACTGATTCAGTTTTATTTCAAGTTGTAATAATGACCCAATTGCAACTTAGTCATCAGCCTTTGGGAGACAAAGGGGATGCTTGGCTGAATTGTTTTTGGTCAAAAAAGTATTATCTGATATTGCTGCCATGGACTCTTCCCATGTTCTTTTGGCATGGGCATGACTTCATTTTAAAACACTCAATCTTGATGAACGTTCCCTTTATTTAACGCATAAGGGACATAAGATGAAGTTGAAATTTATGACACCAAGACAAGTCAGTAAGAATCAACATAGGCTGAAGGAGAAAATAGAAAAAGAAAGAATAGAAAAAGAAGCAAACAGAAACTGCAGAAGGAATGGAAAAAGAAGAAACAATAAAGGAAGTAGAGAAAAAGATGATGGAAAATTTATTTGTCAACGTTTTTTCTTCTACAAGTTGTGATGTCATTTTATGGGAACAAAAGGATAAGCAAGTGAATGAAAGACCCAAGCTTCCTTGTGTGAAAAGGAAGCTTGTTCATAATGTTCTATTATGCATTTCGTCGGCTGATGAGAAGCGAATTCGTCAAACACAACGAATGAAATTATTTATTGTTACATATCAAGGTGAAGTAGTGTTGGCAAGAGAGGTCCTCCACGGATTGCAACCACCGGAAAGGAACCAATATGAATATATTGAAGTTGAATTTGATTCTGGAGGAAGAGAATTAGTTTCAAGTTGTGGAAAAATAAAGTCCTTCATAAGATCATAATAAACTTATATTAAAACTAGTGGAAAAATAAAGCCTTAAGATTTGAGACGAATCTTCTCGAAGAAGGAGGATATGATATGAATCGCATCATAGCTCAAATGGAGAAAGACTAATGCACCAATTTACTGCGGTTAATTTATTTTTATTTTTTTAAAGTTATTAGTTTGTTTAAATATGGTCCAATTCATTGAAAAATTTGCTTACAAAATTATGTTTTGGTTTAATCAATTAATGGGCTATGGTTTAGTTTTATTTCAAGTTGTAATGATCACCCAATTGCAACTAAATCATCAGCTTTTAGGAGACCAAGAGGATACTTGGCTGAATTTTTTTTGGTGACTTTTGGGTTGCCATAATTTCCGTCACAATCAGCCATTAAGTAGTAGGATCACTAATAGTTTTAAATGGGATGTAATTTCAATATTATGTGTCTTTTGTAATTCTAGTAGTGAAAGCTTCTATATAAGTTGAACCTTTTTAATCAATCATACAGGTTGGGTTTTATTCAGAAAATATTAGAGTTTTATCTCTTCTATCTTAGTGAGAGTGATTCTCCTATGTTCTTGAGTGATTCAAGAATCCCTGAGTTTTATCAAAGGTCTTTTTTCCCTTTGTGTGTTTAAACTCTTAGGATTATCTTCCATTCTTGGAAGTGTGACGTCTATAATTTTCCACTACATCTTCTTATCTATTTCCATTTTCTCCTTTTAAAGAATTTCTCAAATTTCCTGCTCTTTAGCATTCCAACCTAGATAGATCCATAAAACGAATCCACCCTTCTAGATTCACATCATTTGGTATTCAGAACCTAGCTTATTAGATTTTGAATAGCAATGGAAGTTTGTTATACAAGTTGGGTTTTATTCATTTGGGATGGGCATGACATCATTTTAAAACACACAATCTTGATGAACGTTGATGAAGGATTATGTTGTTCCTTTTCAATATTATTAAATATGGTGTGAGTTGATTAAGAAAGCTAAGTGAAATCTCCACTGGACATTAAGATAGCATGCTATCTAGATGTGAAGGTTCCTTTCACAAAGCTCAAGAGAAGAAGATTATGGATTGATTCAAAACAAAAAGGAAATGGAAAGCACAAAAACCATAGAAAACCAAGAAAAATTAAAGGAAGAAGAAAACATAAAATGGAAAGGAAAGAAATGGAAAAAAATGTGAGAAGCACGCCACTACAAGGCTAGGCTAGAAGCCATGGCAACCTTGAAGATGAGTGGATGTGTGCCGCCACTTGCTATGCAAGATAAGGCGTAAAAGTATTCACTCCCAATGGAGGAAACTCTCACAAATGGTTGAGACACAATAGTTTTTTTACATCAAAATGTTCAACCCTTTTACATGTCTAGGAGCACCCCTTATATAGAATAATTTAGGGGCCTCTAAGCAAATAAAAGATACCTAAGGATGTCTCTACAAAAACCTAACCCTAGCTTCTAGAAACTAGGTCAAATAAGGTTACAAAAAATGAGAGACAAAAGAGCTAATAACTATGGTGTGTGCAAGGCTAATTTCGTTCTAGCATAAAAGGAGACAAAGAATGTGTCTCATATGTCTCTAAAAAGTGGCCAAAGTGTGCTAAAAACAAAGGAGACCAAAGGTACATAGGTACACTTGCTTCATGCCTTTTACTTTATGTTTTATGCCTTTGCTTTACTCTCTCCTCCACATCATTTATGCTCCCCAATCACCATGCGCCACCTAGCATTGCTTTCTTACTCCTAATTAACCTACAAAGCAAATAAACATAGATTAGCATGTTGGCTTAAGTCAAGTCAACTATAGTCAACAAGTCAAACCTAGTCAAAGGTCAACAAGTAAACTAAAGTTGATTCAACTAAGTCAACTTAGGGAATCAAAAATAGCTAACACAAATGAAAGGGATGAAGAATTAGTGAACTTCCTTTCTAAACATGCTTAGTCTTCTTAAGCATTTGCCTCCATCCTTAGTTGGGGTCAATCCTTCATCATGACTTCATTTTAAAACGCTCAACCTTGATTAACGTTCCCTTTATTTGAGGCATGAGGGACATGAAATGAAGTTGAAATTTATGACACCAAGACAAGCCAAGAAGGATCAACACACATTGAAGGAGAAAATAGAAAAAGAAAGAATAGAAAAAGAAGAAATGTAAACTGTAGAAGGAAGAAAAATTGAAGAAAAAGAAAAGGAGGTAAAGAAAAAGATGATGGAAAACGAAGTAGAAAAGCAAGGTGTTTAATCGAAGGCCACCCATGTTTAGTTGCATTCGTTTACAAAAGAATAGTGGAGAAAGTTCAGCTACCAACAAGCTTTCATCTGAATCAAGCAAGGATCAAATTCAGTACAGGACAATGTGTGAAAGAAGTATTATGTGATATTGCTCCCACGAACTCTTACCATCTTCTTTTTAGATGGGCATGGCTCCCTTTTAAAACGCTCAATCTTGATTAATGTTCCCTTTATTTGAGGCATGAGGGACATGAAATGAAGTTGAAATTTATGACACCAAGACAAGCCAGTAAGGATCAACATAGGCTGAAGGAGAAAATAGAAAAAGAAAGAATAGAAAAAGAAGA
>Ga0214544_1010524_pt1 | contig 13534 bp, 7 predicted proteins | sample CNSS3metaG_FD_160074 | JGI IMG/M metagenome (GOLD analysis project Ga0214544, IMG submission 160074) | Root nodule microbial communities from cowpea collected in UCLA plant growth center, Los Angeles, California, USA - CNSS3 | ecosystem: Host-associated > Plants > Roots > Nodule | place: USA...
CCAAAGACAAAATATAATTTGTATATAAATGTGGCTTAATTGCAGTTATATGAATATTCTTATTAAACTACATATTTTTATTAAATATTTTTAATTTAAAATTAGAGTTAGTTTAAAATTAAATAATTTTAACCTCTTAAAATTTAAATTAATGGTGTTATTGTTTTTTTTGTTTTAATTTAAACTAACGCTAATTCTAAATTAAAAATATTTAACAAAAATATGCATTTTAATATATACAAATTAAATTTTGTCTCAATTTGGAGAGGAACAAAAATGTTAAATTTAAAAAAAAAAATAGGACCAAATTGAAAATAATTAACGAATATTGGGACCAAATTGAATATAAAAAACTCTGACACGTGACATGATATTAGCTTGACACGTAGATTTTTTTAAAATTTAAAAAATTAAAGTTTAGAAAAAAATAAAAAATTTAAAAAAAAAATAAAAAATCACAAAAGTGACACTTGGCATGATATGGACTTGACACGTGTACATTTATTTTTTAAATTAAAAAAAAACTTAAAAAAAATTTAAAAATTTAAAAAAAAATTAAAAAATATTAAAAAAAATCAAAAAAATCACAAAATGACACGTGACGGTTACTGTTCACATCCGTTAACTATTTTAACGGTGTTAACAAAAAGGACTTGATTAAAAAAATATAACAAAAAGTAAGACCAAACTGAAAACAAATTCAAAAGTAAGACCAAAGTAAAAAAAGTCGACCAAAACTAGGACCAGATGACTATTTATGCCTTTTTTTTATGAATATATATACTAATACTACTTATGGTTATTTCGGCAGTTACATGATTATGATTCGGTGATATCATGCTTGAGAAATTTGGTTGATTTTAGCTATGCAAGCCACGGATTTGGCATAAATAAATGTGAACAAATATGGAAACAAATATTGACTCTTCTCTTGGTGATTGTGTAGGAACTAAAATTCAGTACATGTGGTTCGGTGTCAACTTATTCGGTCATTTGAGACAAAATTGCATTCAAATAGACCCGCGTAATAGGAACAAAAACAGTGCGAAAACAAATCATTTTGCAACTTTCTTAAGAGCTCCAGAGGAAGACTATTTCCTTCTGCGACGTTAATGATTTGTTAGAAAATTCGAAAGACCCAGTCATCAATTTTCGAATTTTGTTAGAAAAAGTGTATGAAAATCAATAAGGTGCATTTTCCTTTACAATAACTAATAATCATTCGTTTAGTCGTCAGTTTCCTCTGGTTTCACAAAGAATTCAATATGGGCTATTCTACCTGGTTGCTGATAGCCAACTGCATCGACATGTGTGTGTAAGGGTTTGGCAATTGAAACCAAATGCTGAACTTTTAACATTCCACCTCTCCCAATGCTTAACTTACTTCCTCTATTTTCTTTAATAACACTGCTAGGCATGGTAGAAGTTGTTGCTCTGAGGAACTTATATTTGTACCTGTTGATAAAATGCAAAGTAATGACATTAATTTACTGCAAAAATGGACAACTAATACAAACAATAGTTATAAAAAGGGGGGAAAATAGTACTTGAAAGAAGCTCGATGATCACACTGAAATGCTACCAAGAGTTCAGAATTGACATAATACATGAAATCTATCTGAAAAAAAAAGAAAAAAAACTGTATATGATTATTTAATATTTCGAAGCAACCAACATTTGATCATTCAAGTTGAAAACAATACAAACCTGTAAGTCTCCATGTCCTTCGGCTCTTAATGTAACAGAAGGGGGATCTGGCTCTAGAATAATCTGGATGCTTGATCCCGGCCATTCAAGATCCTCAATAGCTTCTTTTAGTGCTGCAGACTGGGTTTTTAGATTAATAATCAGAATATTAGTCAACATAAAATAGAAATATGTTTTTTCATAAGTGTCAACTTTAGGAAATCGAGTATTTTCCATAGAGTATTCAGAGTTGACAAAAGCATAAACATGCTCATCATATTAAAGGGTTCACTGGTAGCAACTTATTTGACTGCATATTGAAGAATTCAGAATTCATAAGCAACGACTTTTATTTTATGAGTTAAAAATGTGTCAAATTTAGAAGATAATAAATCATGGAAACAGAATTTGAATTTGATGGCGTACTTTAACAGTAAAGGTTAAAGGGGTGGCCCCTGCAGGTTCAAAATTATAGTTCCATGCAGCTGTATCTGGAATCCTTGTTCTGATCTCTGCACAAATACTGGCATCCTGCGAATCTACAGATCTAAGGAAGTGGAGAAAGTATATTTAAGAAAACGACAAGAAAATTCTACAAAATGTTTCATTGAGCTATCAAGAATCTTATTGAATAAATCCTCATTATGGCTATCACATAATGGAATAACAGAATCAACCAGAAGTTCATACTTAACCGAGAAAATTATAAAAATAAGACACGTAGAAGTTATCCTTTGATTATGTGAATTCATTTTTGTCCAATAACTAAATTCAGATTCCTTTCTGTCAGAAATATTTTCATAACCAACCAAATCTTTTGACAGTCACCAACAGTTGATAGGCATACCGAACTTGCTGATTTGACTTATGTACCTATATTAAATATCTATAATAGAACATTGTGTGTGGACTATATGCTGATGGGGCTCATTCACTAACCACGACATTCCTTTCCGTCGAAGATTGTCACTATTACAGATTTTAGAATAGAAACCCTAATTGGCAAGACAATTGTTGCTTACACAGAGGATGCAATTGAAGCATCTTTCACTAGCACTCATAACAGAGTTTGCTAAGACAAATTCCGTAGGCTTTAGAAAGATATAGGATGAAAATGAAACAAAAGGTCGGCTTGGTTGCTTTCTATTTTCAAATGTTTGCGTGGAAATGGTGTGAATGTTTTCACTATGTTAGTATTTTTACCAAGTAAAGACATGATCCAATGTACTACCTTAGTGGCCACAGACTCCAACATGACCTGGCAACTTTCCAATGCCACTACAGTCTCCAATAAACTATCATCACTCCCATCATTTGTTCCGATTCCAACTTGTTAAATTACACTCATTCCTTGACTATAATCTTCAAAATTATGCAGGTTAAACTCATGTTTAATAACTATAAATATAAGCTAATGGCCATGACCCACGAGTGCCTCGTTTGTTGCAAACAAAAATTTGCACCAAACATACCGTGATTCCATTTCATGATGCTTTTGAAAGTTAAAATTTGGCTAAGAGTTAGTAAAATGTGGATTAAGTTCTAACAAGACATGTATAGGAAATAGAACTAATGGGCAGTATCATCTTCTTCCATGAATGCACTGACATGATTTGTTAGTAATATTCCTCAAATTGAAGAGTCATTGAGGCTTAGCTACTTTTCTTCATGCGAGGTCATTTAACATAGCAAGCACAAAAAGAAATTTGTTCAGTTGCCACGTGCGTGACAACTGAAAAAGGCAGAGAATTGCTTGTTTGTCTGTCAGAGGGAATATAAGGAGCCTTGTAACAAGAATTGATGTATAGTATTATTCTCACTACAGCAGAAACTCTAGTAATCTTTCTTCTCTCACCCATGTATGTGCTAAATCATGACTGCGTCTACATTTTGATATATATTATCATTTCTACCCATTGAAATAGTGCTAACAACAATCACCACAGTTTCAAGGATTGATTTATGAATAAAAAAACGGAAGGGAATAGTTAGTTACACACTTGAGAAGAAGCTGCATGTCAGGACCTGGATATTGAATCTGAATAACGCTAGATTGACCAGGAAGTGAAAAGGCGTTCAAGCAATCAACGAAATGCCCCAAACTCACTCCAAAACGAGGTCGTCCTCGTGCCTTGTAATCGTAGCGAACGAAAAGCTGCAAATAAACACCACACACACACACACTCAACTGAGATGGCGAGAAAAAATAAACCCAATAAATGAAATGAAATCAAATGAAGAAATTGGTACCTCTCGTTTGAGATAAACCTTGGCTTGGAGGCAACTGCTTTCTTCGACGATTAAAACGATGCCGTGTTCCGACAACTCCAACACAGCATCCTAGGAAGATAGTTAAGGAGTGAGTTTGAAAAAAAAAATGAAGGAGTGGGAGAGAAGGTGGTTATTATCACCTGGTGGCGCTTCCACCGAACGGCGGTGAGGGCGTCTACTAAGCCTTGAACGTTTTCGAGCTCACAGATAACATCTGGGGCTTCTTCCTCCTCCATGTCCGAATGGCTCATTCTTCTTCCCTTCCCAAAACCCTTCTTTCTGTTTCCGCTATAAACTCCACTAGCTACTACTGAATGCAAGTCACAACCTAAAATGTGAAGCACACAGTTTCAGTGTAGAAATTTGCTACACTGGTAAACGATGCCATGGAGAAGATTTTGTCGTTCACTTTCCCTTGATTTTGGTAGTTTCATTGTCAAAAGAAATCTGGGTCTCGGTAATTTTGCCATCATCCTATTCTATATAATTGTTATATGATTAATTTAAATTTATAATGATGTTTTTTCTTTTGCTAATTCAGTTAAATATAGTGTTTTATGTTGTCTATTTATAAAAAAAATGATTATATGAAATATAATGATTATTAAAATATTGAGACCCACAAACATTATTTAATTCTAAAATATATTTTATTACTGCCTTATATATTACAAATTTATTTTATAATAATCCAATATTATAAATTTGTAATAAAAATACAATATTTAAAATAGATAATTGAATTGAAAAATTAAAATAAAATATATTATTACCTTTTTTTATTTTTATTAAATAGTAAACATGTTACTTAACTAAACTATAACCATATTAGTATGATTTTTATTTTTATTTTACCGTATTTATATTAACTAATATTTCTTTGTTTAACAATAAACTAATTATAATCAACAATAAAGATTAAATAGGCCGACTGGAAAAGATTAGTAATTTAGTAAAAATATTTTTTATTTTGTTTTAATTATATTTTTAGTTCTTAAAATTAGAAATGAAGCTCAGTTTAATTTTTTAATTAAAATTCTGTATGTAGATTTAAAAATGCAATTTCAACACAGCAAATTTACTATTTAAAGATAAAAATTTAATGAAAAAAATCATTTTAATTCTTCAAATTTAGTATTTGTGAATTAAATCAGTTTTCTTTTTCCATATTTGAGAGAACATTTTAAGAAAATTAATGACCAAAAACAGATTTACATCAAATTTCAAAAGCTAAAAATGTAATTTAGTCTTTTTACCTAAAAAGAAAAAGTAAATGAGTCCAACAAACACTGAGAATACATACTATGAGTTCACAATTAAAATTTCATACAATATAAGGAAAAAATCAATATCAGTCTACAACAAGACAATTAGTTTTGGTCTGATATGCACAAATTAAGCCAGACTAAACAAAATCCATGTTAGTTCTGAGCGAGCACTTGCAGGTGTAATTACTAATTAGTAGTAAAAGAACATCACTCATTGTTGGGGATAAGACGAGGTTACCTTGAACAATATCAATTATTAATGTACATTTCATAAGACATTCAATTTTTTTTTGCATCAGAAGAAAGTAAGCCCATCTGTTCAGTAAGTAGGTCCATATTTTGAGATTTTTCCCATCCATTTTCAGTTGGTTGCACCTCATTCTCATTCAATACTTCAGCACCATTCGTTTCAAAATCCTCTGATACCGGAGTTCGCACAATATCATCCCAAAAGTGAGGATAGTTCAACAAATCATCGATGTCTGGTTCAGGTGAAATACTATCAAAATCAAGGGGCAGTGACATATTCACTCCAAATGAAGCAGGATCCATGTATCCGTCACCACCAGTTTCTGGTGCCATATAATTTTCTTGAGGAATATCGAGAATGTTTCCTGCCACTATATCTGGTATTGTAGAAAGGTCCGGCATGATTTCATCTGTGTGAGTAACAGGGATAGCAGGTGCATTAGGTTCTCCAACTGAAACATTTATATTAGGATATGTAACTTCTCCACAGGCTGCAACTTGGGGAGAAGATAGAATCCCAGGTTTTCCAGTTGAATGGCCCTGCCCTTGAGTCCTTGTTGCAGATGGAACATGAGAAGACTGCAACTTAGTTGGAGGGACCTCTTGAAGTGTTACTCCAGAAGATCGAGTCAAAGAGTTTCCCCTGTCCATTTCACTGGATGGTGATGAATGATCACCAATCAAGTAATTATCGGGGTTATTACTGAAAGATTCTAGTCGAGAAGCATCCAATTTCATTATCTGCCTTACCATTGCTTTTGCTGCTTCATTTATCAGAGGTTGATATTTAACAATTTGCCCATCAGAAGCAGCTGTATGTTCCATTTCACCAATACCTTCCTGCTTCAGTCGACGTTTTTTGTTCGCCTCTGTTATGCGTCTATTACTATCATTTTGCTGTTGTACAAACTGAGCTAAGAAACCAGGGCTCTGAACAGCCTTTGCAAGGAATGACATCATTTGTTGCTGTCGTTGCTCCATTCCCTGAAGGCGCTGAACCATAGTCTGCAGCTGGTTATCAGTAGATTGCTGCTGCTGCCTCAATCTCACAAGCTCTTGCATGAGCACATTCTTATCTCTCTTGAGAATCTCAACCTCTTCCTCAAGTCCAAACTTACCAACTTCTACACAAGCCCCAACCGATGAACTCTGTCCATGTACTTGTTGTGCTTGTTGATTATTATGACCATGGGCAGGTTTCCGCCGAGATATAGTCTTAAGCAAGTGCTTTTGACCCCTTAAAAATCCCTCATTTGCAAATTCCCAGCGATCCGGGTCTACCTTTCTAAATCCCTGCTTAATGATGAATTGTTGTAAGAAACGTAAAGGTCACAAGGAGGCCAAATGCAAAACTTTTTATTTGATATACGCATCATTTGGCATGCACAAACAGTCGAAAATCTTGAAAGATGAAATGAAAAATGGTAACATATGGATAAGATGCAACAATATAGCAAAAATATTAAGCAGGCAACAAAACAGAGTAATTCATTTAACCCACATCTGCATCACATAGTCCTCCATAGCCTGAGACAGGTTCTTCTTGGGAACTAGATTCTAGGCATAGTTAGTCCCATACACCAGAGCAAAGCATCCTAACTCAAGACTTATGTATACAAGATAAATTATTTATGATTTGTATACTGCACACCAGCCAAAACACATGCACCACCAAACTTGTGTGTATGCATTTTTATTACAATAAATTTGGTATATATTATAATAATTCAATGCTACTTGTTTCTTTAACCCAGACTCCTGTGGAAAAAGTATGAATCTAATTCAAAATTTGTAACAAAACAGAATAAGACTACAACTCTACTGAATAATAAAATAAGATAAAAACAATATTTTCAATAATAAAATCAAAGAGTAAAAGACAGAGCAAAGAACAGAGGTCTTTGTACACTGTGCAGAACAGAAAAAACCTTGAGAACAAAGGTGGGAAGAACAGGACAGGAGTTGCTACAAACAAGAGCAAAGAATGCCATGAAGTCCTGTAGAGTGGCAAGAAAATGACAATAAACACATGTAAATGGTGAAATTCAAACCATAAGAGGATGCGCAGCAACAACTATGATTCCCTAACAATAGTAAGGTGCAAAATAGAGGGAGAAGTACTGCCGAAGCAGAGGGGGCCAAGATGGAATTCATGATTCATCGGTAGTGACTGTGATGCCACAATAATGCCATAATTTGAAAAAACTTGGGGCTGCAAGAACAGCTTTATGAAAATGTGATGATGCATTGCTCTGCGCATGCAAGGGGATGCATAACGAGCCACGGTGCCACAACACCACAAAATCCCACAATCAACTACTTGATTTTGGAATTTAGATACTTAACCCCTGCATATAAGCATACAGACCAACAAGGTTGTCAAAAATTTTTAAGTAAAGCTGTGATGCTTTCACAAGCTAAACTCCCAAGAGTTACATAACTTGAAATGTTTAAAAAACTTAGACACGCAAACATGGACCAACATCCCTGTACATATGGTCATTAACGGTTATCATTTGATGTGGCTCCAAAACTATGATTCATCCCGTGTTGTTAGGATATCACAAACTATGGTTATATAAAATTTAGAAGGAAGTAGCTGTATTGTACAGAAAACTAGAAAACAATTGTGTATAAGTTTACCGAGTCTATACATGTTTATCCAGAAAAGATTTTGACAACGAGCTTCTTGAAAATTGGATTTAGGCTTAATGCAACTCTACAAAACTAGCTTGCAATGTAAGAGTTACACTCAAAAACATATTATAATTCAGACGGATCCATAGTTGATATAGGTTTTCCAACACAACTCCTCACATCAAGGATTGGACATCTCAACCATAAGACTAGATATTTGGAGATAGTCCGAAAGCAGCTTGATAACCCACCCCACCTTGCTATAATAGGCTCAAGAGGATTTAGGCCTGACTTAACCCAATAATACTAGCTTGAATTTTGAGGTTTGCACTTACTTACATACATTAATTTGATCACATCCAAACACACCCATTCAAATAGAGAGATGGACATCTTCAGTGTGAGATTTTATATTGACATTGACTTCATAGCAAGTGACATGATAACCAAAGAACTTGTTAGGATAGATTGTGGTACATTTTAAATAGTAAATTTAGGCCTAACTCAACCTACAAAACTAACTTACAAAGTAAGAATTGCTTCCACTTTATATTATAACTTGACCATATCTCTAGTCAATCAAGCTAAATTGTTTTCTATAGCCAGAATTGGAAAATCACAAGGTCTACAAGTTAGCTCAATATTTTGACATCAAAAGCACCCCCAAAAACCAAAGTATATAAATACCTCTTAACTTGGGTAGAAATGTCAATAAATAGCTATAGCATTTAGTTTAAATTGATCTCCAGAAAAGCAAGTAAAGTAATGAATAGAATTTGCATTCTAATAGAAAGTGTTCAGCAGATCTGGAATAGAACGGTGAACGGGTGACAAATGGCCTTTACCATTCAAAATCACCTAGCTAACACTATTTAACAAAAACACCAAGTTCAATGGCTTGGAATTTGGGTTTAAGGCCTACTTCAACTCCCCAAAATCAACCTAGAAATTGAAGACTGCCCAAGCTCTATAAACACTATTCAAGTAGTACATCTAGTTGATGAAAAACTAAATCACCACACCCTTGAAGCTACAATTAGTGCAATCCCCAAACATGGCACAACTACAGTTGCCTAGGATTGGATCACTATTAAGGAGGTTTTTCAACGCTACCCTCCATTCCTAGGGCTACCAGCTTGGAGCATGGCAAATACAAATGATCCAACCACAGATCTAGTGTAAATTTTGATATCATCTTAATAGTTGATTTTAAGCTTAATTCCATAAACTAGTTGGAAGAAGTCGTAGCTAAATCAGGCTAGGGGTGACCGCACTACACAAAAAGGTGGTTGCAAAGATTGTTAATTCCATTTTCCTAAAAAATCCTCAACTTTCCACAATAAAAAAATAGACAAACTCAACTTAAAACAAATCATTTTTCGTACTCAAAATGAAGTTACACGTTCAACATAGTAAAACCAACCTACAATCAAATTTTAAGGTATCATAAAATATCATCGGATCTAATCACTCTCTATGTTTTTTGCACCGAACATTGACGCATCCCCTCAAAATAGATGACAGACCAATCAACTAACATGCCTTGAGTGATCACACAAATAAACAAGCAATCAAGTAACTTATGTAGCAAGATATGTTTCCTCACATTCCCCTCAGGTGGTCCATCCCAATAAACAAGAATCGCAATCCATTCACTCTTCATAATCATCCAGACAAAACAACGCATAAATTTAATTACGTGATTGACCCAACATATATCCGAAGTTACTTCCTCAATTATTATTCCAACTTTAAGACCCCACTATCTACTTCAGTTGAAACGACGACCAAGGACATCAACATAAAGAACAACTCAAGAACAATTCAATAACAATTCAAGAAAAAGCCCTCCATTTCCCACTCGGAAACAGTTAATCCAGTTGACAATTACCGGTAAACAACGGTCCATGTGTTGAAAACGAAAGTCAGAAGGGGTTTACTTACGTAGGTGTTTAACTGGCGAACGAAGCTGGAGAAGTTATTGTGCTTGAAGTGTTTGGGCAAAAGGTCTCTGGCGAACTCCGGAGGGTTCCAAACAATGAAGCTGTTGTTTGTTGGACTCCACGACACAATCGAGTCCGTCGAAGGGTCGTCCACCATGTCGTACGTCTTGCTCAGGAAAGGCGGCGGCGCGTTAGCGTTCGGAATCGGTGTCGGCGCCGCCGTCGACACATCTCCGCCCCCACTGCCTGCTCCCTCCATTTCACAATTTCGATAATAAAAAATCTGAACCGAAAATTAAAAGAAAAAAAAATGCTGGCTTTGGTTATGTGTAATCTTGTATTCTATGGGAATGAGAAAGAAAAGGAAAAACTTAAACCCTAGTTGGAACCTGGGGATGCAAATTATGAAATATACACATTTATATGCATATATATATATATATATATATATATATATATATATATATATATTATAGTGTTCGAAAACTAACCAGTGAGAAAATTTTACAGACAGAGAAGTTAGAGAGAGAGAGAGGGTATGGACAATGATGGGGTCAGGATTCAAAATGGGCATTTATTTATATGTGAGCGAGAATTGAGACCGTACGATATGCATTTTTCAGGAAAGAAAAATATCTGTTAGATTTTTGTTTTCTGGTTTTACTGAAAAACTTACCATGGGACAAATTTCGAAAAGGGAAAGGGGAATGCTGACACCAGCATCATAAGTGAGCCCTTTGATTTTGAAATTTGTCACTACATGTAAACAACTGTGTTTCTCCATTTTTGTAATAAAATTAAAATTCAGTCATTATAAATTAACGTAACTTTAAGGACAAAATAGTAAAGAATATATGCATACAAAAGTTTAGTTTTTTTTAAAGAATTTATTAAACATAATAAGTTTTCTTGGCTTTAATAGAAAATTTATAGATTTTCTAATTCTACTTTTATTGGTTATACATTATAAGATTAATGTATATAAATTAATTCAAGATTAAGCGAAAAATAAGGATATAAATGACAAAAGTAATTAATGTTGTTTAAAAATAATATATATATATATATAATAATCAAATTAAAACAATTTATTCAGTCAAAATATAATTTTATATTATATTATATTATATTATATATATATATATATATATATATATATATATATATATATAATAAATATAAAAATAAATATATATATAATCAATGTGAAGGTGAATTAAAAAAAATTATATTCCATCTAGAAGTAAAACATTACGATAAAAGTTAATTTAACGCTTCCTAATTTAATATTTGACAAAACTAATGTAAATTTTACAAAATGTTATTCCATCACCAACTTTATATAAAGTTAATCTCATTCACTTATCGGTTAACACATTTTTATTCAATATTACTTGAAAAACGTTTTAAAATATATATTTTATATAAAGTTAAAAAATGATTGATTCGGATTTTTATAAAAATTGAGAGATAAAAACATATTAAATAATATATTATTAATATGTTTATTAAATATTAATTTGTTTTAATCATTAAATTTTAATTTCATATAACTAATAATTATTCACATAAAAATTGTAAAAACTAAATAACAATAAAATATAAATAAATTATTTATATTTTAAAAAGTACATGTTACATTGACTTTAATTTATATAAAAAATACTTAAAATAATTCTAGACATATATATATATATATATATATATATATATATATATATATATATATATATATGCATTATTGTACTTTGATTTATATGTAGTTAATAATAAACATTAAAATTGTTTTTAAGAAAAGCTTTAGGCAATAATTATTTTTGTCTTTTTTGTTTCTTTAGGGAAAGCTTGACATTGATGTAAGACCTCCGTGACAATGCGTGAAAATGACACGGGAAAAGATAAGAAAACTTAGCAAGAAAAGAAAGATTGTATTGTCGCTTTGAAGTTTGCACCGTTTTTATATTAAAAAGGTCTATAAATATTTATTAAACCACTCATTCTCAAAAAATAACTAAACATTATTCTTTTGTATATAGAAGTAAAATGGCTTTTCATAAGAAAATCCTAAATTTTTTTGTCACCAAGACATTAATGATTTATTTTGACGTGTCTTTATAATAATAAGTTTTGATGAAAAATATCATAGGAAAAAAATCAAATTTAAAAATAGCAGTGTAAAAACTTGATTTACGTTGTTGTCCAAATAACACTAGTAAATGAGAAATTGATGTAAAAATAAAGGTAATGATGATTGATTGATTACTAACATAGTATGTAATATATATTACATTTCTTTCTAGCAGTGATGGATGAAATATGTTATGAGTATCTACTTACTTTGATTGTTTTAAGTTTTTTGGAGTGTTATTATTTCTTTCCTAAATTTAGTCAATATAATTATTTTTGTTATTTTTGTAATTATTTTTTTTTCACTTTCATGATTATGTAGATATCATTATTATTGTAAATAGTATTAATTATCTTGTAGAAAAAGAGATGAAACAACTTATAATAGAATCATAATATTCTTAAGTAAAATAAAAAATTTATCGTAACTATCAACTATAGTTTTATGTATAATAATATCCAAATATTAAAGTTAAAATCATAAATATGATTTCTAGAAAGAATTGATAAATGAAAGTTTGTTACAAGCGACAACTATATTATTCAAAGGAGAAGTCAAATATATTAAATTATACTCAAAATATGTTTTTTAATATTATACATAAAGTATAAAAGTTTACACATTAACCATTAGTTATAGTGTTTTGTTTGAAGGTAAACACTTAATCTAATAAACACCTTTTTTTTGTCTTCATTATTTTTTTTTTCTTTCTTTTCTTTTTCTCGTAGGGGATCTTCCTTCATTTATCACTTTGACATCATTAGTATTTATTATTTTCCTATTTAATTCTTTATTTTATTTTATTACAGGTTAGGTTAGAATTATTGTTAGATATTATTTCAACTATAAATTTTATTATTTAGGAAGTATAATAAGATATTATTTCAACTATAAAATTTATTATTTAAGAGGTATAGTTAGATATAATTTCAATTATTAATTGTAGTCGGAGAGTAAAGTTAAATATTTAAAATTGTTTTATCATTTATCATAACTAATGTTAAGATTTAAAACCTCATTTAATTAATATAGGTTAAGTTTAACTATATTATGTAAAACCCTAGAAAAATGATATAGAAAAATGATATTTTGGAAGTGATAATGATTTAAAAATAGTGAGACTTGATTATTTTAATATTAAAAGGTGTTAGAAGTGGACTTTAAGTCTAACTCAACTATACAAAACTGACTTGTAAGGTGAGGATTATAACACACACCCCTCACGCTGTTAAGACTTTGGCAAGTGTACCAAGTCGCGCAAGTAGTAACCGGTAAGACCGGGATATCGTTTCCCAAGAGACTCGTGTATACTAATTAATTGCGTAATTAGTGACTAATTTAAACTAATGAAT
>Ga0214544_1010525_pt1 | contig 13533 bp, 10 predicted proteins | sample CNSS3metaG_FD_160074 | JGI IMG/M metagenome (GOLD analysis project Ga0214544, IMG submission 160074) | Root nodule microbial communities from cowpea collected in UCLA plant growth center, Los Angeles, California, USA - CNSS3 | ecosystem: Host-associated > Plants > Roots > Nodule | place: USA...
CAGCTTTGACCAGATTTGACAAACTTTGACTATTCAGTGTCCATTGAGAGGATGACACGTGGCAGCTCCTTCTCTCTCCCAAATTAGGGTTTCCGCTTTCTCCTTTGGCTGCAGAGAAGTGCAATGATGGCTGCCATGATGATGATGCTGGTTCGTGTGGAAGCTACTGCGTGATGCAAGAAGATGGAAAGCAGCTCACGGTGGTGCTACTACAACGGTGTGGAGGATGGTATGGAGGATGCAACGTAGCTCTTCCGCTGCTGTAGCGGTGCAGATGGCGCGAGAAGATGAAGAATGGAGGGGAGCTGCCATGGCTGCTGGTGCGGGAAGAAGAAGACTGAACTATGGTGGCCGGACTTGATGCAGGCGGCGGCCACTAGTGGTGCTGGTGCTCCCGGCGGCGGAAACATGGTGAAGATGGAGGCTAGGGTTTTTGGTTGTGTGGAGATGAAGATGATGACGTGGAAAAATGTTATTGGCTCAAATTCTTTAGTGGAGATTAAGTCCACGTGGCATGTGTTGGTTGGCCAATTTTAAGAGTTGAGGATTGCCACATGGCAGCATCTGATTGAGTTGGGTTTAAGTGGTAGGAGGAGTGTGAATAGAAATATTAGGGGTGTAGATAAGGTTTTTGTGAGACCCATTTGGAAATAGGGGAGTGCATATGTAATTTAGGGGTGCAGAAGTGATTTTTCCAGAACTTGTTAATTTCAGCCTTATTTAGAGGTGTTTGTAATTTCAATCAATTTATTTTCCCGCCTTTAAATAAGCTTAATCTGAACTTCAGCTGCATCAACAAACGTTAAAATATCCAAAAATAATTTATGCAGCTAAAAATCACTTTTTATGACATTTTTATCACACAAGCTCAAATGGCCTAATTATTAGAATTATCAATTAAATCACTCTTTAAGCACATAAATTCAATTAAATACCTAGAATTAAACACTGAATGAGGGCAAAAATACGCACTCATCAGAGTGTCTGAACTTAAATAAATTTGTTCTTCACCAGGAATCAAAGATAAAATGAAGTCATTTACTTGTTCAACACTATCAATTGTAGGGCAAAGTATAGCACCGTCATCAAAGAACCCAGGATTCATGATATTTTCAATTAGACCACCATAAACAAATTTCATTAAAGAAAGTAAAGGTGTTTCACTTTCTAGAATTAGAAGATCTGTTGGTATTGAAATGTTGGCTTCACCACTTTCATTGAAATTCATATTTCCATCTCCAATTTTAAGAATCCAATAAGCACATTCTTTTATATGTATTGCACTTTCATTTGAAACAGCACATTTTAACCTCATGTTTTGTGATAGCCTAAGAATTGTGCAATATTGCCACAAATCAGAGTAATTAATTGATGAATTCACAATATCATACCTTGATCCCTTTCTTACTACTGGCAAGATTTGTCAGCATTATCTTCCTTTGTAGCTCTCATAATGTCTCTCAATGTTCTATCAAAAGCTTGGAAACATAACTTATTCATCATAAGAGCTTCATCCCATATGATAAGTTTTGTTTCCATCAATAGTTTAGCACGAAGACTTCCTTGATTGATGTTGCACGTTGATTCATCATTGATTGCTATTGGTATGCAAAAAGTAGAATGAGCAGTTTTACCTCCAGGAAGCAATAGAGATGCAAGGTCGCTTGAAGCTACATTAAGCGCAATCATTCCCTTTGCTCTAACAGCAGCTAATAAAAGCTTCCACAAATATGTTTTTCCAGTCCCACTATAACCATATAAGAAAAAGAAATTTCCTACATCTGAATTCACTGCTGTCATAATTCTGTTATAAACATGTAGTTGCTCATTAGTGATTGACTGCAATAGAGAGTGATGTAGCTTCTCCATTTCTTCTTTATCATAATTCAATTCATCAATAATGAACTTGTTATTAAATTTGAATGAATGAGACAAATCAGGTTGAGGAAGGGAACTCTAATCTGTTAAAGATCGCCCATTGGAATTTAGAAGTTCTTCTACTTCTAGGAGACACAGATTGTGTAAATCATGTTCTTCCATTTGAAAATTAGGTATCCACTAAAAATTGTTGAAACAATCTACGTTAGTGTATAACGTTACCAAATTCAACCTTTCTATCTTGTATTCTGAAAGCAATGAATTCTCGTAAAGAAATTCGAACTCTCTTTCTACTTTGACCATATCTTTGACAATCTTACTAGTGCAGGGAAGGGAAATGACAGCGGTTATTTCCAGCTTTTGGCTTCGGGTCCGCAACCGCTGCATATACGACCGAGGTAAAAAGCTAGTAGTTTATGCCTCGGTTACAACCCGAGGCATATATAATATTTACTGCCTCGGAGGCCTAATGCATACCAGAAATTCAAAAAATAAAAAAAAGAATTAATATACTTTCTGCCTCGAGTCTATTTTGACCGCGATAGAAAGTGAACTTTACTGCCTCGGTTCTGGTCTAACCGAGGCATATGGCCATTTAAAAAAAATTAAAAATTCGAATGATCTTCTGCCTCAGTTTTGGTTACAACCGAGGCATAAAGCTTTTTTTTTTTTAAATTCTGGTCCTATTTCATTCAAATCTAGCACATTTAACCTGCAAATTTTGAACTAAAAATACAGAACCAGCCAGAAACAATATCATATTATAATTGATGGACTCATTACAATACTTAAATACTATTCATATTATAGCACTCATTACAATATGATATGTTTTCATAAACAAATATACTAAGTACTATTGTACATTTGAATAATATACTTTGTCAAAGCTATCATTAAATATTTGATGGACTTGACGGGGATTGATGTACTGGTACCAAATCTCTGCACACAAGAGAATAATTTAAATTAGTATATAAACTAAGCCAAAATTCCATATAAGTATTTCATATAGTGAAATTATTACCGTTTCCCAACCACTTGTGATACGAGCACGTACAATGGTTGATATCCATTGCATTACATAGTAATCGCACTTATATGAGCCGGTTTGTAAATTACACTACAATGAATGCACATTTATAAGTAATTGATGAAGAAAAGAAATTGAATAATTATAATACTATAGACCAAAATAACAAACCTTGAGGCTCAACCATGCTAGCCTTTTTGTCATAGCAGTTGATTTCCCTAACAACATGCTATGTGTAGTGATTGAACTATGAAAAAGGTAAGGTGTTAAGATACAATTATATAAGAAAGAAAGTTCATAAAATTAAGGTTCTTACCAATGTCTAATTGGAATATCCTCTTGATAACCATCCTCTCCATATGGAAAAATCAAAGGATATTGCAGAGGAATGAAAAATGTATGAGTTTCATGTAGTCTCGTCAACTGACCACAAACTTTCTTGACAATGATGTCTCTTCCTACATCTAAAGTGCTCAAATCACCAACTATAAATGTTGCGACTTCATCTGCTATTGGGGTATTGTATACTCTAGGATCCTTACAACGATGTCTAAATAACCTCAATCCAAAATCTGATCGATCATCATCATGTATCAAATCTCTTACTCTTCTGAATGATTGAGCAAGAACATTGTGTTTGTCAATTATGCTTTTCAACTTTTCTATCAATGATTTATCAAATATGGATTGTTGTATATCAGACCTGTAAAATTACAAAAGGATAAATAATATAAAGAATGATTCAGAAAAAAATAATAAAGTATGTAGGCATACCCAAAGTGACTAACTCTGTTTGTTGTTTCATTTTCTATGTCATAAATATATAGTTATGCAAATTTTGGACTTGATCCTTTATTGGGCAATAAACTTCCAATGCGATGGTAATTTTGACCACTAAGAATAAACTGAGGAGGACCACATCCATCATTGATTAAGGAATGAATCTTTGCACCAATTGATGTAAATGAGAACATGTTGTTGTAGCTTCTTATGTACTGTAAGAAATGTTGGCTTGTAGTGTCTTCACCTTTCAACAACTTTTGAAGCAATTGAGGAGGTTTCTTCAACAATGGAAGTTGGACTTTTCCCTTTTGACAACAAAGAGAAAAATCAACTTGTTTTAATCTTTTGCATTTATTAGATCTTTCTTCGTACCACAATTGAGCTTAACAATAGGGACACTCAATGGAACAGTCCCCTACATCAACATGTGCTAAGTACATAAAAAAGATATGTTATTAATTAAAAGATTTTTATATTTATATGTACAGTATAATAATATAAATTGGCTAAAAAGTTGTATTCAACCTTGAACTTCAGCTCTTGAATACAAATCAAAGGAGAAATGCCCAATAAGATAATCTGATATAAAATAAATAAACAATTAATAATAAAGGTAAATAAAAAAATATCAAATTATTTTTTATAGTCAAGCATTATTGATTACCATGATTCTCATCTTCATCAGAATTATTGTCAAAATCCAATATCTTTGATATAGGTGTAATAGCATCCTGAAGAGAAGGCTGCCCCAATTTTACAGCTTTTAAATATTGAGATGATTGACTTAATCTTGCACTGGTATAGGATTGCATCTTACATATGTCTAAATATTCATTTAAACATTAACAACATGAATTTGTAACAATAAAAGTAATTAAAGTATTCAAAATAATTTTGTTAATAGTACAAATTACCATGACTTTGGTTCTCTTCCACATCAAAAAGATTAACAACTTCAGAATAAGAAGAAGAATCCACATAAGCAGGAATGAAACTGCTACCAGCAAATTCTTGATCTAACCTGTTAGTAATTTTATCCAACAATGGTTGTGTATTATGACAGTCACTTTGAACCATATTTGTAAGTATAGACATGAAATATAAAATGATGATATATTAGTTTGAAACTTCGATTGAATTAACAAAAACTTGGAATACAACTTGGATTGTTACCTTTGTTGTTAATGTTGGTCTTGTGCAAAATTGGACCATTGGTAATTTCAATTGAATTACAAACAATTCCAGATCCAATGGAGGTAGAACCATGAATTTCTTTACATGAAATGTTAGTAAATATTAGTAATACAAAAACTATTAAAGGAATTGAAATAAAGATAAAATAATATTAGATTTATCAGGCCTGATATTACTTTTTTTTGCAATCTTCTGATTCCTAATAAATTTCCTTATGGCTCGTGCATTCTTATAATTACGTTGGTCAATGTCTGCAAAATTAAAAAAAAAAATGTATCCACTTTAAAATACAAAGATTACATTAAATATAAAGATGAATGACACATTGTGCATTTCAATTTGATTGTTGGGAATTTGAATGAAATTTGAATTCAGTGAACAAACTTACCACGACATGTCAACTCCAACAATGGCTTTCTATTTGAAGATTGAATTGCTTGAGCATGGAGGTTTCTATCTTCACTGACAGTAAAGGAGTTGTTGATAGTTTAATTTGGGGTAATATTTTCATTCCATACTGCGAAAATGGTTCAAAAATAAGTAGAGAGCATAGTAGATAAAATTCATTTGAAATAAAATTATTAAACAATGTAATCCAAACTGTTAAACTTTATCACTAAAAGCAGTCTAAGTATGCAATCCAAGTAATAAAATAATTGCATCTCTTGCATTTTTTTTATGAATACCTAAAAAGAATATTAAGAACACAACTTATATGTAAAAGATGTATTAAGTAATAATGTCAAAATTCTACAGTGTCACTGAATAGACAGTGATTACAACAGTTTGTATTGAATGAAAAAATCATTACCAAAATTTGTATAATGAGAAAAAGATGTAGTATTTCCAGAACAAAATGCTTCACTGTGAATGGATTTGTGATGATTGGTATCTGCAGTAAAGAAAACAAAATAAAAAATTGTGTTGGTAAATGTACATCTGAATGTTTATGTTATTGTATTGGAGATAAGTAAATGTATTTATTGGCAAGAAGTTTTAAGAACAAATGAATACCTCAAAAAGTTTATTTTACCTGAGGAGTTCATCATCATATTTGAAATCTTTGTTGACACAATGCTCTTCCTTTTTCTTCTTGCATTTGTTGATAGATTTGCAGCCATTTGTTTATGTTTGTTTATGCATACAATTGTTGTTATGCATACACTTGGTGTTATGTTTCCAAAAGTTTATACATACACTTGTTGTTTTGTTTGTTTACACATTGAAGAGAAGTTCAATAAAATAAACATTTTGTTGGAGGATGTGTTGAATATAAAGGGACATAGTCAGTTTTCCATGCTGAATATTCCTAAGGTAGATAATGTAAGTACAATCTTTTTATAAAAAAGAACAACCAAGTCACTAATATGGAAACTGTAACTTTTGATCAATATCTGGAACAACGTACCTTTTGATATTGAATGTCAAAATTCATGATTTGCAGACACTGAGATGCTTCTGTTTAGACTTTGCATCTGTGCTATAATACCTTTTTGGACCAACACATAAGTACTATGCTTGATAATAGTCAACCATAAAAGTAGAAATTTGTTTCTACATTTACTTTACAACGAAACTAATGGAAATAATTTTTGAATCATTCATGAAAGAAAAAGAATGACAGCTTAATATAATTTCAATTATCCTTTGATAAAAAATGAATACACGTGCTGTTTAACTTTTTAAAACATAAATACACTACAACTTTGAATACACGTGTGTTTGAGAGTAACAAATTAAATTTATTTTATTGCATTGTTTTTATAAAACAAATAATGTTCTGAGATAGTATTACAATACAAAGATAACGAAATTATAATGTTAGAAATATTTACAACTTCAATCCTGTGTTAAAATTTTTGTTAAAAAATTAAATTTGTTAATAAGTTTTATTATCACAAATGAATATTCTTTGTAAAACATTAATATTAAAATAATCTTAGTTCTAATGATGTTTTTTTAAGAAATATATATAAAAGTAATACATAACTATAAAAAATAATTTGAAACATGAAAATAAGTAAAATCAAAGTAAGTAAAATATTAAAGTTCACCAAAATTAACATATGGATAATACTTTTAGATATAGCTTCTACTTATTAGAAACAACAAAATGACAATGGATAGAGTCTTACAAACCAAAACAAAGCAAACTTGCTTTAAAGTGGAAACAAAAAACATAAATACCAGCTAAAGTTCATAAAAGAAAAGTAAAATATTAAAAGCTAAACTCTTTTTTGACATAGACTTTTATCTTCTTCTTTCTCATTTGGTTGTGAGCTGCAAACAAAATAACATCCCCTTCTTTCAACCGATTGAATATGCAAAAGTCCTTCCATCCCTTTCCAATCTTAGTGGACTTCTTAGGTGAATTACGCACCAAAAGCTTACACTGAACAATGCATGTGTTGGTCGATCCCTGCAATTCCAACCTCTTGAATCTACGTTTGCGAACATAAGCTGCAAAGTTAGTTGGTAAGTCCTGCAAAAAATTAACAGTTAAATAAATAAAAACTTCTATGAAGTGGATAGCATATAAAAAACAATATAAAAACACATTGTTCACCAGATGGCTAGCTTGGCTTTGAGATTTTGTCAATTTCACTCTAAAAAACTGTTTTGATAGCAATCGATGTATGTTTGAAAGAAATTTGGCAGCAGTTGATATTGCAGTCATGTTAGAGAATACAGTAATTTGGAATGTTGAGTTTCCAACATATATGAATAAGATTTGATGGATATGCTGAAATTTATAAAAAACTCTTAGGTTAGACCAACCATCAATCAGCAATGGATTATTGACATCCATATTATAAGTTAACTGATGACGATTTCCTTTAATATCTTCCAACTGCCAAACAGGTCCTAATTCTTTAGCAAACATAACAACAAACATATGATCAACATGACCGAACTCCTAAAATTCCAGTGGTCAACAAAAAAAAAATAGGGTCAATAAAATTTGAAAAAATGACTGTAATAAACTGAATCTCAGCAAATATTAAACTGATATACAACAAAGTAAAAAAAAAATCATTTCTTATGAAAGCAAAATTTTGTAAATTTAAACTATTATTGGAAAGTTAACATTTTTTTAAGACAAAAAAGATTTGTAACGAAGAAGAACAAATGAAGAAAAAAAAATTGAAATCATCCAAATGTCGTATATTTAAACGATTGTTGAAGAAATATAAGATTTTAAACATTAAAAAACATAGTGACAAAGAGATGCATGTTTGATGAAAGAAGAAACAATTAGACAGAGATGAAAAGTGAAGAAGAAAAAGAAAAACCATAGATTTAAACCATTATAAAATAAAGTTTTGATTTTTATGTAAAAAAAAATAAGGGTTCGAACACTATTTTCAAAAATGAATGGCTGAAGGAAGAAAAAACATTTACAGTACATTTGAAGGGCTAATTTTGAAGAACGAACATATATTTCAACACTACAAGAAAACTGTTTATTACCGATGGACAAATTTTGACGGATATAAATCCATCGGTAATTTCTTTTTTCCGATAGATTTATCGACGGATATTCTTTACGAACATTACCGACGGATCAATTCGTCAGTAATATGTTTTTGAAAATTTTTTATTTATTTACCGACGGATTGATCCGTCGGTAAGTTTCCCAGATACTGCGCACTAATTTACTAACGGAACTTACTCCTTTACCGATGGATTATTTCCTTCGGTAATTTCCTCGCTGAAATTAAAATCGAATTTCTCTCTTCCCTCAATTTAGTTTCCCTAAAAACGCGAAAAGAAGGGTGCAGAGGGAAGAAGGTGCAGAGCAGCGTGGTGGCGCGAGCGGTTTCGTCCAACCCTTTTCCGATTCAAGGTTTTTCCTCGTGCCGGCGTGACGTTGCGACAGTGAGTGTGCCCTGGCTTTGTCGTGACGTTCGTGGGTGCGACGCAATCAACAGCAGGGAGCTCCGTCTGCGTTCTCTGTCGAGGTCACCGGCGTAGTGGAGTGGTGTGGTGCAGAGCAACCCCTTTTCTGATTTGACTTTGCCGGTGCGACGCTGCCACCGTGAGCATGCCCTGAGCCGTTCGTGACTTCATGGGTGCGGTGAAATTGAATTCATGATCTCCGTCAGCGTTCTCCGTCGAAGTCACCAGCATAGTGGTAATTGACACTATTCCTTTGATTTCTTTATCTCTCTACATATTCTCATTGTCGTTTTGTAATTGGTAAGGATTTTTTGGGGGACCACCGTGGTTAAAGCTTTGGATTGGGGGAGGCAGCAGCTATCAATTTTTTGGGTGCTTAAGCGCGAGTGTGAGCCATTGCAGGTATGAGCTTTTTCTCTTTCTCTTTGGAGCGATAATTGATTGATGCTATTTTTTGTTTTTATGTTAATTTGATTATGTGTTTGAGCTGGTAGGCAGAGATGTGGTGGGGAGAAGAGTGTAAAGTGTGTGTTGATTGATTGAAATGGATAATTAAAGTGAAAGGTTAAATGTACATTTGGATTTTGAAATTTGGTTTAGAGTGCCCCCTCCTTATGTAATTGTTTTTGTTTTGCAACATCTTGCAAGTAGGCTTTGGCCTCATGAGTGTAGTATATTTGGTGCTGCTTTACTAAAAATTTCCCTTCATCACTTGATGCTGGTTTTGTTACTGATATATTATGTTGGTTTGCTCTTAATTACACTTTAATCATTCCCTCGCCTTTCCTTTACTTGAAAGGCATGAAGTCAAAAACGTATTAAATAATACATGAAATTTTAAGTGCAGTTCTATACAAACAATTGTAATCATAGTTTGACTAGGTTCTTTCGATTACGACAATGATGAGTTTCATAACTCTTCAAATATCTTACCCAATAAGTGAGATATATATTCCCACAATATGATACTTTTGGGAACATCTCATTATTTTACATGGCCTTCCATATTGGACTTAAGTAATAATAGGTTTATTACTTAATTCCCATGTTCTTTCACTATCACAAATGTAACACTGTCTATCTTTGCCTTGTCATAAAACATGGGCGAAGTTCCCAGCCACCATCGTTGGGTGTATGACCGTTGTTACAGTGGTAGGAGAGGCTTGAAGGAATCTTTTGTGATAGGAGTTGAAGAGTTTATCCAGACGGCTCGTCAATATAAATATTATGCTCTTGAGGGAGGGATTCGATGTCCATGCATCAAGTGCGAATGTACTCGTATTTTGAAAGACGAAGAAGTTAAAGTTCATCTATACAAAAAAGTATTCATGTCAGATTACTGGATTTGGACATTTCACGGTGAAGAGGTGCATCTGTTTATTTGGGTGATCATGAAAGATGTCTTCCTAGTTCAAGCACGGTTGTACCTACCTTTGAGATGAATTAGGCAATGTATATGCAAGAGATGTTGAATAATGCTCTTGGCCAACATGCTTCATTTGAACAAGTTAACGATAATTGTTTAGAAGAATTTCCAAATGAACTCACTCAGAGGTTTTACAATTTATTGGCAGAGGCAAATGAACCTGTCGTTGAAGGGGTAAGGGAGTCAAAGTTGTCTGTATGCATTAGACTTCTAGCCTTCAAATCGAACTGGAACATTCCCAACCAAGCATTGGACCAAATGGCAAAACTAATTTTAGATCTAACACCACCAAATAATCCTTTGCCGAACAATTATTATGAAGCAAAGAAATTAGTTTCAAAGTTGGGATTGGAATCTAAGAAGATTGATTGTTGTGTGAATGGCTGTATGCTTTTTTACGACAATGATAATGGAAAAAATGATGCATCCTTGCTACAATGCAAATATTGTGGACAACCACGACACCGCACAAAACATCCAGAACAGAGGCAAAAAAAACCAATATCATTGAAGTCCATGTTTTACTTGCCTATAATTCCAAGACTGCAAAGAATGTTTGCTTCAATGCAAACAACACAACATATGACATGGCATTATGAGAACAAAATAGAAGGCATGCTATGACATCCATCTGATGGGGAAGCTTGGAAGCACTTTGATCGAAAGCATCCATCTTTCGCCAGTGATCCCCGTAATGTGCGACTTGGTCTATGTACGGATGGCTTTAATCCATACATTCAAGCATCATCATCCCCTTATTCTTGTTGGCCAGTGATTGTTACTCCATATAATCTTCCACCTGAGATGTGTATGACTAAGCCTTATATGTTTTTAACGTGTCTTATACCAGGTCCATCTAATCCAAAGGCATCTATAGATGTTTATCTAGAGCCCTTGATTGATGATTTGAATAAGTTGTGGAATGGTATTTGGACGTATGATGTTTCAAGGAAACAAAATTTTCTAATGCGGGCAGCTTTGATGTGGACTATTAATGATTTCCCTGCATGTGGAATGCTATCCAGTTGGAGCACACACGGTAGATTATCTTGTCCGCATTATATGGAGCACACTAAGTCATTCACATTAACTTATGGTCGGAAAAGTTGTTGGTTTGATTGTCATCGTCGATTCTTGCCCATAGAGCATCCGTTTAGGAGGAACAATAAGGCATTTCGGAAAGGGGAAGTTGAAAAGGATGGGCCACCTCCGATTTTGACCCCATCACAAGTATGGCGAAGAGTCAAAGATTTTCCAAAAGTAACTGAAAGTGGTGTGACAAGGATGGATGGGTATGGAGAATGGCATAATTGGACTAAAAGAAGCATCTTTTGGGATCTTCCATATTGGAAAGATAACTTGCTAAGACATAATCTTGATGTGATGCACATCGAAAAATTTTTTTTTGACAACATCTTCAACACGGTGATGAATGTAAGTGGCAAGACAAAAGATAATGACAAGGCAAGAAGAGATATAGCTTTGTATTGTCGGCGGAGAGACTTGGAGTTGCAGTCACAGACTAATGGGAAGTTGCTGAAGCCAAAAGCAAATTACACCTTAACAAAAGATGAAGCTAAAATAGTTTGTCGTTGGATCAAAGAGCTTAGAATGCCAGATGGTTATTCTTCTAACTTGGCAAGATGTGCAGATACTGAAAAAGGTAGTATTCATGGTATGAAAAGTCATGATTGTCATGTCTTCATGGAGACATTACTTCCTATTGCGTTTAGCTCATTACCAATGCATGTGTTAAATCCTCTAATAGAAATTAGTCACTTCTTTAAAGATTTGTGCTCAACGATATTAATGGGGGACTCAATAAGAAGATTGGAGGAAAATATTCCACTTATTCTTTGTAAATTGGAAAGAATATTTCCTCCAGGATTCTTCGATTCAATGGAGCATCTACCTATTCATCTTCCATACGAAGCATGGCTTGGCGGACCAGTGCAATATAGGTGGATGTATCCGTTTGAAAGGTGATATGATTACTATATTTTGTATATCTTGTTCATGTCCTTCCCTGATGTATTCGTTTTCTTCATATAGATTTATGGGGGAATCAAAACGTTCTGTAAAAAACAAAGCCAGAGTAGAAGGATCAATTTGTGCAGCTTACTTGCATCGTGAGACCACGTATTTTTGTTCTCATTATTTTAAAAACTTCATGTTGTTACCAAGCAATCATAGGAATGATACACAATGGCAAAGTCAAACATTTGAGTCAATATTATCAGTGTTTCAACAAGTTGGTCGTCACGCAGGCAAGGAGGCCACTCATTGGTTAACTGATGTTGAATTGAACTCTTCTCATGTGCATGTGTTGATCAATTGAACTGAAGTTAAATCTTACCCTGAGTATGTTCTAATCTCATTTTTTACAACACCAATAGTTTTGTAATGATTCTGAGCAATTTGTATCTGTAATATAATGATTCTTCTTAACAGTTCCTTCCTTATGGCTGAGAAAATACCTCAAGCAAATGCTTCTGCCAACATACATTCAAAGTTTCCTTACTGGTTCAGAAATCAAGTAAGTATGGTCCTATTAATGAAACCAACTTGGTTAACTTGATTTAACTATCTATTGTCACATATTTGTAGGTTTATAATGAGCCATTAAGTCTTAGGAATCAAGAGCTAAGGGATTTGGCAAATTGGCCCATGAGATGCGTCAAAGAATGGCACACATACTTTGTTAATGGGTACAAGTTCCACACCAAAGCGTGGTCGAACGGAAAGAAAACAATTAATTGTGGTGTGTACGTCAAGGGCCTCACTGAGGGTGGTTATGATGATTTTTATGAGACCATTCTTAAAATATATGAGTTAGAGTACAACACTTGTACTTCTCCAAAAAGAGTTGTTGTTTTTTATTGTGAATGGTTTGATCCTTCAAGAAGAGGTACAAGAGTGGATCCTAGGTATAATATTGTTGAACTTCAAATAAGTTCAAGATACCAACCATTTGATCCATTCATTCTTGCAAACAATGTTAGACAAGTGTATTATGTGCCATATCCAGCATTTCGCATTGATAAACGTGGGTGGTGTGTTGCAATACAAACCAAACCTAGGTGTCGCATTGATTCAAATGAGGTAGAAGAGGATATCGCCTACCAAGTTGATCAAATGTCACATGCCAATGAAATAATTGAAGTAGAAGGTGTGTCTAGATTGCATGACTTTGATGGTGATCCTGAACAATTGGAAAGACCTACACAAGAAGATGAACACGAATATGATAATGAAGAAGAAGAAGAAGAAGAAGAAGAAGAAGAAGAAGAAGAGGAAGAAGAAGATGAAGAAGATGATG
>Ga0214544_1010527_pt1 | contig 13532 bp, 8 predicted proteins | sample CNSS3metaG_FD_160074 | JGI IMG/M metagenome (GOLD analysis project Ga0214544, IMG submission 160074) | Root nodule microbial communities from cowpea collected in UCLA plant growth center, Los Angeles, California, USA - CNSS3 | ecosystem: Host-associated > Plants > Roots > Nodule | place: USA...
ATTGTATAGGACATTATTATTATTATTATTATTATTATTATTATTATTATTTGGATTTTGAGTTTATATGAATTTACGCAATTGAGTTTTAGTATTATTATATTATATATACAAAATATGTTTCAATATATGAATATTGTTTACATTAGTGGTCAAAGAAAATATTATTATTGGAATCAAAAGTTGATTTACAATAATGTTATTATGTTGGTTTAGATACAGATGGTTGTTGTTGTTTTAAAAATCAGGATTGTTGCTGTTTCTTATTTTTTTTAATGGTGTTGTTGTTGGTTTAAGAAAATGTTGTTGTATCTGTATTATCTGGTGTAGAATTCTTAGTGATTTATATGTTAAAATCCTTAAGTTTAAGGATAAATTGTTTAGGTTACGATATGATGATGATGTATGGTTAATCTTATGATGATGAGGTATGATATACATGAGTGTGCATATGTGATGGGACAATATTAATTCTTTGATAACTATAAAGTCAAGATAAAAGGATTTTTTTTCAGCCATAAGTCTTTGGCAGGAACTTAGCAAGAGTGCTCTTACCCATGTCTTTGTTGAGTGGGTAGAGTTGTTGCTTGTAAGTCCATGGAAAGCATGGGAAAGGCCTTTTCCAAGAAGCGTTGTTGCGCAGGAAAGGTAGATTGGTTGGTTATGAGAGAATGATGTAATGTTTGATATTACTAGGGGGTAATATGATTTGATAATTGCATATTGTGGTTTTGGGAACATATGATCAGTTGTTATCTTAGTGGAGGTATAAGTCAGATGGTTTGAACATTGGATATTCTTTAAATTGGAAGGTTTATTTTGATGAATTAAAGGAAATTTTGTAATTGGGAAAAATTTTCTAAGTATTTTAGTAACACTCTGACGGGGTGTTATAAGGGGTGGTTATACTAACTTGGTAAGGCGGCCAGTCCAAGCATATGTCGTCCTATAGGGTCGACATGAACCCGACTAGGCCGTGTACGAGGTGGGTTCCTTAGGTGTATGATTTTAGTGGCTTCCCAGGTTGTGTACTTTGAGGGTACCTTAGCCGGGTAGTCCCATCAGCCACTAGTGCAGTTTTGGCCTTTTAACTCGCGTTATAGGCCTCGGTTATCGCTTAACCGAAGCATAAAATGGTGCGGTGGCACTTTTGCAATTTTTTCCAACTTTTATGCCTCGATTCATTAGAAAACTGGTGCCAAAAGGTCTTATATGACTCGGTTTTGAAGACTCGAAGCCTAAAAGTTGGCTAATATTTCAAAAATGCCACTACAACGGTGATATTTGGCCTCGGTTGGAATTGAACCGCTGCCAAAAAATGTTTTCTGCCTCGGTTAAAAATTGAACCAGGCCAAAAGTTATTTTCTGCCTCGGGTGAAACTGAACCGTTGCCAAAAACTGTTTTCTGCCTCGGTTAAAAATTGAACCGAGGCCAAAAGGTTCGTTAGGGTTCAAAAATCGCGAATCACTTTTTTTCTTCTTCTTCCTCGCGTGCGCGTTCTCTCTCTCAGCAACCCACCTCCACTGCTACTGTTGCGCTCCGACTACTCGCGATTACTTGACGTTTGGCTCATTCCTGTTATGGCTTAGCGAAGTGCGATTTGGGGCTCGCAAAGTGGGCATCATTTTGTTGTGTTGCAAGTGTGTGGATGGAGATTGGTCGTTGATGGTGGCGAGACGTGTAGGTGGCGGCAGCGTGAAGAAACTTGCCGTTGTGACAAAGGTGGTTTTGCGATTTGGGGGAGGAGACACAAGTTAGGGTTTGTGATTTGCTGCAGATGGTTGATTTTTGTTTGCATTTATGCAAATGTGATGTTCACATTTTCGTGTATGAAGAACATGGGGGTTTCATGGTGGTGGCACAATTCACAAATTGCTCTTACGATGAAGGAGAAGATTGTAGTGGTTGCGGATCTTTGGTTTTGAGTTTCGGATGTGGCAGTGGTTGACGAAGTTGTGGTGGAACCATGGTGGCTACCTAGGGTTTCTGGTGGAAAAGATGGGATGTTGAAAATGTAGAGAGGCACATATGGCCTCGGTTCTCAGTAGAACCGAGGCAGAATATGAAGCTTCTGCTTCGGTTGAGACCCGAGGCAAAAAGCTAATCTTTTTGGCCTCGCCCTAATATGCCTCGGTTCTAGAACCGTTCTACAACTGGGGCAAAATGACAAAAATAACCGCTGTCAAAAGCCCTTCCTGCACTAGTGAGTCCCTTAAGCCATGTACCTCTGAGGGTATCCTATTCGTGTACAACACAACAACCCCTAGTCTTAACATGTTTATATGTTGAAGACTATGAAATAGTGGCCATAGGTTTCTTGATGCTGACTTCTTGTCCTATGGTGTCTAACATACACGAGTTTTGCTAAGAAAATTTATTATTCTTTGGTTGTATGGTCCTACAGGTATAAAGTTTGAGAAGGATGGTTGTTTCCAAAACATTTCTTTGCGTAAGCAAAATCATCACCTTCCATCTCTCTTCTTAATATACATATTTCTCAATTTGGACATTGATTTGCTTCTTGAACTTTAAAGATTAACATGAGTGCCTAGCCTGACACATATTTCTTTGACCTTGCGTAACTAAAATAGTTATTATTCTCTTATAAATTACTTCTTTATAGTTTGGACTCTAAATCATGTCAACATATGAGTATTGAAAATTATGCTTACTCGAGTTTATTTAGAAAATACAAAATCATATATACGAGTTTTAGAAAATCGTTATAGTTTACAAAATCATTATAGCTTAGAAAATTTGAGATAGCATTCAGATATGAGATTAATGTTAAGAAAACTAAAACTGGAAGAATATGAATCCAAAAAGGTAATCTAGAAGTAATCACAACAATTTTCAATTGTGGTACCTTTCACTTACTTAGCAAGAGAGAAGGGGGACAAAAAAAAAGAGTTTTGGGAACCAGTTTTGAACAAAATTAAGAAAAATTACCATTATCATATGATGTTAGAGCTTAATTCATTATCATTCAAAACAAAATCATGAATTTGACAATTATTAGAATTATCAACATTAATATCTATGTATGGTTTAGGGAGAAGACGTCAACCAATATATCGATGTTGAACGAGATAACTTTAGACGTCCACGCTGATGACATTACCCTAAGAGACACAATTTTAGATAAATAATAAAGGATTAAAATGACTAGTCACAGGTAAAGAAACCCTAAGATTGGATACCCCTACGAAATCTAGGCCCATGAAAGACAAAACTCATACAGGTACTATAAATATACATGATTCAAGAGGTATCAGATCTAACTCAATTATTATAACATTTATTACTTGTGATGTATTGTTGATTTGAGCGTCAGAGTGACTTTACAGACTTCTCAACCGAAGACTCTTGTGATCAAGTCTGGAAGGAGAACTCAAACATACATACGCAAAGACATATCAGTTTTGAAGGAGCAGATACATAGAAAGCAGTAGAAGCGTTAGGAACATGGGTACATCTCAATCTTGTAAGAATAATAAACATTATTATTTAAAACTGTTGTATAAATATAAGGAGAATTAATTGTTATCTCTATCGTTACTTTGTTGATTATAGTAAGGAAACTTATTTTTTATACCATGAGTATCAAGATTAAAAACTAAATACTCTTTGATACGAGCCTTATGCCTTAAGAATTTGCTAGGACAAGCTCTCATATGCAGTTATTTTAGCATTAATAATGTTTATGTAACAAAGACATCCTAACACTTTTATATTAGTGATATCACTCAACTTATTATAGAGTTTTTCACAAAAAGAAACATTAATAAGAAAAGGGGTACGGATTCAATTTGTAAAAAAAATAGCGTAACAATATATCACCATAATTGTTAAGCAATTTTGACTTGAAAAAGCAAAGCTCTAGTATCATTTAATGTGTTAATGTTTTCGTACCACTATACAATTTTGTTTGAATGTTTCAATACATGTAATTTGATGAACAACGGCCATAAAGAGAGAGAAAAATGAACTAAATATAAAAAGGCCGAAAAAAAAAGGCCCATAAACTATACAGATGTTAAAAGACTAACTATGGGTAAAGTAGTAAATTTGGGAAAAGCAAAACATGAAATGACTAAAAGACCAAAATAATGGTCACGTGCCGTGAGAACAGAAATGGACATTTAAGAAATTTCGATGGCACATTTTTTTTTTCCTCATAGATATAGTAGATTAAATATTAAAATCATATTTAATCTATTAAATAATGGATATTGGTATTTTGACACTATAATTTTTTTTTACTATTTTTATTTTTTTTATTAAAATATACAAAAATTAATTTTTGTTAAGATTATTTTACTTTTATAAAAGTTGTCAAATGGTAGTAAAATAGTATAAAACAACCCTTTTCCTTAAAAAATCATCTAGTATGTGGAAAATGAAGACAATACATAAAAAGATAAACAATGGAGAGAGAAAAGTCAGGTATTGCATTTATAAAGAGCTATGACGTATCGATACTTCAATTTGGATCACATATCCGATATTTTAAGATACTTAATTGATAATTAAGTATCTCATTTACAAAGTTGTAGTAAATTATAAGAAAATCTTTGAATAATGACCAATTTTAGTGACAAAAAATAATTAGTCATTATAGTAATTAATTTATATACCAAATTATAAACGAAACATTATTAGCAACTAAAATAGTTCAAAAAATTAAAATTGGTCCCTAAATTGATAACTAAAATAGTTTTTATCATAAATTAGATTCTAAATTGGTCACTATATTAACTACTGAGGTTTTGATTACTAAAATAATTTGTCTTTAATTAGAAAATTAGTCTCTAACATAAATTTTGTTACTAAAATTGATCATTGTTTAAAAGCTTTCTTATAATGGTATTTTTGTCATGACAATACTTTTTATGTTGAAGACTTTATTACATATGGTTTAATTTGGATTCACACAGTAACAATAATATATTTATTATGTTTCTAAGAATTATTATACACTTTTCAATATTCATATATCACGTATATTATCCTATTATTTTTAAAATAAACGTATCGACGTATCAGATTTGTCCTATCCGATACACGTATCATATTCGTGCATCATAGATAAAGAGTAATGGCTATTGAGAGAGAAAAGTAAATTAAATTAAATTTTAATCAAATTATAAAGAGTAATGGCTAATAAAAAATAAATTAAATTTTAATTTTAATCAAATTTAATAAAATTTAAATAAAATTTAAATAAAATTTTAATTTTAGTTTTTTTTGCAAATAACATATACCCACATATACGGGTAATATGATACTCACACTTAATCCATTTATAAACGGGTATTAAAATATCCACTACTTGCTACTCGTAGATAATAAAAATTCGTGAATACAATCTATTTATGGATAAATGTATTTTTGTCACTAAACATTAAATATAGTTTTACCTGTTATATATAAATGAAGAAAATAAAAGAGAATAATCGTTAATCAATGAAAAAAAAACCGTAAAATAGTTTTACCTGTTTATATAAAAATAACTATTAGAAATAAGAAATTATGGACACAAAAAAGGGAATTCTCTTTATTTATAGTATTGTAAAGGGTAAATTAGGGATAAGTAATTGTGGACACAAAAAGAGGTAATCCTCTTTATATTTTATTACTAGCGTAAAAGACATGTGTTATTGCTAGGGATGTCAACTGGGCAGGTATGGTACGGGTAGTAGCTCCTTCGTATCTTACCTGCTGGTTAAATATCCGCCCCGTACCCATATCCATATCCGTTGGGTATCCGTTATGCGGGTACTCACATAATTTTTTTGACATCCCTAGTTATCGCGCTTGTGTTTACACATTTTTTAAATATGCAGAATATTATATTAGTAGGTGATAATATTGTAATTTTATTCATTAATATAAAAAATAAATTTATATTTATTAAAAATAAAGTGAAATAAATGGAGAAGAAAATGAGAAAATAACTATTGATGAATAAGGAAAGGAAGGATAGAAGATAGACAATTTGATAGAAGACAGGTAAAAGTAAATGTTAATCTTTACAATTCTATTCCGAATTTGGAATTATGAAATGTGAACAAACAGAAAGAAATCGTTTAATATATACACTCCATTCTTATGTTCACATTTCTATTCCTAATTTTATCCTTTAATATATAACCATTTAAAATAATTATTTTATCATTTTTAACTTTTAATTAATTGCTTTGTTAGATTTAACCGTTTCATTCATTTAATTTTTCTTTTAAATTAATTATTTTTAAACTAAAATAAGTACTTTTATCATACAAAAAAATTCAACAAAATAAAAAATATATAATAAAATTTTAAAAAAATGATATTTATTTTTAAAATTTATACCTATATATAATGAGATATCTTATTTTGGTGTTCACATTTCTATTATCGAGGGATACCCCATTATGGTATTATATTTAGGCTGTGTTCTTTTGGGTGAATGTACTATTTACAAGGAATTAGAAGAGATGATTAGGAGTTGAGTAGCATGTTCTTTTGGAGGTGATACAAGGTGATGAGAGGAGATGATTAGAGGGATTGACTGAAAATTTAATCTCACCGTCTATAGTGAGATTAGAGGGTGACACAGCTGAATTTACCAAATTATCCTTCATTATTTAATTTTTGTTACATGTGATTTAGCGGTTAAAATCAATACAAGTGGTTTTAGTTCACGTTCTTAATTCTATGTTAACGATAATAATAATTTATTATATTTATAATAAAAATTATTACTTCTAAAATTACTATTAAAAAGAAAAAAAAATCCATGTAAATTAATTATTTTCCACCTTATATACTAAATTTATTTTTATACAAAATATATTGTATCATTCATTTTTTATAAATATTTTTTTTTATATTTTCAATCATTCAATAAAATTTATAAAATAATTTTAAATTATTTATATATAATTTTATATTACCTATAACAATAGGGACATTTTGGTAGTCTAACTTTTTTCTATTAAAAGTTTTTTTTAATATATCACATCAATCAATTTAGTCACAAACTTTCACAAATTTCACTCTCTAATCCACTGTATAATCACCTCTGAATCACTTAAAAGAAACAACACCAACTTCACCATCTAATCCTTTTGATCTCTTCCTCTCCCCTCCCTCTAATCCTTCCTCTCAAAATAACAAAACCTTAGATTTCAACATAATAAAAAATTGGTTTAAAGAACTAAATTCACATATTTCTAAAGATAAGGGATTAAATTGGTTTAAGGTTTTCAAGATGGACTAATTCCAATTTTCATTAATAGTTGAAGGACTAAAAACATATTTAACCCTTTATTAATAAAAATATTTGGTTTATATTTTGTAGATAGGTGAAAATTTCAGAGATTCATTTTAAATGTATCATTTTAAATATTTGGAAAAAATAAGGATCATTGACAACAAATACCGCAAAAATGAAGACGAAATAAGTATTTAAGCCAAAATACAAAGAGAGTTTTTTTTTTTTGGAAAATTTGTTGTCTAATTGAATTATGAATTGTAAGAATTGATTTGGTCGGGTCCATCTAGAATGTTGGCTAGGACAAGGCCCTATTGATCTTTCGCCTGGGCAAGGTCATGTTGACCTTTGGCCTTGGCCAGCCTATCGATATTGATCTTCATTCTGGACCAACCTAAGATAATTTAGCTTGAATCTTTTACTCAAACTCAAAGTAATGTTTTAAGGGGTCCAAACTTACCTTAGCTTTAACACTAACCCACTTGTGAGGGGACTTTTGGGATTAGGTTTGTTTTTTGACATTTTCATTTGGGAGCCCTTAAAACGGGTTTTAATGAAGAGTGAAATAGGATTAACCCATGGACCATCGACCAAATTGACATTTGCATTAATTATTTGTCTCAAAAAGTTCAGATTTTGTATCCAATAATCATTTTTCTACTAAATGATAAAATTGACTTGAATCCTCGAAAACATAATTATTTATTATTTTTAACCTTTTAATTGATATTTAAAATATTTCAACTTCTCCTTTTTTTCTTTTAAATTTATTTTATTATGATAGTTTTGACGTATATTGTTAGTAGAATTAATGGAGGGAATGAAATATGTCTTTTCTTTACCTTGTACATAGTGTGAAATGTATTTTAATCTAATAAAGATGTGAATGGTAGAATTAAGAAAGATAGTATCATAAACTTAGATTAAAGGATTAATTTATGAAGTAGCTAATTTAAAAGAAAATATTATACACTAAATAAAAATCGATAATATATTAAAAAATTGAAAGTCATTTAGTCCAAACTTTTTTAAACGATTGTCCACAATTTGCACATTTGGCTTTGAATAATTGATTGGAGATGAATGTCACATGTTTTCATTACAATTTTTCTATCATGTCTGTTTAACTTTTTCGGGTTTGACTAGGGGCGTAAATTAGCCGTAAGAAAAGTCTCCTTATTTCTCGAATTTTAAAGTTTGACACGAATGCATAGACCCAAAACACACATTTCCTTGCAAAAGAAAACTCGTCATCGTTTATCTTCCTGTTAACGTGTGATATTTGTCTACATCTAAAATTTAACAGAGGGGCCTAGATCTAGAACAAGCATTTTTTCCCATAACCAAAATCTTACTGTATTCATACAGATTGCTCTTAAATTATAGTTGAGACTATAAGTTATACAAGTTATATGCGTATTAAACATTTTTGTTTTCTTGAGTGTATTTAAAAGATATAACATTATATATATATATATATATATATATATATATATATATATATATATATATATATATATATATATATATATATACACTTTATCACGTGCAAATAACCACGACATGAAGTTGGGCTAAATTGGACTATTTAGATTGTGACATCCACTTACTTGGTCAACAAGGTAAACATATAGTACAATAAAAAGGACTATGATAATAATGAAGGTATTGAATTATAATAATTAATGTCTCTAAAAAGGTAATATTGCATATAACAGGAAACTAACATATTGAATGTTTTAATGAAATATTCTTAAAAGCTTTTAATATTCTTACATTCAATGTGGGATTATAAATTCCTTAATATAGTTTAAAGTAAAAGTTCTAGAAACACTGATGACAAAAAAGACTTTCACTTTGAAACAAAGGATAATAACTACTAATTATTTATGGCAACAAAATAACGAGAACAATAAATTCAACAAGCTAAAGATTGGGACGACAAAAATATATGTAAAAGTATTCGCAGATAAAATTTGGAATATCTGTTTATAAATGAGTTGGATACGGGTATCAAATTATTTGTATTCGCAAGTACGCATTACTTGAAAAAAACTTAAAATTAAAATTTAATTTATATTTTTTATATTATTTTTTATATTTTATTTTAAAAATTTATAAAATATCTTTCTTTAAATATTTACATGTATCTACATGTATCCGCGAGTTTTAACATATCTATGGGTATTTTTTAAGCAAGTACTCGACAGATAAATAGGTAGGTTGCGGATAAATTTTTTGTTATTGATCGGGTTGATTATAAGCACTATCAACACCCGACCTGACCCGTTATCATTCCTAGTTAAAGAGAAAGAACAAAGAAGTATGATATACATAGAACTCTTTGTTGGAACAAAAATAACCTTAAAAAAAAGGAAAGCAAACCATCATATTAGACACTAAAAATGCACTTAAATAGTAAATAAATGATATAATTCGAATTGAATCTTGAGTAGCACGACTCTACTATCGAGGATTATTGAAAATTAGATTGTCAATACATTACTGTGGAAGTGGGTGAACGTTTGAGTAGCACAACTCTAATACGTTATGATGATGCTATCGAAGATGATTGAAAATTAGATTGTCAGAGCATCCTTTTGTTCATGGTTGTTTTGTATAAGGGTTAGAACACCCCTTAAGTGTTCTCTTTAATTTAATTTCATTCTTTGCTGATCAAATATATATATATATATATATATATATATATATATATATATATATATATATATATTATTGTGGAGGTCGGTGAATATTTGGAAAAAATTCAACATGTTGATAAAAATGTCGGACCCATGTTGTTAGTGATGAAATATAACTAAGTGTGGTTAAAATAAACATAATTAAATGTATTAGAAATTAAACTTCCGTTGTCATTTGAATATAATATTGTAAGTATGATGTAGTGTCACACAAATGAACATTTTGAGATATTGTCGTTAGTATTTATCTGATTGTTCTCTTTATGATCACTATAAGAAAAATTAATATTATCAACGGTCAAAATGTATCAGTAATGCTTAAATTTCATCAACGAATTAAAATTACCGATGGTCTACCGATGACAAAGTGGTCAATAAAATTCTCATCGATAAATTTCATCTACAGAACAAGAGTTTCGTCAATAATTATCAACAAAAAATTTGTTGATAAAATTCATTAGTAATTATCCACGAACAAATCTTTCAATAACATCTGTCTTTTTCAAATAAAAACCCTAAAGCTTTTTCTTCATCATCAACTTGAACATTCCCCCAAGTTTCCAAACTTTCGGTAACAAAGTGTTAATATGCAAAAAATTAGTGTTTAATTTTGTCTTGTTTTTCCTCTTAGAGTGAGTGGAATTGAATTCTTGGATGAAATGAAGCATATAACGTGATGAAGTTTGGTTTCAATATTTTTATGAGGGAAAAAAGTTGCTGATTCACTCTTACTTCTCATACTACGCACATGGACAATGCCATTGTCACCTTTGGGACTAACAGATGATGCGATAAAGCTTTCTTGTTGGTGTGGTCGCTCTTGTTTCACACTCCATGGATACGAGGAAAGAATGGTTTCTTATGCAACTTCATATCATGTTAGGACAAAGCCTCTCGCCTGTTGGAGGAAGAACGAAGATGGAGATGCAACGACGAACATCAATGAAGCTCTGATGGCAATTACTGTCACAGATGGGGGCACCTTGGCCAAGTGGGTGATACTTATCAAAGTTCGGTATAACTCTATTGTGGTCTCTCGTGAGGATGAAGAAGAAGCCTTTTGATGTGTTTGGATTAGGCAATTTAAGAGAATAATTCATTTATTTAGAGAATTTGAATTTCTTTAAAGTAAAATGACTTGTTTGGATGACAAGATTAAAAGAAAATTGAAATTGAGAAATTTTAAGAAGGTATTTCAAATAACTAAAATAATAGAATTTGAAATTCAACTGAAAAGAAGGAAATTGAAATTATACAACGTGTGAAATTTCTCATTGTTCAAGATGAAAAAAAGGTCGGGGTATCTTGGACGAAAATCGACCAAGACTAACTTGGCTGAATTTGGTCAAATTTCAGTTGGAGCAGGCTAAGCCGAAAGTCGACCGAATTTAGTCAAATTTGGCTAATTTGATCCAACCAAAATTGAGTCGAATTAGGGTGAATCAGCTTCATTTAAAATTAGCCTGCATTCAAGCAAGTGGAACCTGGATGAAATTTGGCCGAATTCAACCAAGTTGTCCCCAACAAAAAATTTTGCCAAATGCGATGGAAGTTGAATGTAGCTGAAATTTTGCCAAATTCTGTCAAGTCGAACATGTTCCAAATTTGGCCAATTTTTTTTATTTAACCATGTTTGAAATGTGGTCAAATTAGGCAACCTTGGCCGAATCAACCTCGCTTGAAATTTTCTCCAAATATGACCTAATTGGCCTTGTGATAAATTCAGCCGAGATGACCCCATCTTAAATTCGTCCAAATTTTACTGAGTTGACCAAAATCGAAATTTGGAAAAATTTGGTCGAGTTAGTATTGCCCGAAATTTGGTCGAATGTGACCGAGTTGGTTGTTGCCAAAAGTTAGCCGAAATTAGTTTAGTTGACCCTGGCCAAAATTTGGCCGAGTCGACTTGATCGAAATTTAGCCATATCGATCTGGCCGAAATTTTGTCCAGTCAACATGGCCAAGTTCGACCTAGTCATCCCAATCAAAATTGGCCAAATGTGACAGAGTTGGTTTAGCCAAAATTTGGCTAAATTCGATCGAGTCGGATCTGATCGAAATTTGACCAAATTGGACTGAGTTTAAATCAACAAAAAAAATTGGTTGAATTCAATCATGTCGGGTCGATCAAAATTTGACAGAATTTAATTATTTTAATTTGATAGTTATATTTTTTAAATTTAATTTCAAAATTTAATATATTAAATTAAATATTATTAAAATGAAATTTATGTCATAAGAGAAATTTAATTATTTTATTCAAACAAGAAATTGATATGTAAGGTATTTCAATTACTATATCCAAACATATTATTTAGAAAATGAAAAAAAATTAATTTCAAGAATTTCAAATGTAATGCATTTCAATTTCTTAGAATTGCTAAAGTGCTTTATTCAAACACAAGGTTTGTAGATTTATAAAAAAAAGGAAAGGGATGCCAAGTTAAAAATGAGTGGAAAATTTGTCATTCTTTCTTCCAACAAATTTATCAACTAACAAATCCGTAGATAATAAAAAATTTAATTATTAATGATTTTTTTGACAAATTTTAAGATATTTATTATTCATAAACTTTATTGACCAAAAAATTTCGACGATAATTAAAATTTATATTATTAACAAATTCATCAACAAAAATAATTTATTGATAAAATTTGTCATTAATTTAAATTTAATGACAACCTTATTTCCGTCAATAACCTTAAAAAATTTTGTGATGGAAAACCATCATTAAAATTCAAATTATTACATCGATCAATTCAAAATATCCATAACAATTTTACTCATATTCAAATAAAATAAATAAATATATTCAAAATAAAATAAAATAAAAATTATTGTCAAAATACATGTCACAGTAAGCAAAATTACTCATAAAAAAAATTTAATATTTGGTTTATTCAAATTATTGTATTTCTTTAATAATATGAACACTTTCTTTGTAATTGTTATTACTTTAATTTATTAATTGTATTATTGATATTGTTTTTTATTTCCATATTATGATAATCAATGTAATTAATTAACGACATAATTAAAAATATAATACATGTGCATATAAAATAAATAAAATATTATTTTACAAAATAAATATAAATCAAAATCAATGATTTTTTCTAATTTTTTGTTGTTTAAAACAAATCAATTTTTTAAATAAAAAATTGATAAAATAAAAAAATGAAAAATGTATCTTAACACAAATTAAAATAAAAATAAAAACCTAAAACACAAAGCACAACTTAAAAAAAAAAGAGTAAAATTAACTCATGCTTGTAAACCCAACTAGGGATGGCAACGGGGCGGGGCGGGTACGGGTATCATGATCCCATCCCCATCCCCATAATAAAAATTCATCCTCATCCCCAAACTCAACGGGTATACAACTTTTGACCCATCCCCATCCCCACCGGGTAACGGGTATTTTCTTATACCCATACCCATATCCATTTTTTTATTGTTCCATATATCAATTAAATATTTTTTATAAAAAAAATTTAAAAATCACACCAACGGAATCATGATACTATCAAAATATTCAATATTAAAATAACATACTCTTTTTGATTTTCA
>Ga0214544_1010529_pt1 | contig 13525 bp, 7 predicted proteins | sample CNSS3metaG_FD_160074 | JGI IMG/M metagenome (GOLD analysis project Ga0214544, IMG submission 160074) | Root nodule microbial communities from cowpea collected in UCLA plant growth center, Los Angeles, California, USA - CNSS3 | ecosystem: Host-associated > Plants > Roots > Nodule | place: USA...
TTTTATATATATTTTTTAAAAAAAAAAAGATATATATTATATATATATATATATATATATATATATATATATATATATATATATATATATATATATATATATATATATATATATATGCAACAATTTGGTAACAATATGTTGAGTATGAGGAACCAATAATTTGTTGATTGTGTAATGAGCTAACTAACAGACAAGAAGAACTCGTTTATCCTAACAAAAGATATCAAAATCATTCTAGCTAAAAGGTGAAATTATAATTACACTTAAAAAAGAGACTTGGGGAAGAAATTTACCTGTTTGTTTCAGGAGCTGTCACCTTCTCTGGCAACCCTCTATGAGGCTTTATCATTTACTGACATAAAATTCTTTATGACAATAATTGAAGACCCGGGATGCACACTAACCTCAGACCTAAAAATATTATAATGAGTATGAGGTTTATATGAGTAGTAGAACTTCTGGCATATTTAAAGAATAATTGATTTATAAAATGAGATTTTAACACGAAATAATGATTTTAAAAATAACCTAGAAGAAGATGATTGTAAGGCCCGCTTTCCATTCTGCCCATTTTTCTTAGGGCTGTCTTAACCATTGGGCCTTAGGGCTGACCCAGAAAGGGAAAACAGACTTAGTCCGCCCCAAACCCTAACCTAAACTCACTTTTCGTAAAACAGCAATCTCACTCCCTAGAGCTGCTGCCGTTGCCGTTTTCTACTAGGGTTCCAACGTCCAGAGTCACGTTTAGCTTGGTCTTTATTCTACTCACGTAAGTACCTTTAATCCTTACCGCCTCTGTCTTGTATAACTTTCACAGTAACAGTGGAAACCCTGTTATAACTCGTTTTTATCCACTGTTCCAGTTGCGAGTCGGGTTCTAGAACTGCTGTGCTCCTTAGTTATGTGCCGAAAGACCTGTACGAACCCATTTCCAGGTAGGGAAGCTCTAGCTCACTTGCATATTTCGTTTTTGCTATGTTATGAACTGTCGTGTTGAAGTTATAGGGCTGGTATGATGTGGTTATGAGCTGTGAATGTGTTAATGTATGTGGGATGGGCTGGCTTGGGTCGCTGTTGCAGGAAAACAGTGGCGAGACCTGCTAATCTCGCCCAAGTGAGCCAGTCTCGCCTAGGCAAGACGAACAGGGACTCGCCCAAACCCTTTTGCGCGAAGAGGTCGCCTAGGCGACCCGCTCTTCTTTTTGAGCGAGTGAGCATCTCGTCCAGGCGAGAGGGGTCTCGCCTAAGCGAGATCCCGCGTGTGCTCCTGCTGCCTTTTTCGAGCCCTCACCTAGGCGAAAGGGACTCGCCTGGGCGAGACCCTTCAGCCTGAGCGAGGTGCTGGGCGAGGCAGTGCTGAGTTTTGGTTGTATGTTTACTCTCGGATGATTGGAATTGTTTGGGTATGATTGCTATGATGAGATACATGTACATATGTATGGATATATGCCTAATGGAGTGTTATGTATGCGTGACATGATTCATGAATGGTGCATGATGGGTATGGTGGGAACTTAGCATGTGAAAGGAATGAGTGGTTTGGAACTAAAGTAACAGGGCGTTGATATGAGATGAGGCCCTAGATTAATGGAGTGGTGTTGACTAGTAATATGGATTCAAAATGTGATGCGTATGAGGAATTAATCCCAAGGGTTGATATGAAATGGTAAATATGATTTAATGTTCTCTTATCGCTGATTTATGAATGTTGGTTCGTGTCAGCGTGTAATTCTTTGGGGTCTCTAGGTGAGACTTTCGGGACTACGCTTCAGTGGTCGGGACGTAATTGCATGGCCCCTGTTAGTGGGTGCCCATGGTGGTACCCCATTTGTATAACTAGGTAAGGATTCAAGGTAAGGACTGCATCCTGACACTCTAAGGGGCCAGTTAGTCTCACTTAGAGCGGACTGACTCCTGTGGTGAGAGTAGCAGAAGGCCTGAAATTCATTAAGGGCTAACCTTGTGGTGAGGGAAAATGATTCAATGAAACACTTGTAACACATAGCTCGGGGGTGAGCAGCTCGGGGATGAGCAGAGGTATCCACCACAAGTGCGAGCGTCCGCTGAATCCGACCAAGTTATATGTATCCGGATGAGTCGAGTCGAGTCGTAGTGTATTGTTTGGAAGGTCGTAATATGCTTGTGTGACGTATGTATGATGGACTGTGAATATGTATCTGATTTCGTTGATTGAATGATTGTATGCTCTAGCTTACCCTACTTTTATTGTGGTGTGTTCTGCTGTGTGGTACTCTCTCTTGCGATGATCATCAACTTGTTGGTGTGAGCAGATGCGAGGAACACTCGCGGGCAACAGGGAGGTGATGGTTCCGCGGCATAATCTACATGGGCTGGTTTTAGTTTCTTTAGTGGGCTTCTCTTTAGGGCTAAGGCCCATGTACTTGCTTGTTCTTTGATTAACATACTTTTCCTTGTAAACTCGTTAACCAGTTCTTTTGGGCATCGTGGTGTGCCTAGGTTTTAAGGAGTTGGGTTTTGAACTCCAGGACTGCGCTTTTAAGTTATCTGTTGTGATGCTTCCTTTAATTTCGTATATTAAATTAAATGGGGTGTTTATCATTATACAATAAAATGGAGAGAGTTGTATCTTACTTTTTTTTTTTGTTATATTGATATTTCAACAGTTTGTTTAGGACCACCACTTAAGGGAACAATATCTAAAGGAATAACAATAGGTGTCGGTGGACTCTTTTTCTCTTTCTCCATCCAACAAATTTAGAATGATACAGTTAATGAAACCACACAGGGGACTTTCTTTTCTCTTTCACCGATGAAAAAAAATCCATACATTCCACCTTAATACAATAATTTTTCATTATGGTGATGTAGAGTATCCAATTAATCAGAAAAATAATGCAATGTGAAGCTAGCTTGGATCTAAAAATAAGTCTAAGTACATCAAATTTGACTTTATTTTACTATTACAAACAAGTATATCAACTCATCTTAATTCTATTATTTGAATTTAGGGTTGTGGCGTAACCACAAAAATGTTGAACTCAACTAATCAGAGGCTATGCCCAAAGACAAGTAGAAAAATTATCAAGCTAGGATTAAGGAATTGTTTACTTTAAATATCAATGCCAATTAAGTCCTATAAAGGAAGGTTTTGTCTTTTATAATGCAACCACTAGACTGACACAAATCCTTGTCGCAGGGCTTAATAAAGAAGATTCAGTTCAAACACAAATAGTGATCCAACTTTGTCTTTCTGTAACACTCTGAACGTCTCTTAAAATAGCACTAAAATAAAAGTTAGAGGTTTCTTCAAGTTTTAGATTGAATCTCTCAAACTATAACATTATGTCCACCTAGTACGAACAAATCAACATGCAATTAGTATGCATCTTTCAATATAACGCTAAACAATAACTACCCATAAACAATGAGTGCATCATATATGAAGGGAAAAGGAAAGGGGACTAACCATGAAATAGGAGTTGCAGATGCGATGGGTGTGGAAGAAACAATAGTGGGTCACAAGAGAACAACAAGCTCAACTGAAAACATAAAGAGAAAAACAACTTTTAACATCAACCCAAACTGAGTACTTAAAGAAAATTACAAATTCTCACCGTGATTGACATCCCAATGTCAATGGAGCTCCATTCATCACTGATTGCAGGTTAGGGCACTCTGAGAAAGGTCAGTGAGCAAGGAAGCAGTGAGACAATGGGTTGAATTTATTGTTGGATTCAACACCATTACTGCAAGAAGATAACTCATTTTCTTTCACAACAAGCGTATTTATTCCCTTTGCTCCAATAATTAGCATCAGATAGAAAAGGCTCCACACGAATTGCTAGCGCACTTCTATAACTGAATAGAAATCCAAAGTTGTACTTTATCAGACCAATACTCTTGGTTGAGCTCCTGAGACACTTCCATTACCAGCCTAGAGTCATTACCAACTAGGAAAGTGAAATAGTTCTCGTTCCATTGTAACTGTTTTACACAACTTCCCCTAATAACATTGCCAATAGTATCATTGTAGCTGTCGTCAATCCAAAACACATTAGAACTGTGGTGGTGGACCAATATCATTGGGACTCGATCAATAAAAGGTCGACTTGAAGAACATTTATGGAGAATTACTCAAAGGATGTGAAATACCAGATAATTAAAGGTGGACAATAAATAGGAATGACAGAATTTGGGAGACAATATAGAAGATGGAAGAATTTAAGAAGACATGACAAATTAGGATAAAAGGGGATCACGGGCTAAGTAAGAGAGGATGAACTATTATGAATGTCCTACTTAATTCCATTCACCTTTTGGCTAGAATATTTTGGTGTCCACAATTGAATGTGGGTAAAACTCTTTGTAACGTCCAAATTTTTATTCTTCCAATACAATAATCATAGACAATTGGCTGATAGGTGGAGAGTTCACCCCTCTATTGCCACGTGTTGCTCATCCATGTTTTCTCGCTCATCGCCCTAAAATGCCTTATGCGATCATGACTTTCCATAAAAGCACCTCATTGAGAGCACGCAAGATTTTTTGGGGGTAATGAGATTTCTAAAATCTTGAAAACTACATTTTTAGAACAAGGATCAAAGTTGGGTTGTCTTTTTGACAGAGATCATCCAATCTTCTGTTATGGAATTTTCCCCATTAGTTTTTTAGTTCCTAGATTTATTTATTCACCTTAACGTCATCTCTCCATTGGTTTTCCAATTTTATACAATTGATTTTACGTGATTGCTAACTTGATATAAAGATAAATAATATTTATGATTATTTTAAATATATTTAACAGATTTCAACAACAGAAAAGTCATATCCAAATCTAATCAAGTCCTATATAAAAAAGTCAAGGGGAAGCAGAAAGAGAACTCGAAACTTCAGATTTTAGGAACTCTTAGGGAGTCCAATTTTGTTCTCTCTATTCTTCTTACATTTTGATGTTACATTGATTCTATGGAGGATAAACTTATCGGGTTGGTTCTACTATAATTTATTATGGATTCTAAGGTTAAAATGCAATAATTGATTTGTTATTTTGATTACTGTTACGATTTATAGTTTTCTAGGTCTTTTGCTTTATTTAACGAAAAGTAATGATTTTTACATTGTAGCAAGTTAGTACAATGTTAAATATACATAACATATCAATCATATGAGTTCAATGATTTTTAATTTTAATTGAGAATATACTTTGATTAAATTTAGAAACTTTCATGTGATTGAATGGGTTTTTGCTAATGATTAAAAATGTACTTTGATTAAAGGTGAAAACTTTAACAAGAATTAATGAAGAATGTACTTTGGTTAATTAGCTTTTTACTTGATATAAGAGGGAAAATAATAAACATAATTAGACATAGTAATATTTGATTGAGAATGCACTTTGGTTGATAGTAAGAATACCAACAAATTAATTGAGAATTTACATTAATTAATTTGAAAATCTAAGATAATTAATTGAACAATAATCCTTAGATAACCAATGAAGAATCTATTTTGAAAATAGTGGAATCAATATTTTTTTTATCATTGTTTTATATCTTTTTTATCTTTTTCCAACTTGATTTCTTTATTTCTTATGTTATTTGATTAACAATTTTCAATAGTTTTTATAAGAACTAATTTGTTAGAAATTAATTATGTGTTGTTGGGAGATGACTTGGGGTTACTTTACCATTTCTATTTTATTGACTAATTTCTAAACAATATTGAAGTTGTTAGTATTAATTTGATCGTATCAACGGAAACTTTATAAAGAAGACCTCCTAAAATCTGATTACACCAACCAATCTCTTAAGGAAGGAGCATAAATCCAATGGGAGCAACCACTCTCCCAAGGAATAAAGAAGACCTCTTAAAATTTGATGGAAGTAACCAGTTTCTTAATTAAGGAATAAAGAAGATCTCTTAAAATCTGATCAGAGCAATTAAACTCTTAATAAATAAAAAGAGGGAAGATACGAGATATGCTTTATACTGTTTTGAAATAGAAATCAAGATAACAAGCAACATTATTACAATTCGCACGAGGAAGGAAAACTCATTGTTGAAATATAACCCTTTTTGCTTGGTCAATAACAGCGTTAAGTTCATCTTGGAAAGAACATTGAGCCATGTGTAGAAACATTGTTATGTCTCATATTCTTGAAAATTACAAACTAAAAAATGTGTTATTAAGGATGACATGCACCCTAGTGGTTCTTTTTGGAGGCCCAACATCTTTTGGGCTTATAATAGAAGATATATTACTTGAGTCAATAATTAAAACATATCTAGCCTTATGCTCTATGATGCTTAGGTTAAGGGGTTGTGTGGTGGTGGACAACAAAAGGTGGACAATAAACGTGAATGACAAAATTAAATAAGACGTTAGGAGACAATAAAGAAAATGGAGAAATTTCGGAAAGCATCACAAATTAAGATAAAAGGGAATCACACGCTAAGAGAGGATGAACTATTCTAAATGTCCTAGTTAATTCTATTCGAAATCAATTAAGTCAATTCACTCTCATTGTAATGCAATAAATTTATAATAAACTACAAAAAAAAAAACTCATAAGTGAGCCAACCCACTAACCTACTAGCTCGTGGTGGATCGGGTCGGATTGTGAAATTTCTAGCTTACCAACAAGTAAGCCAGATTAAGCTGACTTTTTTTTAGCTCAACCCGTGGTGAACCAACCTGTATGAGCAAGATTGGTTCACTTTGATAACTAACTCGTCAATATTGTAATTTATATATAACTCAATTTTTTCTGCACCTATTATATAATTCTTTTTTTTATTTCTTTTCTTATCACATCATGTATCTTATAAATCTATTATTTTTATTTTTATGTGTTTATATTAAGTGTTCATACACTTTTTTTTTTGTTAATAAACCATTTTTCAATTATAATATTCCAAACAAACAATATAATGCAACCAAAGTGTGTCACTTTCTAAATGGAGTACTTGTTGACTTTAGAAATTGCCATAGGCCCGTGAACTGTAATATTCCAAACAATAAAAGGCAGCCAAAAGTGTCATTTTCCATGTTGGACGGACTTGTTGATGGCCATGAGCTGAATTTTATTATTTTAAAATAGGTAGCAATTTAACATGATAAAAAATTAAATTATCAAACAAATCCAGGACTTCAGATGATATTTAACAATTTAAAAAAAAAACTTTCAACTTTTATTATTATTTTTAAATAAGAAAAAGTAACGAGAGAATATAGGACAATGATAGTTGTATGACAAATTAGAAAAAAAAAAATAGTAGTATCAAGAACACATATTTCAAAAAAAGGAATAAAGGTAAAATATATGGTTCAATTTGGAAAAAAAAAGGGAAAACAAAAAGAAAAAAAGGTAAAAGGATAATGATTCTTGGTAGAGCTGTCAAAACGGGTAACCCGTCACGATCCTACTCAACCCACCATGAGTTGATGATTTAGTGAGCCAACCCAACCCGGCTCACATTTTAGCGAGCCAAAAAAATTTGAACCTGGCCTGACTCACCACGGGTTGACGGGTTAAACAGGTTGACTCACGGGTTATATTGAAATTTGTAAAAAAATTTCAACCCAGCCCGACCCGAATCCATGGTGAGCCGGGTTGGCTCGCGGATTCCAACCCATTGTAATAGCTCTAGTTATTGGCATGACATGAGCACTAGCATGTACGTTTTTATAGATTTGGTTAGAAAACGCCCACAAAACGCCCACATGTGAGTTGTCAATAAAAAACCTAACATGACCCAAATGTAAAGTCCAACCTAATAAAAATAATTGTGTGACCCTTTTATTTGTGGGTTGGTGAGTCAACTCGGCTCACCACGGGTTCAACCCGAATGAGCCGAGTCAAAAATAAACCCGTATTGAAATTTATAAAAAAATTTCAACCCAAACCGACCCGAATCCATGGTGAGCCGAGTTGACTTGCGGATTCCAACCCATTTTGAAAGCTCTAGTTATTGGCATGGCATGAGCACCAGCATGTACGTTTTTATACATTTGATTAGAAAACGCCCACATGTGAGTTGTCAATAAAAAGACGTGCTCGATTTCACGGGTGGATAAAACATCAATCATCAACAAATTATTGAATCCCCAAACTGGTACCAAACTACAATTGGACATACCTGGAAGCAAGAATGGAGTAGCCGATGAAGTCGCAACGAAGGCAGCACGATGGTCCTTAGCGATTGGGATGGAAACGACTGGGACTTGCCCCTTGTGTGCGGTGTGGGATGACAACAATATCACCAAAGAAGAGAGCCGACCAATTGTGAAAAAAAAAAAGAAAGAGAGAAAGTGTAGAGACTTTTTTGCCGTCTTGTATAGGAGAAGCTTTGTGTTTATATAGATATCTTCAGCATCATCGAAACCCTAGTCTTTAATTATTATAAGATATACGAGGAAGGAATTGGTCCCGATGAAACATAATATAGAAATCAAATTGTCGCTTAATATCTAGGGTATTAATTATAATTATTAAAAATATTGGCTATAATTACTAGGATCATATATTTTCCGGTACATGAAGATCTGATCAAATCATAACATAATATTCATATAGTTGATTCTAATTATTACCAAAAATATTTTCTTCTAATTATTAAAATCGTACCCTTCTCTAAAAAAACATTATTACTAGACATATTTGTTTCTAATTACTAAAATAGTACAATTTCTCTAAAAAACATTATTACCGAAAATATTTGATTCTAATTAATAGAATAATATCTTCTCTGACTGAAAAATCAATGAGACACATCACATCAACATAAATTAAAGATATTTATTCTAATAATTATAAAAAATATTGCTTCTAATATTATACGCTCTTCTCCAAACAAAGATTATAAAATGTTCTTTTGAAACATGTCATGTGTACAGTGTAAATAGCAACCAGTCGAGGTGAAAATATATATAAAACATTTGGGCTCATGAGAAGGGTGTGATAATTAAAAACAAATTAGATTTTTTTTATATGGTAGAATTAAAATTAAAAAACCCCACCATCAATAAAAACACATTTTTTATTTTATTTTATTATTATTTTTAATAAAATAAATGCATTCATCAGAAGTTTGGGGTTGACAATAATTTTGATAGTAACTTTCTCACATACAATTATAATCTAACTTCTCTTCACTTGAACAAATGAACTTTACCTTTAAACCTATTCTAGACATGAAAGAATGTCCAGACTAAAGCTCAACATGCCTCAACCAAGTCAAGTATGTGATTAACATAATTTGACACAAATGTTATTCGAGATAACATTTCAAGCATTTTGATTGGTTTCTGTAAACGGTAAGCGATACTGTGTACGTATGTGTAAATTATAGAGATTAAATATACAAGGGCAAAATCCTAAAATATGGATAAGTAAAGATATTAAATAATTAACTAAACGTAAAATATAACAGGCACTGTTATTGTAATTTAAAATATCTAGAAGTTTATTGAGTTTCCCTAACGTCTAAAAATTCTAGAATATCTTAATTAGTAAAGTGTGTAAAAAATTCTATAGTGAAATTTTAATTAGAAAAACTCCTAAAAATTAGTTTAGATATTTCCATTAACTCCTATAAATATCACGTTGTATTTTACATTTTCAAGCAAGAAAATTTGAATTCTGTATTCTAATTATCACGTTTCCTCTATAAGGCACAATACAATATCAAATTTGAATTAATTCCGTCATTATTTTAAATAATGAAACTCAGCTCATGATCATCAACAAAGTCCGTCCTCGACTTAGAAAGCGACACTTTTGGCTGCCTTTTATTCTTTGGAATATTACACATCGCGGGCTAGTGTCTATTTCTGAAGTCAACAAGTCCACCCTCCACTTAAAAAGTGACAGATTTGGTTGCATTATATTGTTTTGAATATTATAATTGAAAAATATTCATGACACAAAAAGAGTGTGTATCAGCACTTAACATACAATCTAGAAAGAGAATAAACATAAAAATAGGTTTAAAGATACAGAGGAAAAGGAAATATGCGATAAGTGTAGATAAATTGAGATATATGGGTATCATTTAGTCATCACAATTCATTAGTCAAGCCACCAATGCTGTCATGAATACCAGCCATTCAATCCGTCATCTACGACAAATTATTAGATTGGATTTCTCATATAATATGTAGAATTGTGTTAAATAATGCAAATCAATGTTGTGAATTAAAATGGCATTAACTTCCTCTACTCTGTCATCCTTGACATCATTCCTTTTCCTGTGTACGTTTTGCGTTAATGCAGTCACCCACAGACAAATTTTGAAAACAGGAGAATCACTGCGAACCTCAGACTCAGTTGTGTCCGGTAACGGGAAGTTCGAACTGTGCTTTTTCGGCAGAGTTAGAGATAACTCATTCAGAGATAACTCAACCAAGTACTACGTTGGTATACGGTATAAAAGGATTCGAAACGACAAGAATAAGATTGTTTGGGTTGCTAACCGAGACTACGCACTTGAAAGACCCTCAGCAGTTCTTACCTTTCATATTGATGGAAGTTTTGTGATCAAGGATGGACCAGGTATATACTTTCTCAGCAAGCTTTCAAACAATTTCAAGACCTATGGCATGCTCTTGGATTCAGGGAACTTGATACTGCTGAAAACCTCAAATAATGAGATTTTGTGGCAGAGTTTTGATCATCCCACGGACACCCTTTTACCCGGAATGAAACTAGGATATTATGAAGGAAACATTTGGTCATTGCGATCATGGACAAGTGCAGATGACCCTGCCCCTGGAGCTTTTTCCCTCCAGTATGATTACGGCAAGGCGAACCTAATCATCAACAATGGTTCTAATGTGTTCTGGATTGACGACAGCTACAACGATACTATTGGCAATGTTATTAGACAAAGTGATTTGAATAAGTCACATCCGACGAACGACAGGTATTTCGCTTTGCCAGTTGGTAGTGACTCTAGGTTGGTACTAGAAGTGTCTGGGGAGCTCAATCTGGAGTATTGGTCTGATAAAGAACAACGTTGGGTTTCTAATTCATCCAAGTGTGGAACTAACAATTGTTGTGGAGCCTTTTCCATCTGTAACCCGGAAGCTCTTGACCCTTGTGACTGTCTTAATGGTTTCAGGCCCTTTGATGCTGATTCTTGGAGTAAAGGGGACAAATCCGCTGGCTGTGTAAGGAAAAAAGAGTTATCGTTCTGCAGTAACGGTGTTGAATCCAACGATACATTCAACCAACTCTATGATGTGAACTCAGTATCAGCTTCGAACTGGACGATAAAGATCGGTACAGCAAGAGAGTGTGAAAGAAATTGTTCTAAGAATTGTTCTTGTGTTGCTTTTTCATACTATGCGAACGGTAACTGCCAGTTGTGGTTTGGTTCATTATTGAATCTAAAGAACGTCTCAACAGAAGTGATAAGTTTTGATGATAGTAATCCAATTATTTTCCTAAGAGTTGCTGCCTCAGAATTGGATACTTCTGGTAAGTTCAAGAAGCCTCAATTATAGAACCCTCAGCTGCTATAAGATACATTTTTGTGTGCTCTCAAAGTTAAGAAGACACAATCCTTAGTTGTTTTTCACTCAACTGATACTTGTCTCTCTTTTCTCTTGAGTCTCTTCACTTCACAGCTTAGATAAATTTATCAGTCAACAAATGGATTTTCATAGTTGATAAATTTTCTCTGCAGATTCGAACACAACAAGAGCAAAAGAAGGAGGATATACTGTTAGCAAGAATCTACTTCTGATTGTTATACTCATCTCTTCTCTAGCTTTTCTTGTAATGGGCCTTTTAGTTTACTGGATTAGAAAGAAGAGGAGAAAAGGTAAGAAAGAAACAAGTTTCCAAGTAAATTCAGAGTATTTTAACTTATGAACTAATTTTCTTCTATTTGCAGGGGAAGATTTGCTTCATTTTGATATAAGCATGAGCATGAAAGTTGAAGATTCTGAACTTACTGAATCAGATAGGAGTTCCAAAGTGAAGAAGGAAGTCAAATTGCCTTTATTCAGTTTCGAGAGTGTTGCAGCTGCAACTAATAATTTCTCAGATGCAAATAAACTTGGTGAGGGTGGCTTTGGACCCGTTTACAAGGCATGCTCAAAAACTCTTAGCAATTTTTTTAGTGCAAATAATCTATCCTCTCAATATAAATAAACAGTTTTGACGATGTCGTTCAATCGCAAGTGATATATATGATGTTGGGTTCTAAATAATAAAGCAGAACACAATAAAAAATTTAAAGAAACCACTTTTTTTCATGCTAAATATTCATTGAAACCACGTATCTTTGTAGTTACTACGCAATATATGTGATTTTTACAAAAGATAAGAAAATACAGGGTACATTATTTAATGGGGATGAGGTTGCCGTGAAAAGACTGTCACGGAGATCTGGTCAAGGATGGGAAGAGTTGAGAAATGAAGCTTTGTTGATTGCAAAACTCCAACACAACAATCTTGTTAGACTTCTTGGTTGCTGCATTGATCGAAATGAAAAAATGCTGATTTATGAGTTTATGCCTAATAAAAGCTTGGATCTTTTCCTTTTTGGTTTGTATCCTACAGTCTCTGAACTCTCTTAAATATGATCCCATCTCCTAAACTTAAACTTTGGTTGTGACATCTTTAATGATGCATAGCAGATGCAACGAAGAAACGGATGCTAGATTGGGGAACAAGAGTAAGAATAATTGATGGGATTGCCCAAGGAATTCTTTATCTTCATCAGTATTCCAGGTTCAGGATCATTCACCGAGATCTAAAAGCGAGCAACATATTATTGGACAGCAATATGAATCCCAAAATATCAGATTTTGGAATAGCAAAAATATTTGGTGATAATGAACTTGAAGCAAATACAAACCGAATAGTTGGAACATAGTAAGTCAATTAACTATAACTATAACCAGTCATTTTCTTAAAATGATCAACCATCTATTAATTAATGTACTTTATTCTCAGTGGTTACATGGCTCCTGAATATGCATTAGAAGGACTTTTCTCAGTAAAATCAGACGTGTTTAGTTTTGGGGTCCTTCTGTTGGAGATTATAAGTGGCAAGAAGAATATTGGCTTTTATCAAACGAGTTCCTTCAATCTTCTTGGATATGTGAGTTTCTAGATTCCATCCATTTGTTCTTCATTTGCATGTTCACATTCAAATTGATTTCACGATTTTTGGATGTTCTGATCCCTTTCACAAAAGGTATGTCATAGGATGATGGGTTTTCTTTTTTCCGAACATGGAGAGTGTACAAAATCATAGTGCCATACCATAATATGCTCCAAACATTCTAACTTTGAGCTTGTTTTGTGCTAAATCTTGAAGGCTTGGGATCTTTGGACCAGAAATTCAGGAGTGGATCTGATGGATAGTGCATTAGATGAGAGTGATACTTTATGTAATGTGTCAAGATATGTGAACATAGGACTTCTTTGCGTTCAAGAAAGTCCAGACGATAGACCAACCATGTCTGATGTTGTATCGATGATTGGGAATGACACTGTGCCCCTTCCTTCTCCTAAACCACCTGCATTTC
>Ga0214544_1010534_pt1 | contig 13513 bp, 1 predicted proteins | sample CNSS3metaG_FD_160074 | JGI IMG/M metagenome (GOLD analysis project Ga0214544, IMG submission 160074) | Root nodule microbial communities from cowpea collected in UCLA plant growth center, Los Angeles, California, USA - CNSS3 | ecosystem: Host-associated > Plants > Roots > Nodule | place: USA...
TTCTTAATCTTTTGGGAACTTTTGGTTTTGAATTTTTTAGGTTTGGAAAAACAAGGCTTGGAGGTAAGGATTTAAGGTGGTTTGTAAAAGGGAATTAAAAAAGATTCGATTATTAGTCTTTTTTTTTTCTTTTTATGCTTTAAAAGCTTCTAATTCTTTTTCCTTTTTTTAAACTTTTGTAGTCGTCGCTGAAAGGGGGGATTGTTGAATCATTTTTCTGGTTTGAGACTTCTATTTTTTCCCAGATTCAAGCGTTGAAATCTTTGTGTTAATTTTTTGGGAACTTTTGGTTTTGAATTTTTCAGGTTTGGAGAATCAAGGCTTTGAGGTAACGATTTAAGGTGGTTTGTAAAAGGAAATTAAAAAAGATTCATTTTTTAGTCTTTTTTTTCTTTTTATGCTCCAAATGCTTCTCATTTTTTCTTTTTTGTAACCTTTTATAGTCGTCGTTGATAGAGGGGATTGTTGAAGTATTTTTTCGGTTTGGGACTTTTATTTTTTCTCAGATTCAACAGTTGATATTTTTTTCTTAATCTTTTGGGAACTTTTGGTTTTGAATTTTTTAGGTTTGGAAAAACAAGGCTTGGAGGTAAGGATTTAAGGTGGTTTGTAAAAGGGAATTAAAAAAGATTCGATTATTAGTCTTTTTTTTCTTTTTATGCTTCAAATGCTTTTAATTCTTTTTCCTTTTTTTAAACTTTTGTGGTCGTCGCTGACAGGGGGGATTGTTGAATCATTTTTCTGGTTTGAGACTTCTATTTTTTCCCAGATTCAACCGTTGAAATCTTTGTGTTAATTTTTTGGGAACTTTTGGTTTTGAATTTTTCAGGTTTGGGGAATCAAGGCTTTGAGGTAACGATTTAAGGTGGTCTGTAAAAGAAAATTAAAAAAGATTCATTTTTTAGTCTTTTTTTTTATGCTTCAAATGCTTCTCATTTTTTCTTTTTTGTAACCTTTTATAGTCATTGTTGATAGAGGGGATTGTTGATGTATTTTTCCGGTTTGGGACTTTTATTTTTTCTCAGATTCAATGTTGAAATTTTTGCCTTAATTTTTTGGGAACTTTTGGTTTTGAATTTTTCAGGTATGGAGAAACAAGGCTTGGAGGTAAGGATTTAAGGTGGTTTGTAAAGGGGAATTAAAAAAGATTCGATTTTTAGTCTTTTTTTTTCTTTTTATGCTTCAAATGGTTCTAATATTTTTTCCTTTTTCTAAACTTTTGTATTCGTCGGTGACAGGGGGTATTGTTGAATCATTTTTTAGGTTTGAGACTTCTATTTTTTCCCAGATTCAACCGTTGAAATCTTTGTGTTAATTTTTTGGGAACTATTGGTTTTGAATTTTTCAGGTTTGGAGAATCAAGGCTTTGAGGTAACGATTTAAGGTGGTTTGTAAAAGGAAATTAAAAAAGATTCATTTTTTAGTCTTTTTTTTCTTTTTATGCTCCAAATGCTTCTCATTTTTTCTTTTTTGTAACCTTTTATAGTCGTCGTTGATAGAGGGGATTGTTGAAGTATTTTTTCGGTTTGGGACTTTTATTTTTTCTCAGATTCAACAGTTGATATTTTTTTCTTAATCTTTTGGGAACTTTTGGTTTTGAATTTTTTAGGTTTGGAAAAACAAGGCTTGGAGGTAAGGATTTAAGGTGGTTTGTAAAAGGGAATTAAAAAAGATTCGATTATTAGTCTTTTTTTTCTTTTTATGCTTCAAATGCTTTTAATTCTTTTTCCTTTTTTTAAACTTTTGTGGTCGTCGCTGACAGGGGGGATTGTTGAATCATTCTTCTGGTTTGAGACTTCTATTTTTTCCCAGCTTCAACCGTTCAAATCTTTGTGTTAATTTTTTGGGAACTTTTGGTTTTGAATTTTTCAGGTTTGGCGAATCAAGGCTTTGAGGTAACGATTTAAGGTGGGTTGTAAAACAAAAATAAAAAGGATTCATTTTTTAGTCTTTTTTTTTTATGCTTCAAATGCTTCTTATTTTTTCTTTTTTTTAACCTTTTATAGTCGTCGTTGATAGAGGGTATTGTTGATGTATTTTTCCGGTTTGGGACTTTTATTTTTTCTCAGATTCAACGTTGAAATTTTTGCCTTAATTTTTTGCGAACTTTTGGTGTTGAATTTTTCAGGTATGGAGAAACAAGGCTTGGAGGTAAGGATTTAAGGTGGTTTGTAAAAGGGAATTTAAAAAGATTCGATTTTTAGTCTTTTTTTTTCTTTTTATCCTTGAAATGCTTCTAATTTTTTTTTTCCTTTTTCTAAACTTTTGTATTCGTCGGTGACAGGGGCGATTGTTGAATCATTTTTCGGGTTTGAGACTTCTATTTTTTCCCAGATTCAACCGTTAAAATTTTTGTGTTAATTTTTTGGAAACTATTGGTTTTGAATTTTTCAGGTTTGGAGAATCAAGGCTTTGAGGTAACGATTTAAGGTGGTTTGTAAAAGGAAATTAAAAAAGATTCATTTTTTAGTTTTTTTTTCTTTTTATGCTCCAAATGCTTCTCATTTTTTCTTTTTTGTAACCTTTTATAGTCGTCGTTGATCGAGGGGATTGTTGAAGTATTCTCTCGGTTTGGGACTTTTATTTTTTCTCAGATTCAACCGTTGAAATTTTTGCCTTAATTTTTTGGGAACTTTTGGTTTTGAATTTCTCATGTATGGAGAAACAAGGCTAGGAGGTAAGGATTTAAGGTGGTTTGTAAAAGGGAATTAAAAAAGATTCGATTTTTAGTCTTTTTGATTCTTTTTATTCTTCAAATGCTTCTCATTTTTTCCTTTTTCTAAACTTTTGTAGTTGCCGTTGACAGAGGGGATTGTTGAAGTATTTTTCAAATTTGGGACTTAGTGTTTTCTCAGATTCAATTGTTGAAATTTTTGTGTTATTTTTTAGAAACTTTTGATTTTGAAATTTTTAGATTTTGAAAAACAAGGCTTAGATGTATGGATTTCAGGTGGTTTGTAAAAGGGAATTAAAAAAGATTAGATTTTTAGTCTTTTTTTTCTTTTTATGCTTCCAATGCTTCTCATTTTTTCCTTTTTCTAAACTTTTCTAGTCGTCGTTGACAGAGGGGATTGTTGAAGTATTTTTCAAGTTTGGGACTTAGTTTTTTCTCAGATTCAATCGTTGAAATTTTTGTGTTAATTTTTTGGGAACTTTTGGTTTTGAATTTTTCAGGTTTGGAGAAACAAGGCTTGCAGGTAAGGATTTAAGGTGGTTGGTAAAAGGGAATTAAAAAAGATTCGATTTTTAGTCTTTTCTTTTATGCTTCAAATGCTTCTTATTTTTTCTTTTTTGTAACCTTTTATAGTCGTCGTTGATAGAGAGGATTGTTGATGTATTTTTCCGGTTTGGGACTTTTATTTTTTCTCAGATTCAATGTTGAAATTTTTGCCTTAATTTTTTGGGAACTTTTGTTTTTGAATTTTTCAGGTATGGAGAAACAAGGCTTGGAGGTAAGGATTTAAGGTGGTTTGTAAAAGGGAATTAAAAAAGATTCGATTTTTAGTCTTTTTTTTTTCTTTTTATGCTTCAAATGGTTCTAATGTTTTTTTCTTTTTCTAAACTTTTGTATTCGTCGGTGACAGGGGGATTGTTGAATCCTTTTTTAGGTTTGAGACTTCTGTTTTTTCCCAGATTCAATTGTTGAAATCTTTGTGTTAATTTTTTGCGAACTATTGGTTTTGAATTTTTCAGGTTTGGAGAATCAAGGCTTTGAGGTAACGATTTAAGGTGGTTTGTAAAAGAAAAATAAAAAAGATTCGTTTTTTAGTGTTTTTTTATGCTTCAAATGCTTCTCATTTTTTCTTTTTTGTAACCTTTTATCGTCGTCGTTGATAGAGGGGATTGTTGATGTATTTTTCCGGTTTGGGACTTTTATTTTTTCTCAGATTCAATGTTGAAATTTTTGCCTTAATTTTTTGGGAACTTTTGGTTTTGAATTTTTCAGGTATGGAGAAACAAGGCTTGGAGGTAAGGATTTAAGGTGGTTTGTAAAAGGGAATTAAAAAAGATTCGATTTTTAGTCTTTTTTTTTTCTTTTTATGCTTCAAATGGTTCTAATGTTTTTCTTTTTTGTAACATTTTATAGTCATCGTTGATAGAGGGGATTGTTGAAGTATTTTTCCGGTTTGGGACTTTTATTTTTTCTCATATTCAACCGTTGAAATTTTTGCCTTAATTTTTTAAGAACTTTTGGTTTTTAATTTTTCAGGTTTGGAAAAACAAGGCTTGGAGGTAAGGATTTAAGGTGGTTTGTAAAGGGGAATTAAAAAAGATTCGATTTTTAGTCTTTTATTTTCTTTTTATGCTTCAAATGCTTCTTATTTTTTCCTTTTTCTAAACTTTTTTAGTCGCCTTTTACGGAGGGGATTGTTGAAGTATTTCTCAAGTTTGGGACTTAGTGTTTTCTCAGATTCAATTGTTGAAATTTTTGTGTATATTTTTTGGGAATTTCGGTTTTGAATTTTTCAGGTTTGGAACAACAAGGCTTGGAGGTAAGGATTTAAGGTGGTTTGTAAAAGGGAATTAAAAAATATTCGATTTTTAGTCTTTTTTTTCTTTTTATGCTTCAAATGCATCTAATTTTTTTTCCTTTTGCTAAACTTTTGTAGTCATCGCTGACAGAGGGGATTGTTGAATCATTTTTAGGTTTGAGACTTCTGTTTTTTCCCAGATTCAGCCGTTGAAATCTTTGCGTTAATTTTTTGGGAACTTTTGGTTTTGAATTTTTCAGGTTTGGGGAATCAAGGCTTTAAGTTAACGATTTAAGGTGGTTTGTAAAAGGAAATTAAAAAAGATTCGTTTCTTTGTCTTTTTTTTCTTTTTATGCTTCAAATGCTTCTCATTTTTTCTTTTTTGTAACATTTTATAGTCATCGTTGATAGAGTGGATTGTTGAAGTATTTTCCGGTTTGGGACTTTTATTTTTTCTCATATTCAACCGTTGAAATTTTTGCCTTAATTTTTTAAGAACTTTTGGTTTTTAATTTTTCAGGTTTGGAAAAACAAGGCTTGGAGGTAAGGATTTAAGGTGGTTTGTAAAGGGGAATTAAAAAAGATTCGATTTTTAGTCTTCTTTTTTCTTTTTATGCTTCAAATGCTTCTTATTTTTTCCGTTTTCTAAACTTTTTTAGTCGCCTTTGACGGAGGGGATTGTTGAAGTATTTCTCAAGTTTGGGACTTAGTTTTTTCTCAGATTCAATTGTTGAAATTTTTGTTTTAATTTTTTGGGAATTTCGGTTTTGAATTTTTCAGGTTTGGAACAACAAGGCTTGGAGGTAAGGATTTAATGTGGTTTGTAAAGGGGAATTAAAAAAGATTCGATTTTTAGTGTTTTTTTTTCTTTTTATGCTTCAAATGCTTCTTATTTTTTCCTTTTTCTAAACTTTTTTAGTCGCCTTTTACGGAGGGGATTGTTGAAGTATTTTTCAAGTTTGGGACTTAGTTTTTTCTCATATTCAATTGTTGAAATTTTTTGGTTAATTTTTTTGGAAATTTTGGTTTTGAATTTTTCAGGTTTGGAGAAACAAGGCTTGCAGGTAAGGATTTAAGGTTGTTGGTAAAAGGGAATTAAAAAAGATTCGATTTTTAGTCTTTTCTTTTATGATTCAAATGCTTCCCATTTTTTTCCTTTTTCTAACCTTTTATAGTCGTCTTTGATAGAGGGGATTGTTGAAGTATTTTTCAAGTTTGAGACTTTTCTTTTTTCTCAGATTCAACCGTTGAAATTTTTTTGTTAATTTTTTAGGAACTTTTGGTTTTGAATTTTTCAGGTTTGGAAAAACCAGGCTTGGAGGTAAGGATTTAAGGTGGTTTGTAAAAGGGAATTAAAAAAGATTCGATTATTAGTCTTTTTTTCTTTTTATGCTTCAAATGCTTCTAATTCTTTTTCCTTTTTCTAAACTTTTGTAGTCGTCGCTGACAGGGGGGATTGTTGAATCATTTTTCAGGTTTGAGACTTCTGTTTTTTCCCAGATTCAACCGTTGAAATCATTGTGTTAATTTTTTGGGAACTTTTGGTTTTGAATTTTTCAGGTTTGGGGAATCAAGGCTTTAAGGTAACGATTTAAGGTGGTTTGTAAAAGAAAATTAAAAAAGATTCGTTTTTTAGTCCTTTTTTTTATGCTTCAAATGCTTCTCATTTTTTATTTTTTGTAACCTTTTATAGTCGTCGTTGATTGACGGGATTGTTGATGTATTTTTCCGGTTTGGGACTTTTATTTTTTCTCAGATTCAACGTTGAAATTATTGCCTTAATTTTTTAGGAACTTTTGGTTTTGAATTTTTCAGGTATGGAGAAACAAGGCTTGGAGGTAAGGATTTAAGGTGGTTTGTAAAAGGGAATTAAAAAAGATTCGATTTTTAGTCTTTTTTTTTCTTTTTATCCTTGAAATGCTTCTAAGTTTTTTTTTTCCTTTTTCTAAACTTTTGTATTCGTCGGTGACAAGGGGGATTGTTGAATCATTTTTCAGGTTTGAGACTTCTGTTTTTTCCCAGATTCAACCGTTGAAATCTTTGTGTTAATTTTTTGGGAACTTTTGGTTTTGAATTTTTCAAGTTTGGGGAATCAAGGCTTTGAGTTGACGATTTAAAGTGGTTAGTAAAAGGAAATTAAAAAAGATTCGTTTTTTAGTCTTTTTTTTTCTTTTTATGCTTCAAATGCTTCTCATTTTTTCTTGTTTGTAACCTTTTATAGTCGTCGTTGATAGAGGGGATTATTGAAGTATTTTTCCGGTTTGGGACTTTTATTTTTTCTCCGATTCAACTGTTGACATTTTTGCCTTAATTTTTTGGGAACTTTTGGTTTTGAATTTTTCAGGTACGGAGAAACAAGCCTTGGAGGTAAGGATTTAAGGTGGTTTGTAAAAGGGAATTAGAAAAGATTCGATTTTTAGTCTTTTTTTAGTGCTTCAAATGCTTCTCATTTTTTCTCCTTTTTCTAACCTTTTATGGTCGTCGTTGATAGAGGGGATTGTTGAAGTATTTTTCAGGTTTGGGACTTTTCTTTTTCCTCAGATTCAACAGTTGAAATTTTTGTGTTAATTTTTTGAGAACTTTTGATTTTGAATTTTTCAGGTTTGGAGAAACAAGGCTTGAAGGTATGGATTTAAGGTAGTTTGTAGAAGGGAATTAAAAAAGATTCCATTTTTAGTCTTTTTTTTCTTTTTATGCTTCAAATGCTTCTCATTTTTTCCTTTTTCTAAACTTTTTTAGTCGCCGTTTACAGAGGGGATTGTTCAAGTCTTTTTCAAGTTTGGGACTTAGTTTTTTCTCATATTCAATTGTTGAAATTTTTATGTTAATTTTTTGGGGACTTTTGGTTTTGAATTTTTCAGGTTTGGAGAAACAAGGCTAGCAGGTAAGGATTTAAGGTAGTTGGTAAAAGGGAATTAAAAAAGATTCGATTTTTAGTCTTTTCTTTTATGCTTCAAATGCTTCTCATTTTTTTCCTTTTTCTAACCTTTTATAGTCGTCATTTATAGAGGGGATTGTTGAAGTATTTTTCAGGTTTGAGACTTTTCTTTTTTCTCAGATTCAACCGTTGAAATTTATTTGTTAATTTTTTGGGAACTTTTGGTTTTGAATTTTTTAGGTTTGGAAAAACAAGGCTTGGAGGTAAGGATTTAAGGTGGTGCAGTCAAGGCTTTAAGTTAACGATTTAAGGTGGTTTGTAAAAGGAAATTAAAAAAGATTCGTTTTTTTGTCTTTTTTTTCTTTTTATGCTTCAAATGCTTCTCAATTTTTCTTTTTTGTAACATTTTATAGTCATCGTTGATAGAGGGGATTGTTGAAGTATTTTTCCGGTTTGGGACTTTTATTTTTTCTCATATTCAACCGTTGAAATTTTTGCCTTAATTTTTTAAGAACTTTTGGTTTTTAATTTTTCAAGTTTGGAAAAACAAGGCTTGAAGGTAAGGATTTAAGGTGGTTTGTAAAGGAGAATTAAAAAAGATTCGATTTTTAGTGTTTTTTTTTCTTTTTATGCTTCAAATGCTTCTAATTTTTTCCTTTTTCAAAACTTTTTTAGTCGCCGTTTACAGAGGGGATTGTTGAAGTCTTTTTCAAGTTTGGGACTTTGTTTTTTCACATATTCAATTGTTGAAATTTTTATGTTAATTCTTTAGGGACTTTTGGTTTTGAATTTTTCAGGTTTGGAGATACAAGGCTTGCAGGTAAGGATTTAAGGTAGTTGGTAAAAGGGAATTAAAAAAGATTCGATTTTTAGTCTTTTCTTTTATGCTTCAAATGCTTCTCATTTTTTTCCTTTTTCTAACCTTTTATAGTCGTCATTTATAGAGGGGATTGTTGAAGTATTTTTCAGGTTTGAGACTTTTATTTTTTCTCAGATTCAACTGTTGAAATTTATTTGTTAATTTTTTGGGAACTTTTGGTTTTGAATTTTTCAGGTTTGGAAAAACAAGGCTTGGAGGTAAGGATTTAAGGTGGTTTGTAAAAGGGAATTAAAAAAGATTCAATTAGTAGTCTTTTTTTTTTTCTTTTTATGCTTCAAATGCTTCTAATTCTTTTTCCTTTTTCTAAACTTTTGTAGTCGTCGCTGACAGGGGGCATTGTTGAATCATTTAACAGGTTTGAGACTTCTGTTTTTCCCCAGATTCAACCGTTGAAATCTTTGTGTTAATTTTTTGGGAACTTTTGGTTTTGACTTTTTGAGGTTTGGGGAATCAAGGCTTGTAGGTAAGGATTTAAGGTGGTTTGTAAAAGGGAATTTAAAAAGATTCGATTTTTAGTATTTTTTTTTTCTTTTTATTCCTTAAATGCTTCTCATTTTTTCCTTTTTCTAAACTTTTGTGGTTACCGTTGACAGAGGGGATTGTTGAAGTATTTTTCAAATTTGGGACTTAGTTTTTTCTCATATTCAATTGTTGAAATTTTTGTGTTAATTTTTTGGGGACTTTTGGTTTTGAATTTTTCAGGTTTGGAGAAACAAGGCTTGCAGGTAAGGATTTAAGGTAGTTGGTAAAAGGGAATTAAAAAAGATTCGATTTTTAGTCTTTTCTTTTATGCTTCAAATGCTTCTCATTCTTTTCCTTTTTCTAACCTTTTATAGTCGTCATTGATAGAGAGGATTGTTAAAGTATTTTTTAGGTTTGAGAGTTTTCTTTTCTTTTAGATTCAACCGTTGAAATTTTTTTGTTAATTTTTTCGGAACTTTTGGTTTTGAATTTTTCAGGTTTGGAGACACAAGGTTTGGAGATAAGGATTTAAGGTGGTTTGTAAAAAGGAACTTAAAAAGATTCGATTTTTAGTCTTTTTTTTCTTTTTATGCTTCAAATGCTTCTCATTTTTTCCTTTTTCTAAACTTTTTTAGTCGCTGTTTACAGAGGGGATTGTTGAAGTATTTTTCAAGTTTGGGACTTAGTTTTTTCTCAGATTCCACTGTTGAAATATTTGAGTAAATTTTTTAGGAACTTTTGGTTTTGAATTTTTCAGGTTTGGAAAAACAAGGCTTGGAGGTAAGGATTTAAGGTGGTTTGTAACAAGGAATTAAAAAAGATTCGATTATTAGTCTTTTTTTTTCTTTTTATGCTTCAAATGCTTCTACTTTTTTTTCCTTTTTATAAACATTTGTATTCATCGCTGACAGGGGGGATTGTTGAATCATTTTTCAGGTTTGAGACTTCTGTTTTTTTCCAGTTCAACCGTTGAAATCTTTGCCTTAATTTTTTGAGAACTTTTGGTTTTGAATTTTTCAGGTTTGGAAAAACCAGGCTTGGAGGTGAGGATTTAAGGTGGTTTGTCAAAGGGAATTAAAAAAGATTCGATTATTAGTCTTTTTTTTTTTCTTTTTATGCTTCAAATGCTTCTAATTCTTTTCCTTTTTCTAAACTTTTGCAGTCGTCGCTGACAGGGGGGATTGTTGAATGATTTTTCAGGTTTGAGACTTCTGGTTTTTCCCAGATTCGACCGTTGAAATCTTTGTGTTAATTTTTTGGGAACTTTTGGTTTTGAATTTTTCACGTTTGGGGAATCAAGGGTTTGAGGTAACGATTTAAGGTGGTTTGTAAAAGAAAATTAAAAAAGATTCGTTTTTTAGTCTTTTTTTTTGTGCCTCAAATGCTTCTCATTTTTTCTTTTTTGTAACCTTTTATAGTCGTCGTTGATAGAAGGGATTGTTGATGTATTTTTCCGGTTTGGGACTTTTATTTTTTCTCAGATTCAACGTTGAAATTTTTGCCTTAATTTTTTGGGAACTTTTGGTTTTGAATTTTTTAGGTATGGAGAAACAAGGCTTGGAGGTAAGGATTTAAGGTGGTTTGTAAAAGGGAATTAAAAAAGATTCGATTTTTAGTCTTTTTTTTTCTTTTTATCCTTGAAATGCTTCTAATTTTTTTTTTCCTTTTTCTAAACTTTTGTATTCGTCGGTGACAGGGGCGATTGTTGAATCATTTTTCAGGTTTGAAACTTCTGTTTTTTCCCAGATTCAACCGTTGAAATCTTTGTGTTAATTTTTTGGGAACTTTTGGTTTTGAATTTTTCAGGTTTGTGGAATCAAGGCTTTGAGTTGACGATTTAAGGTGGGTAGTAAAAGGAAATTAAAAAAGATTCATTTTTTAGTCTTTTTTTTTTCTTTTTATGCTTCAAATGCTTCTCATTTTTTCTTGTTTGTAATCTTTTATAGTCGTCGTTGATAGAGGGGATTATTGAAGTATTTTTCCGGTTTAGGACTCTTATTTTTTCTCAGATTCAACTGTTGAAATTTTTGCCTTAATTTTTTGGGAACTTTTGGTTTTGAATTTTTAAGGTATGGAGAAACAAGGCTTGGAGGTAAGGATTTAAGGTGGTTTGTAAAAGGGAATTAGAAAAGATTCGATTTTTAGTCTTTTTTTAATGCTTCAAATGCTTCTCATTTTTTCTCCTTTTTCTAACCTTTTATGGTCGTCGGTGATAGAGAGGATTGTTGAAGTATTTTTCAGGTTTGGGACTTTTCTTTTTCCCCAGATTCAACAGTTGAAATTTTTGTGTTAATTTTTTGGGAACTTTTGATTTTGAATTTTTCAGGTTTGGAGAAACAAAGCTCGAAGGTAAGGATTTAAGGTGGTTTGTAAAGGGGAATTAAAAAAGATTCGATTTTTAGTCTTTTTTTTCTTTTTATGCTTCAAATGCTTCTCATTTTTTCCTTTTTCTAAACTTTTTTAGTCGCCGTTTACAGAGGGGATTGTTGAAGTATTTTTCAAGTTTGGGACTTAGTTTTTTCTCAGATTCAACTGTTGAAATATTTGAGTAAATTTTTTGGGAACTTTTGGTTTTGAATTTTTCAGGTTTGGAAAAACAAGGCTTGGAGGTAAGGATTTAAGGTGGTTTGTAACAAGGAATTAAAAAAGATTCGATTATTAGTCTTTTTTTTTTCTTTTTATGCTTCAAATGCTTCTAATTTTTTTTCCTTTTTATAAACATTTGTATTCGTCGCTGATAGGGGGCATTGTTGAATCATTTTTCATGTTTGAGACTTCTGTTTTTTTCCAGTTCAACCGTTGAAATTTTTGTGTTAATTTTTTGGGAACTTTTGGTTTTGAATTTTTCAGGTTTGGAAAAACCAGGCTTGGAGGTAAGGATTTAAGGTGGTTTGTAAAAGGGAATTAAAAAAGATTCGATTATTAGTCTTTTTTTTTTCTTTTTATGCTTCAAATGCTTCTAATTCTTTTCCTTTTTCTAAACTTTTGCAGTCGTCGCTGACAGGGGGGATTGTTGAATCATTTTTCAGGTTTGAGACTTCTGGTTTTTCCCAGATTCAACCGCTGAAATCTTTGTGTTAATTTTTTGGGAACTTTTGGTTTTGAATTTTTCAGGTTTTGGGAATCAAGGCTTTGAGGTAACGATTTAAGGTGGTTTGTAAAAGGAAATTAAAAAAGATTTGTTTTTTAGTCTTTTTTTCTTTTTATGCTTCAAATGCTTCTCATTTTGTTTTTTTTTCTAACCTTTTATAGTTGTCGTTGATAGAGGGGATTGTTGAAGTATTTTTCTGATTTGGGAATTTTATTTTTTCTCAGATTCAACCGTTGAAATTTTTGCCTTAATTTTTTGGGAACTTTTTATTTTGAATTTTTCAAGTATGGAGAAACAAGGCTTGGAAGTAAGGATTTAAGGTGGTTTGTAAAAAGGAATTAAAAAAGATTCGATTTTTAGGCTTTTTTTCCTTTTTATTCTTCAAATGCTTCTCATTTTTTATTTTTTCTAAACTTTTGTAGTCGCCGTTGACAGAGGGGATTGTTGAAGTATTTTTCAAGTTTGGGACTTTTGCTGTTTCTCAGATTCAACCGTTGAAATTTTTGTGTTAATTTTTTGGGAACTTTTGGTTTTGAATTTTTCAGGTTTGGAGAAACAAGGCTTGGAGGTAAGAAATTAAGGTAGTTGGTAAAAGAGAATTAAAAAAGATTCGATTTTTAGTCCTTTTTTTTATGCTTCAAATGCTTCTCATTTTTTTCCTTTTTCTAACCTTTTATAGTCCTCATTGATAGAGGGGATTGTTGAAGTATTTTTCAGGTTTGAGACTTTTCTTTTTTCTCAGATTCAACCGTTGAAATTTTTGTGTTAATTTTTTGGGAACTTTTGGTTTTGAATTTTTCAGGTTTGGAGAAAGAAGGCTTGGAGGTAAGGATTTAAGGTGGTTTGTAAAAGGGAATTAAAAAAGATTCGGTTTTTAGTCTTTTATTTCTTTTTATGCTTCAAATGCTTCTATTTTTTTTTCCTTTTTCTAAACTTTTGTAGTCGTCGCTGACAGAGGGGATTGTTCAATCATTTTTCAGGTTTGAGACTTCTGTTTTTTCCCAGATTCAACCGTTGAAATCTTTGTGTTAATTTTTTTGGAACTTTTGGTTTTGAATTTTTTAGGTTTGGGGAATCAAGGCTTTCAGGTAACGATTTAAGGTGGTTTGTAAAAGGAAATTAAAAAAGATTCGTTTTTTAGTCTTTTTTTTCTTTTTATGCTTCAAATGCTTCTCATTTTTTCTTTTTTCTAACCTTTTATAGTTGTCGTTGATAGAGGGGATTGTTGAAGTATTTTTCCGGTTTGGGACTTTTATTTTTTCTCAGATTCAACCGTTGAAATTTTTGCCTTAAGTTTTTGGGAACTTTTGGTTTTGAATTTTTCAAGTATGGAGAAACGAGGCTTGGAAGTAAGGATTTAAGGTGGTGATGGACATCCTTGGTGTAGGAGAGGAAGGAGATCCATGGAAGACACCAAAAAGAAGATGAAATGCAGCGGAAATGAAGATAAGAGCAAGAAGAGCTCTAGGCAATGTAGGTTTTTGGTGAAGATGAAGAGTAGAAGTAGAGCTATGGTATGGAAGGTGGCTAGAGGAGATGAAGGAGAAGGTTAGCCATGTGTGCTCTCAAAATAATAAAAGAGTGGAGTGATCTCAACACAAACATTCTATTAGAAATTTCAAGAGTTCAAATGTACAAATGGTCTACTTTTGGCTTTTATATGTGAGCCTAAAAGCTAGACTAATTCTTGGCCCTTAGATTAAGCTTGGAGGAGAAGCTTTAATCATCAC